>Ga0209181_10004731_pt1 | contig 20051 bp, 18 predicted proteins | sample MAT05_FD_187208 | JGI IMG/M metagenome (GOLD analysis project Ga0209181, IMG submission 187208) | Freshwater microbial communities from Lake Fryxell liftoff mats and glacier meltwater in Antarctica - MAT-05 (SPAdes) (version 2) | ecosystem: Environmental > Aquatic > Freshwater > Ice > Liftoff... | reverse complement strand
CATTGCAAGCGCCACCCTTGTTCCCGAACAGCACTCCCACCCGGGGTTAAAACCCCGGGCTCCCACCCGGGGTTAAAACCCCGGGCTCCTCTTACAAAGTCCGCCGCAACGGCGGACTTTCGCGCGCGCTGCACCGGGCAAATGAAGCAGAAAGGCAGTCCCCGAAGGGGACTTCGTACTGTGGAGCCCGGGGTTTTAACCCCGGGCGTGCGGGCTGAACGGCATTCACGGGGAACGTTGCCACTCTCGTTAACGTCGGCGGGAGTGTGCGGTTCGGGGTCACGCGGAAGCTTGCCCGTCCTCGTTCCCCCGGGCGATTGGGGGGACTCCCGGGTGGTTCGCTGACGGGACTCCCCTGCAAACTGAGATTTGCACCCAAGAGCGATCGCCCCAGGCGTGTGGGCCCCTGCGACGCACACGATTCATACCTTATCCGGATCCCGCCAAAGGTTGCGGTAAGGCACCAGGAAAGCTCGGCGCCGCGCGCTGCGATCGTGGTGAGCACGGGCAGTCTTCTCTCCTGACATAAGGGGCTCCGCCGCGCCCAAACCGGCGAATACGTTGCAGCACAGCACCCCTCCCTGCTCGCGCGGCGCGCGAGCTTTGGGAGGGGCGGACCGCGCGGAGGCCCGTAGGGCCGAGCACGGGCCGGGGGTGGGCATCGTCGCTCCCTCTCCTGTCTGTTCTCCTCTGCCTGCCCTGCTTGAGCGGGGAGCTACCGGTCGGCCAGGACCGTCGTGACGACCTCGCAGATGCGGTCTCCGCGGAGGGGGGAGCGGGTTTCTTCGACGTGGAGGCGTGGGCCGCTCTTGAACAACGCGCCGTAAACGCCCTTGGCAATCGGCTCTTCGGCGGTGAAGTCCACGCGGTGGAGGAGCTGCATCAAGGCCAGCGCCAGGCCTTGCTGGAAGAAGAGGCGACGGAGCACAGTGGAGCCGTGGCGGACGGCGTAATAGGCGCTCTCGTGCGTGACCTTGGCGGTGAGGACCAGAGACTTGCCCGGGACGAGCTCGGTCGGGTGGAACGCGCCCCAGCCGAGCGCCCGGGTGAGGCCGACGAGGGTGTTGAAGCGCTCCTCGGGATCGGCCGCGACCGGCCCGTGCTCGGCCCGCCACGAGGGCGAAGCGAGGATGCCGCCGAGCAGGTGGAAGGCGCCAATCTGCGCGGCCTCGCGGACCAGGGCGCCGACGAGAGGGAAGAGCTCGGGGGCGCGCTTCTCGACGAGGTGGACGGTGTCGAAGGTGATCTGCCCGAGGTAGCTCACCGGCACGAGCGCGAGGCGGACGCCGAAGACGTTGGTGATCCCTTCGTGGTCCACCGGCGCGCTGTGAAGGAGGCGCGCGAGATCGGTGACGGCGAGGTCGGTCTCCGGGCTGAGACGGTGGCTGGGGAGGGCGCGATCGCCCTCGTCGCCGGACGGGAGCGGGAGCTGCTCGACGAGGGGGCGCGTGACCACCGCGCCGAAGCGGGGGCGCTCGGGGCGGCGGCTGAGCGCGAAGACGCACTCCGCAGGGCGCGCGGCGAGCTGCGCGACGCAGGTGGTCTCGTCGGCCTCGAGGGTGCCCCAGTCCGAGGGGTACGCGATGCTCGCCGCGGCGGAGATGAAGCCCGCGGCGAAGGCGTCGACGGGGCGGCGGTTCTTGAGCACCGCCGCGTATTTCTCGACGAAGCTCGCGCCGTGATGGAGGCCGTGGCCGCGCGCGGTGCCGCCCTCGGCGGTGAGGTCGAAGGTGAGGCGCCCGTGGCCCATCGCCGCGAAGAGCTCGGCGGCGAGCTCGAGCCGCTCGACCGGATCAAAGACGCCAAAGTCGCTGCAAAACGAGGCGATCAGCGCGTGGGCGGACTCGAAGGCGGCCTGGCGTCGCACCGCCCAGCCCTCGCCGCCGAGCGCGTCAGAGACGGTCTGATCGAGGAAGAGCGCGTGGTGATGGCACGCGTGGATCACGAGCTGATCGCCGAGGCTGAGCAGACCCTGCGGCGCGAGCGGGCGCACGAGGAGGCCGAACGGGGTCACGTGATCCTCGCGAGCTCGGCGCGGTCCTGGCCGAGGATGTCTTCCACGGCCGTCTCGATCAGCACGATGGAGTCGGGGCCGAGCGTCTCGGGGTGATCGAGGGCGACAAGGCCGATGCCGGCGCGCAGCGCGAGGCGGGTGCGGGCGACGTGCGGCTCGGGCGCGTGGGCTTCGAGGTACGCGAGGAGGCCGCGGATGCGGCTCTGTTCGCCCAGGGTGGCGCGCGCGGGCGGCAGCGAGCGGCGGCGGTTGCCGAAGGTCATCGTGGAGGGGCCGCGCTCCTCGTCGCCCGTCGTCTCGTGGACGCGCGGCGCGGCGACGCTGCCGGAGAGGGCGAACGGCGCGGCGGGCGCGACGCGGACATCGATCGCGGCGGCGGCGGCGACCGCCCCGGCGGCGTCGGTGAGCGGCAGCTCGGGCTCAAGCGTAGCGGCGAGGCGCGCCGCGATCATCCGCGCCATGCCGAGCGGCATCGCCGTTTCGAAGACGCAGACGACGACGTGCGATCGGATGCGGCGGAGCAGCGCGATGCGGTCCGGGAGCTCGATCGAGATCAGCGGATCGACGCGCTCGCCGCGGCGGTCCGCGCCGCCCGCGATGCGGCGCGCGGCGAACTGGCAGATGCGGTAGGCGTCGCGCAGCGTGCCCACCATCTCCTCGGCGCGGAGGCCGGCGTCGGGGCGGACCCAGGCCGCGTGGACGCGCCCATCACCGAGGTGGAAGACGAGGAGCGCGTCGAGAAAATCGATCCCGTAGGCGAGCCCATCGAGCGCGAGGGGCGCGCTCATGGCAGGCGGGCGAACGCCTTCGGGGGCCGGGCTCATGCGGCCTTCACGACCTCCCCGAGCGCGTGGCGGCAGGCGAGGCGAATGGCGTGCGCTTGCCGTGGCGTCAGCGGCGAGCTGCGGGTGAGGCCGACGAGGTAGAGGCCCGAAGCGACTTCGAAGCCGATGAGCTGGAAGAACGGGCCTTCGCCGAGGTGCATCTCGAAGAGGGCCGAGGTGTTGCCGGGGATCGACGCCGCGAGCTGAGCGACCGCGGAGGCGACGACGCCGGTGCCCGCAAGCCGCGCCTCGGCGTCGAGGATCGCGCCCGCGAGCGGCATGCCCGACGCGTCGGCGAGGAAGACGTCCCCCGCGCCGGTGGCCTCGATGATCCACTCGACGATCTTCTCGCAGCGCAGGATCGGGCTGACGACGGCGGAGAGATCGGGGAGCTTGGGCGGGCGACGGGCGCTGTCGGCCAGCGCGTGATCGTCGAGCGCAGACGAGTCGGGCATCGTGACCCCAGCGGCGCGCGAGGCCTCTGCGGCCTCGGGAAAGCGCGCTGCGGGTGCGTTGTCGATCGGCGCGGGATCAGCGCTGAAGGAGACGAGCGGCGCGCCGCGAGGGACGGGCGTCGACGCCGGCTTGACCGGCGCGAGCGAGCTCGCCGACGCGATCGCCGACGCGAGCGCATCAAAGGAGGAGCGGGATCGGACCATTGTCCTCCTCCTGAGCCGAGCCCGGCGGTTGGATGCGATCGAGGACATCGCTCGCGAGCTGATCGAACAAGCGCGCGAGCGGCGGCGGGCGCTTCGCCATCAACTGCAGCGGGGATCCGCGGAGCGACGCTTCGAGGAACGTGTGGTCGCGCGGGATGATCGTGTCGACGATGATCCCGCCCGGGAACTTGGTCCACAGCGTCTCGGCGACCTCGAGCGAGGCGGGCGTCTGGCGATCGAACATCGACAGCACGATGCCGAGGAGCTGAAGGCGAGGGTTCTTCTCGGCGCGGATGCGATCGACGAGCGCGAGGATTTGCCCGACCGATCGCAGCGCCAGGGGCTCGGCCTGGAGAGGCGACATCACGTGGGTCGCCGACTCGAGCGCGCGCGTCGTCACCTTGCCGAGGCCGGCGGGGCAGTCGATGACGACGATGTCGAAGTCGGCCTCGACCTGCGCGAGGATGCTCTGGATCGCGCCGCTGCGCGCGAGCGCGTCTTCGAAGCCCGAGACCGTGGTGGGATCGACGCGGCCGACGCACAGGACCTGGAGCTGCGGATCGCGCGTGCGCACCAGCACGGCCTCCAGCGTCTCGGCGCCGGTGAGGATCTCGGCGAGGCCGGCGCGCGCGCGATCAGCGAGGCCGAGCGAGAGGCCGAGGCTGCCCTGCGCGTCGAGCTCCATGATCAGCGTTCGGTTGCCCGCGCGCGCCAGGGCGAGGCCCAGGTTGAGCGAGATCGTTGTCTTTCCCACGCCGCCCTTCTGGCTGGCGATGGCGATGACGTACATGAAATCTCCGTGGCTTGCTGCGCGCTCCTTGGATCGGCGGAGCAGCGAAGCTGAGCCGCATTCTATCAGGATCGCCGCGGCCTTCGGGCGCGGAGTGCCAGGCTAAAGGAAGGAGATCCGCTTCAGGAACGCGCCGCAGAGATCGCTCTGCGGGTTGTGCTCCCGCTCGAGATAGAGGCCCGCACGGAAGATCTCCCGCGCGACGTCCTCGTTGCCAACGATGACGTGGCACATGCCAAGCAGCTCGTGATCGCTGGGCTCTTTGTGCTCCGCGACGAGGACCGTGAGCAGCGGGATGGCGCTCTGGTGCGCCGCGATCTTCGCGGGGCTGTGCTTCGAGGGCGAGCCCTTGACGAGCACCATCAGCTTGAGGGCCTGACGCTGATCCTCCGGTCGGTACGAGGGGAAGTCCGGGCTCGAGAACAGGTGCCGGTACCCGTCGTAGGCCTCGTCGAGATTGCCGGCCCTGGCCAGGACCACGATCTTTTTTATTGCCCCGACGAGCACTTCATTCGCCATGACTGCGTACCATACACGCCTGGGCGCCGGTGTGGAGCGAGGAAGGTGCCCATGATAAGCGTCGGCCATGCTCGCCCCGGTCACCTTCACCCCGATCGGGGTCGCGCGTACGCCCTTTTTGGATCGGGTGAGCGCGCCCCGGCAGGCCGCGGCGGCGCCGGGGGTAAAAGGGACGATCGAGCTCGAATCCGGCCGGGATTTCGAGCACGCGCTCGAGGATCTGGAGGGGTGGGATCGCCTCTGGGTCGTCTTCTGTTTCCACCTGAACGAAGGCTGGCGGCCGAAGGTGCTGCCGCCGCGGAGCGAGGGGAAGCGGCGGGGAGTTTTCTCGACCCGGTCCCCCTACCGGCCCAACCCGATCGGGCTCAGCGTGGTGCGGCTCACCGGGGTGCGCGGTCTGATCCTCGACGTGGAAGACCTCGACCTCGTCGACGGCTCGCCGGTGCTGGACCTCAAGCCCTACGTGCCGTACGCGGACGCGTTCCCTGAGGCCCGGACCGGCTGGCTGGAGTCGCAGAGCTCGGCGGCGGGGAGCGCGCGGGATCCGGAGCCTGGGTACGCGGTGGTGTGGAGCGCGCTCGCGTCGGAGCAGGCGGCGTGGTTGCAGGAGGAGCACGGGATCGATCTGGTCTCGCGGGTGAACGCGGTGCTGACGCTCGGGCCGCAGCCGCATCCTTATCGACGGATCAAGGCCGAGGGCGCGGGGTTTCGGCTGGCGGTGAAGGACTGGCGGGTGCGCTTTCGCGTGGAGGGGAGGACGGTGGCTGTGGAGGCGATTGGATCGGGGTATCGGGCGGCGGAGCTGGCGGCCTCCGGGGATCCGGCGGTGGTGGTGCAGCGGGCGTTCGTGGCGCGGTTTGGTGTGCTGTGACCGAGTCGAGCGCCGCTTGGGGCCATCACCGTCCATTACGCCAGCTATTCGCAGCTCCCAAACCAGGTGCCCACCGGGGTCATCTTCTCCCTGGCTCGCTTGATGAATTCTTCCGCGCCGGGATCGCTCTCCTGGAGAGACACGGCGTAGAAGCGTCTTGGAAAGCTGGGGGGCCAGCTTTGATGGGGATACGTCAGGACATAGTCCTGCAATCCCTCGGCACGCCAAGTACCGTATACCCATCACCGCCGCAGCGGCAGAGTTACGGTAAACGTCGTCCCCTCCCCTTCTACACACGCTACCACGATGGCGCCGCCGTGGGCCTCGATGACAGCCTTGACGATCGAGAGGCCGAGTCCCGTCCCGTCGCGCTCCGCGTCCGTGGTGAAGAAGCGATCGAAGATGCGCGGCAGGATCTTCGGCGAGATCCCCGGCCCATGATCGCGCACCGCGATCCGCAGCGCCAACGCATCTCCGCTGACGTCGATCTCCACCCGTTCGCCGGCCGGGGAGAAGCGAGCAGCGTTGTCGACGAGGTTGCGGAAGGCGGTCTCGAGGTCAGTCTCGCGGGCGCGGAGGAAGCGGGCCGGGGCGCGGTAACTCAGCACCACCGCAGGCTCAGCAGAGCCAGAGCGGGCGGCGACGCGGGTGAGCAAGGCGTCGAGATCGATCACCGTCATCACTTCGATCGAGGCTTCGATCCGGCTCAGCTCGAGGAGGCGGGAGACGAGGCGGTCGAGGCGGGCGACGTCGAGCTCGATGTTGTGGAGGAAGAGGACGCGCGCTTCGGGGTCGTCGGCGGCGCCTTCGCCGAGGAGCTCGGCGGCACCGCGGATCGAGGTGAGCGGGGATTTGAACTCGTGGGCGACGTCGGCGGCGAACTCCGAGATGTAGCGGAGGCGGGCGTCGAGGCGCTCTTTCATCAAGGCGAACGAGGCGCCGAGCTCTTCGATTTCGCCGCCGCCGGAGACGGGGATGGTGACGTCGGGCTCACCCGCGGCGACGCGCTTGGCGGCGCGTGAGAGGCGGCCGAGGGGGCGGGAGATCGAGAGCGAGAGGAGCATGGTCACGAGCGCGGTGAGGAAGGAGGCGACGCCGAGCACGCGCACGAGGCCCGATCGGATCCGGTAGAGCTCGACCAGGACGGGGCGCGTCGAGCGCACGGCGTAGACGACGCCGACGACGGCGCCCTTGGCGCGGATCGGCTCGGTGATGAAGAGGAAGACGCCGGGGGCGCGCGCGCGCATCCGCGCGTAGGAGCCGGGCAGGCCGGTGAGCGCGGCGCGCACCTCGCTGCGCTCTTCGATCTCGGGCCAGTTGTTGGGATCGTTGGGATCACGCGCGAGGTCGCGGATCGGGATCTCCACCTTGCTGCGCGAGAGGGGCAGCACGTGGGGCGGCGGCGGCTCGGGGCCCTCGGGCGGGCCGTTCTCGTGCGAGTCGGCGATGACGGCGCCATGGTCGTCGAGGAGGCGAACACGGGTGCGGGTGCGGCGCGCAGCCTCGGTGAGGATCGCGGCGTGGCGTGGGTCGTCGAGGTCGATGTCGGCGCCGAGATCCGACTCGCAGAGGGCGCGGACGATCACCGCTTGATCGCGCATGTCGCGCTCGAGCGAGAGGAGGAGCTGGCGCTCGTGGATGCGCGCGAACTCCAGCCCAGCGATGGGGACGAGGAGCACGAGGAGGTTGACGACGAGGAGGCGAACGCCGATGCGCCCGATCACGCGCAGGAGGCGATCGAGCACGGCGCTACTCCCCGGCGGCCTTGTAGCCGATGCCATGGACCGTTGTTATCGGATCGCCCCCGGCGCCGCGGAACTTGGCGCGGATCCTTCGCACGTGGGTGTCGATCGTGCGCTCGGTGATCAGGTTGTCGTAGCGGTAGGCGCGCTGCATGAGCTGCCCGCGCGAGAGGACGACGCCGGGGCGCTCGAGGAGGGCGCCGAGGACGCCGAACTCGGTGGGGGTGAGGTCGATCGACTGGCCGGCGTAGCGGACCTCGTGGCGCTCGGTGTCGAGCTCGATCCCGCGGTACGTCAGCAACGAGGGGCGCGCCTCGGGCGCGGGCTCCTTGTCTTCGACGCGGCGAAAGACGGCGCGGACGCGGGCGACGAGCTCGCGCGGTGAGAAGGGCTTGGTGAGGTAGTCGTCGCCGCCGAGCTCGAGGCCGATGATGCGATCGATCTCTTCGCCGCGGGCCGAGAGGAAGAGGATGGGTACGCGGCTGCTTCTGCGGATGCGGCGGCACACTTCGAGGCCGTCGAGATCGGGCAGGGTGACGTCGAGCACCACGAGATCGACGCCGCCCTTCTGGAAGGCGTCGAGAGCATCGGCCCCGTTCTCCACCGCGGTGACAGTGAAGCCTTCCTTCTTGAGGGCGTAATGAACGACCTCAAGGATCCGGGCTTCGTCGTCGACGATGAGGATGTTTTTGCTCAAGGCGGGGCCGAGGCGACCGTATCACCGTCCTCCCAGCGTCGGCGCGGGGGCCTTGCAGCAAGGCGCGTCGCGCGGGGCTGCATCGAACGCCCGCGGCGGCAAGATGTAAGGCGTAAGGGTGGATCCCTCATCGAGCCGAACACCGCGGCCCACATGTGCGATATGATGTTCCGATGGCCTCGACAGCATCCAACCCGTTCGAAGAATCGGAAGATTCGGAGGAACGGGCCTCCGTGGAAGATTGGTTCGCGATCCCCGAGGACATGGGCGCGGAGCTTGTCGGTGGACGGATCGTTTACAAGGGCGCGCCGGGCGCCGCGCACAGCCGCGCGCAGATGGGCCTGATGGAGCTGCTCCGCGCTCCCTACCATCGAAAGACGAGCATCAAAGACAAGCCCGGCGGCTGGTGGATCGCCGTCGACACGGACATGGATCTCGCCGATCTCGGCTGCCGTCCCGACGTGCTCGGCTGGCGCCGCGACAAGCACGCCACGATGCCCGCGCCCGCCTTGCCCGCCCTCGTGACCGCGGTGCCGAGCTGGATCTGCGAGATCCTCTCGCCCTCGACCGCGCACCTCGACATGGGCGACAAGCGCGTCAGCTACCACCGCGCCGGCGTCCAGCACTACTGGCTCGCGGATCCGACCAACGGCACGCTCACGGTGCTCCAGTGGGCCGCGCATGGCTACGTGGCCGCGCTCGTGGCAAGCCGAGGAGAGAAGGTTCACGCCGCGCCGTTCGTCGAGGTCGAGATCGACATCACCCAGCTCTTCGGGGAAGAGGGGGACAAGGAGCCGAGCTCGGGCCCGGCTCCGAGCTCGAGGTCGCGCGCGGCCATGAGCATCGACTCCGACGAGTAGAAAGCGAGGGGCACGGCGCGACAGCGCGCGTGCTCGATCTCTTCGCTACGGCTTGTTGCCTCGACGGCGCGCGAGGAGGATCTCCGCGGCCGTGAGCTTGCGGCTCGGCGGGGCGTCTGCGGCCTCCGGCGTCGTTGCCGGGCGCGCCAGTGCTGCGCCGGGATCGGGGCGCTTCGCAGGGATCGCCGCCATGGCCTGACCAGGTACGCGGCCGGTCTTCGCGATGTACGGGGCGCGCTCGCCGGAAGGCGCCGCGGGCCGGGGCGCCTCGCGCGAGCGCGTGCCGCGATCCTTGGCGTCGAGGAGCGCGCCCATCGTCGTCGCGTTCGAGGCCGCAGCGGCGAAGGTGGGCGCGGCGCGCGGCGCGCGGCGCAAGCGCGCGAGGAGGCGTTGCTGGAAGGCGAGCACGCTGTCGGGCACGGCGAGGCGGCGCGCGACCACGGCGAAGAGGAAGCCTACGGCCGCGAGGAAGAGCAGCGGCTGGGTCACGTCTTTGTACGAGAAGCGCTTCGCGGCGCGGTCGGCGAAGATGCCCGCGAGCGTGTCGCGCTTCTTGCCACCAGAGAGCTCGGCGATGCGCGTGAGCAGCGCCAGATCGCTGCCGGTCGGGCGCAGCTCTTCGCCCGCGGTGAGCACCGCGCCGGTCGTCCCCACGGCCTCGCCGCTCATCTCGTCGCGGCCGACGACGATGTACGTGCCCGGCCGCGAGAGCGGGACCGAGGCCGTGTACGCGCCCGCGCCCGCGGCCTCCAGCGCCACCTCGCGCGAGAAGCCCTCGGGGCCCGCGACGTGGACCACGAGGCGACGGAACGACTGCGCCCGCCCATCATCGCCGACCACGCCCGCGCGCACGTGGAGCTCGCCCCCGGCCGCGTCGGCTTCGAGGCGCACCCGCGTGTCCTCGCCCTTGCGGGTCACGTCGCGCGCCGTCTGCGCGATCAGCCGCGCGGCGCCGGGCCACGTCGTCCAGTTGCGGCCCCAGCGATCCTTGAGATCGCTGGTGAACGCCGCGGCGCGGCCGATCCCCGCCGACCACACCGCGAGCACCGGATCCCCGTCGGGGCCGGTGAGCAGCACGCTCGATCGCGCCTTGGGGATCGTCACCACGTAGCCCTTGAGGATCGGCGCCGCGTCGAAGTCGATCCCCGCGGTGATCGACGACGCCGCGCCGCGCGCGACGCTGAAGTCTTTCTCGACGATCGAGGATCGCGACGCGAGGATCGTCTCCTGCGCGAAGACCGAGGGCAGGCGCTGCGCGTCCTCGATCAGGTAGAAGCGGCCGGTGCCGAGGCGGGAGAGCACTTCGAGCTCCGGCACGTCGCTGCCGTTGCCGAGGGCGACCACGCTGGTGGTGATCCCGCGGCGGAGCGCGTCGGAGACCTTGGCGCGGCAGCCCGTCATCTGCTCCGCGTCGGAGCCGTCCGCGAAGAGGAGCATGTGCTTGAGGTTGGACTTCTGCTTGTCGAGCGCGGCGTAGCCAGCGTCGAGGGTGATGTCGACGATGATCCCGCCGCCGCCCACGCCGACGCTGCGGATGGCCTTCTCGATCGCGGCCTTGTCGGTCACCGGGCCGAGCGGGACGCTCCATTTGACGACGGTGTCGACGTGCTCGACGCCGAGCAGATCGCCGGGGCCGAGGAGCGAGGCGGAGCGCGCGGCGGCCTCGTTGGCGAGCTCGAGCTTGGTGTTCCCGCCGGCGGACGCGCCCATCGATCCGGAGATGTCGATCCCGATCACCTCGGCGAGGCTGGCGCGGCGTCGCTCTTGTTTGAGGTCAAACGATACCGGCGAGATCTCTTCGAGCGGGGTCCTGGCGTAGCCGCCCGGGCCCATGCCGCGGTCGCCGCCCATCAGGACCAGGCCGCCGCCGAGATCGCGCACGTAGGCGGCGAGCGCGTCGATCTGGCCGGGCGAGAGGTCGGGCGCGCGGATGTCGCTCAGCACCACCACGTCGTAGCCGGCGAGGGCGCCGAGGTCGGCCGGGACCGAGGTCGTCGTGCCGCTGTCGACGCGGAAGGCGCTCGCGGTGAGCGCGTCGGCGATGAGCTTCCCCTTGCCCGCGTCGCCCTCGAGCACCAGCGCCGCCGCCGGCCCGCGCACGCGCACGAAGGTGCTCCCCGCGTTGTCTTCGGGCGCCTCGTCGAGGCGGGTGTCGATCGCGGTGATCTCCACGTCGTAGCGGTGGAGGCCGGGGCCGGGCGCCTTCTCGCGGATGCGGAGCACGTCCTCGCCCGCGGCGATCTTGGCGGTGGCCTTGGCGATCAGATCCCCGTCGCGGCGGAGGCGGATCTCGATCTCCGCGGGCGCGGGGGACGAGGTGACGAGGCGGAGATCCATCGCCTCGCCCTCGTCGGCGCGGGAGGGCGCACGGAGGGCGACGACGCGCACGTCGGGGACCACGCGCTGCTCCAAGGGGACGACGTCGATCGGGAGCTGCGCGGCGACCGCGGCCGCGGCGGCGGACATGGTGTCGCCGCGGGTGGCGACGCCGTCAGTGAGCAGGACGATGCGCGCGGCCGAGTCGGGCGGCACTTCGGCGAGCGACCTGCGGATCGCGGCGGCGAGATCGGTCCCGTCGCGGCCGATGGCCACGCGCTGCGGGGCGCCGAGATCGCTCTTCGGGCGCGGCGGATCTTCGGTGGCAGCCTCGGCGGCGAAGGCGATCGTGCCGATACGATCGTCCTCGCGCATCGAGAGCTCGGCCACCGAGAGGTTCTGCTTGATCCGCGTCTCGGCGCTGGGCACCAGATCGATCGACCGGCTGCGATCCACGGCGATCAGCACCGTGAGGCGGTCGAGCGGCTTGCCGACCTCGGGCCCCGTCGCCGCCATCGCCGCGGTGATCGCCGCGGCCATGACCAGGAGATCGCCGAGGATCGTGCGCCCCGTCCCTTGCTTGCCGCGCGGGGTGGCGAGGCGAAGGGCGATGAACGACGTCGCCGCGAGGCAGAGCAGCGTCACCCACGGGCGCGCGAGGCGAAGGTAGCTGTCCGAGGAGACCGCCGCCCAGGTGAGCCCGACGTAGAGCGCCGGCAGCGCGCCGAGGATCATCCCCGCGAGGAGGGCGGGCCGGCGCTGCACCTGCACGGTCCGGATCGCAAAGCGAACGATCAGCCCGAACGTGAAGAAGCCCGCGGCGAGCGCGGCGAAGGGCAGGTAGCGGAGCGCCTGGACGAGCGTCACGCGGCCTTCCTCTTGGCGTGGAGATCGCTCTCCGCCACGCGGGTGAGGTTGGCCGGGACCACCCTCGAGCCGGCCTGCGGGCCTTGCCAGGCGACGGTGTAGAACCCGGCATGCGGGATGTCGGGCACGACGGCGAGGCTGCCCCCCGCGACGAAGAGCTGCGCGCGCTCGGACCGCGCTAGCGTCATGTACCCGATGGCCGCGGCGAGCCGTTGCGCGGTGGCAATCTTCGGCGGCTCGAGCTCGCGCACGAAGTCGGCGCCAAGGAGGTCGGAGGCGGGGGAAGAGGACATGCGCGGTCGCGAGGATACTCGATCCCGTGGCGGCGCCGCCTCTCCCCCGTCGCCCGCCCCCCGTGCCGCTGTCAATTCTTTTTGAGCTCGGAGGCTCCACGCGGCCTTCCGGGTGACTTTAACGTCAACCCGGAGCCTCCGCGCAGCCTCCGGGTGACTTTAAAGTCAACCCGGAGCCTCCCGGGGGCCTCCCGGGTGACTTTAAACTCACCCCGGAGCCTTTCCGGTCAATTTTGCTTGTAACGGGGAACCCACGTCGCTCTCCTCGAACGGGAACCCCGAGCCCTCCAAGGAGACCGATGCCGAAGTCGAAGAAAGCCAGTCCCCCCGCTCCCGTCACGCAGCAGTCCGCCCCGTACGAGCCGCCGGCCTACGATCCGGACGCCGGCAAGGAGGCTTTGCTCGCGCTCACGGCCGATCTCGACGCCCTCGCCGAGAGTGACTTCGTCACCCTCAAGCTCGATGTCGAGGCGGCCACGTATGCGGCGCTCGGCGTCGCCGGCTTCGTGGCCGATCCCCAGGTCTACGCCCGCTTCGCGAGCCTCCCGAAGAAGGAGCTCGACCTGGCCCGCGTCGAGGGCTTCCCGTCAGCCTGCTTTGCCATGCTGTATGCGCTTGGCGAGGCGCGCTCGGCGGGCGCCCTGGTGACGGAGATCAAGGTTCCTGCAACCATCACGACCGAAGCGGAGGAGGTCGAGAAGCGGATGCAGACCGTGTGCGAGTACCTGCTGGGGGACGATCCGGAGATCACGCCGGAGCTCGATCGCCTGCGGCCAGGCACGGGCAACCGCGACATCGCCAATGATCTCCTGGGCTATGCGCGTATTTATGATCTCCGCCCTGACGTGGTGAAGGCCGATCCGAAGCACTACCGCCCCGGCGACAAGGCGAAGGCGCGAGAGCTGGCCGGGAAGATCATCCAGGCGCTCTCCGCGGCGATGACGCCGAAGGCGCGCGTGGCGTACGACCGGTATGTGCGGTCGTGGACGTGGCTGAATCGGTGCTACGACGAGGTGCGGCCGGCGGGGCTGTGGTTGTATCGGAAGGATCCGAAGGGGGAGCAGCGGTTTCCTTCGCTGTTTGCAGCGGGGCGGCCGAATACGGGGCGGCCGAAGAAGGCGGCAGAGGCGAAAGCTGTCACGGTGGGGGGTGAGGGTGGCGCGGAGGCCGGCGCGGCGACGTCGGAGGCGAAGACGTCGGAGACGAAGGCGAAGTAGCTTTGGAGTCTGGTTAGCAGGTAGAGCGCGTCCCGAGGCCGATCGACGGCTCAGGTAGCTGGTGTCGTTTGACACCAGCTACCTGGAGCGGCGGATGAAGTCCTCCACCGAGGTCGCCCCGGTGCCACCGCGGATATAAGGATTGAAGAAGCTGGACCGGACGAAGGGTATCGTCCCGGGGGGGCCGCGCAGCTCGGGACACAGGGAAAGCTCTGTCTTCGGGAGCCGGCAGTCCGGACAGGGTGACGGAGGGGGTTCCGCGTCCGAGCCAGGCACGCTGGCTGCTTCGATCCAGTCATAAATATCGCCGCTGGGCATCTGGATCGTGGCCTTGATCTTGTATTCTTTCTGCTGGTACATGCCGGCCAGATACCGGCCGACCTCCTCCTGCCTCATCTGCTCGTCGTGAAGGAGCGTCGGTGGGTGTACCCGGCACGTGTCCGGATCACGGACAAGCACAGGCGTCCATGTGCCCTTCGGCGCACCACCGCCCACGCTGGACGACCCACCGGGAATTGGGCATCCCGACAGCAACGCCGCCGTTACCACGAGCACTCCCATCGGAGGCACGAACGCACAAAGCGCCTGCACGAGCTTTCTTATCGTAGGGTCGAGGGTAGGCATGGCTTCTATGGATTGGGGAGAAGAGGACCCTTGCAGTCTTGCTGATCTCCACCAGGACCTCCGACGTAGAGCATCCGGTCAAACGGCGTCAGTCCGTTCATGAGCCCACTGCTGGAGTAGCACTTGTCGTTGTAAGGACTCACCAAGCCACCCTTGTCCGGCCACGTTCGCTGGGGCACCACGGAGATGTCGAGATAGGACGGGGTTCTGAAATAGGCGGCGCTGCCCAGGCCATCTTTCGCAAAATGCCCGCTCCCCATGTCCGTCTTCGTCCACGTTTGTTTGCTGGGGTCAAGGTCATAGCGGAACTGGGGGTCGTAAACCTCCCCGTACCAGAGTGCTTCGCAGGCGTGCTCGGAGAGCTCGCCGTTGAAGAGCTTGCCCTCGTAGTGGCCAAGCCAGATTCCGTTCCATCCTATCCACCAGTTCCCGTTCAAGAATCTGATCGCGAGGAAGGTCTCGACCTGGAAGCCACCCACCGTGGACGGGAGCAAGGCCATTCCAGGTGAAAAAGGGCTCGCCTTGCTGGGGATGAAGTCGTGGGTAACAGTTCCCTCCCATCCGCCCTTGCCTGGGCCCGTCAACTCCTCGGTATTGGTCAAGAATTCGACCTGGAGCCTCAGCACCGAACCGCCAAAGCTCGCGAAGCCGATGTTCACATAGTCCCTGGAGGCGGCGACGCCGACCATCTGCGCCATCTTGCCGTCGACCAGGTTACGGCAACCGACGGCCATCTCGAGAACGCTCAGGGTGCCAGACTCGATGGGCCCAGTGAACGGCAGGATCGAGGCGGATGCCCCCATGTTGTAGGTGGGGTTGCTCTTGGCGTCTTTGGTAGAGCTGATGCCCGCATACAACCGACCTCCTCCGGTAGGCGTGCCCAGCGCCTGATAGTTCTTGAGAAAGTCGTCCAGCGAGTTCGCGCCACTCAGGCCGCTGATGTAGAGCGAGAAGTTGGGTCGGACCTTGGGTATCAGCCAGGCGGGCCAGGTGAGATCGGGGTACATGCTCGGCTCCAGCGCCGCCAGCTCGAAGCCCGGGGGGAGTTCTAGCTCCTCTGGCAATAGCGGAGGCGGCGGTGGCTCGTCCGAGCCGGGCAGGATAGCCGGGTCGAACAAGTCATAGATATCGCCGCTGGGCATCTGGACGGTATACTGGATGTCCCATCCGAGCTGCTCGTAGAGGTCGACCTGGTACTGGCAGACCTCGTCTGACCTCGTCTGCTCGTCCGGACTGAGCGTCCGCGGACTCCGCGCTCCCTTGTCAGGAGCGCGGAGGCACACGCCCTTCGCGGCGCCGCCTGCCGTACCGCCGCTCCCTTCGAACATATCTCCGCTCGCTCCGGAAGCTTCGAACGATATCGTGCATCCTGATAGTAGCGCCGCCGTCAGTCCGACCGCGGCCATCCGAAGCGGGAAAGAAGCGCGTGTCCGCATCAAATTTATCAGCGTAGGATTGACATTGGGCATAGCTCACTCTCGTGGCGGTCACGTGCGGTCACGGGATCCTCGTGGTCGGGCACATGGCGGGCCACGATATCAGCTTGCGGAACGCCTCGCGCTCGAAGTTGAGTCGGCGCCCGGTGGCAGTTGCGTACGTTGGTGTCGAGCGCGGGCGGCGATGAGCGGGGGGGCGCCGGGGGTGCGGAGGGGGCTCGCGGTCGTCGGGCTCGGCGGGCTGCTCGTCGATGGGGCTGGCGAGCCGTGATTCGTGCTCACTGTACGTGGTCCGATCCTCGCTTCGGGGCGAGGATGGGCCGAGGGCGCGGGGGGCCATGAGCGACGCATCGATCAAGCGAGTCCTCGGCATCGTCTTTGGCTGGGCCTGGACCGCCTGGTGGTTCACGCATTTGCTGTGCGGCGGTCTCGGGCGCGGAACCGTGTACGGGCTGGTGGTGGTGCTGGGGTGCTGTCTCGGGTCGACGATCGTCACGCAGCTGTCGATGGCGGAGGCGCGGGAGCAGGAGAGACGCAAGCGATGATGCTTTCGGCCAAGCGAACCCGTGGGTTCACACCCGAGCCACGTTGCTAGCAGTCATGAGCCGTGCAGGCAACATGACCGGAGAGCTTAGTCATCGATGAGGCCACCAGCGCCGTGCCAATCATATCTCGTCGCTTCGCGGAATCGGGCATCTTTCGATGAAAAGTCCGCATGATCAAGTACGATGATCTGGACTCTGTTTCCGATGCGCTCAACAAATCGGAACATCGTGTCGTAAATAGACTGAACGGCATCCCAGTCAGTCTTTTTCTGGTCACTGTCAGAAGGAAAGTATGCTTGACTCGGCTGATCCAAGACCAGGAGGCGAGGGACGAAGCTCTTGCTGAGCATCAGGTGCTCATGCAAGCCAAGAAGCGCAGAAAGATGATACATGACATGAGTCTCGGCTCCACCGAGAATAGGCAATGGATCCCTCTGGCCATTTTTTTCCCGTTCAATCGTGGAAAACGAAGGATTGAGCCGGAGGATTCCATCCCCCAAAGACATCCGTTCGAGCCCACGTGCTACTGCCGTCATGTGCGACGATATTCCGTCACTCACGTCTCGCTCGTTTTTCTCCACGGCTGAAGATTGAATCTGCTGTCCGATTTCTTCCAGCTCGGCCTCGATTGCGCTCAGTTCGGTGTCGTAGTCGCCTCCAGGAAGCGTTGGCATTGAGTGAAGCAATGCATCCATGGCGCCGATCATACGTTCCCGCCCCACGCGTTCGTCAGTCAACGTGGGAGCTGGTCCCTGCTTCTCAATACTATTAATCTGCGCATCGACTTCGCCAAGCTCCGCCTTTGTGCGGTTGATTTTCTGCCCAAGCTCAATCTCCACTTCGTCCAGATCAGGTGGAATACTCGCCATGAAGGCAAGCTCCTTATCGAGGTCTTGCTGCATCTGAGCGAGCAAGTCCTCCGCATCATGCCCGATCTTCGAGCCGCACAGCGGACAGGCCATATCAGCCTGCGCAGGCGCGCCGAGGAGATTTACGACCCGCAACCTCGACGATTGTGTTTGAAGAGAGGCTCCAGCCGCTTGAGTCGCTTGCCTGATGCCGGAGATATGCCGAAGCCCCCGCTGCGTTTGCCGCATGTCCCGCCGCAAGACCTGCGATCTCTCTTCCAACACGGCCAGCACGTTGTCGCCGACGGCTGAAGAGACAGCCATCGTCTCGGCCGTCGACTTTTGCTTCAGCTGACTCAGCTCCGTGCGCATGAGATCGACTGGCGCCGACGCGGGGGCTGAGACGAGGCCGGCGAGAGTTGCTTGGAGCCAGGCATGCCGGAGAGTCTTCAGGGCGCTAACATACGCAGTTTCCAGAAGCTTACGCTTCTTCCGGTGCGCCCTCTTGAGCTTCTCGAGTCGGTCTCTCCGAGCGCGCAATAGCAGCAAATTTGGACTGATGATGCCGAGCGCAATCTCCATGACCTCAGTGCGCCGCTTGGAGGAGCTTTCGTCGAATGAGCCGAAAAGCGTTCGGGTGGCGATCACGTCCTGCGCTTGAAGAACGAGTGGAAGAAGCTCGGGGACCTCCATGCTCCCATACGCCCTTGCTTCGTCCCTTACCTCGTCCATTCCCAGACGAAATTTTCCGATCGGAAGTCCCAGGACTGTTCCAAGCAGCTGGCAGGCGCTGCGAGTGGTATTGTTGGCTTGTACTGGCCGAGGAATCAACGGATTGGAGCCCTGTGAGAAATAAGCTTCATCTGAGGCGCGGGTGATTGTGCTGGGAGCTTTCCTCCCAATGATGACACGAGTGTTGCCGACGTTGAGTAGTAGAAAAAACCAGGAGGCGAATTCACGGACCTTGCCCGTCGGGATGTCGCAATGTGCGGTGCCGAGGCAGTAGGCAATAATATGTACTACGGCCGATTTGCCCTTAGACCCGACTCCGGTGATGATGTTGACGCCGGGCTGAAATTCAAGCTCCCGTTGCCGGCCATCGCGCCCCTCGATGATGATCTTTTCAAGAAACGGTTTCATGATCTTATTGCTCATTCATCGGACGAGCGATGGGTTGTTCTTCGTCGGGAATGGTCTGCGCTGCATGCGTCCAGACAGGTCGAACAGTAAGCGCGCTACAGATCTGAGCGACCGACATATGACTGGTCCAACGACCCAGCTGTAGGCTCGATTTTACTCGATCGTAATCATCAGAAGCCAGTAGCTCTCGTAGGCGAGAATCTCTGCGGGACGCGACAGCGTTGACTGACAGCACCATTCCAGAATTTTTGTTGAATTCGATGGCGTTGCGAGCGAGCGCCAAGGATAGTCCAGAACGAACGTGGGGCAAAGCGTTCATGATGCGATACTCGAGCCCGATCGATAGGCGCGGATGACTGGTGATGAATTCGGCCAGGCCGCGCTCCGGGGACCGCTTGATTCGTGCGGACGCGTCTTGATGCAAAATCAACGGTGCTAGTAGGTATATTGAAATCAGCGAAAGCCCTTGTGCGGACGTGTCTCGCCCGCACGCTCCTTCAGTCAAGCTAGTAACGACAAGTCCGCAGAATCCAGCGTTTAGCATTCGCTCATAGTGATCGGTGTGTGCAAATCTCATGGCTTCTCCGGTGCTGGGTCGTCCGTCTTCTCATTGAAACAATTCCTTCCAGCGCGGATGCCATCCGATCCGCGGTGAGGCATTCGCGAGTTCATGGCAGGTGCCGCGAAATACATGGCCAGGGGGAGAAGCATCTCGTAAGCGCGGCGACTGCGATTGCAGCACACTAAAGCAGATCTTGCGCCCCAACGCCTTGTCCTCAAGATCGCTGTATTGATTGGCAATGGCGAGGTGTTGAAGGCGCCAGCGATCGTGTACTTGTTCTCGATAGTCTCTTATGTTTTGGTGGCTTACTTCGTTGTGCCTAGCCCACTCGGCATGCTCTCTCATGTTGCGTAAGTAATCAACGAGAGCTGTGTCGAACAGGTCAGGCGAAGAGTCGATCGCTTCAAGCTGCCTGTAGAATGTGCTGTTCTGATACCCTGAGCGCTCCTTGTCTGGGTCGACCACGGTGCTGACATGACGGAATTGCAGAGTTCGTGGATTTCTCTCGTCCCGCATGTTTTGCACGAACAAGTGCACGTCTTCTTGCGAAATTTGGGCGCCTTGACCCTGGTCTAGTGCGATAGCTACCTGCTCTTGAATGAACCCTAGAAATTCACGCGATGCCCCTTCGCTGTCCTTCTCATGGAATCGCTCGGTGATTTTTTCGCGAACCCTCGTCAGTAGTTCTTGCGCATTGCCCTCCCTGACTACCTTAATTTTGCTCAGGAACATGGTAAGTTGTCCGTCTGAAAGTGCCTTGACGTCCTGGATGTACTGATTAACCTTTGGATCTTTAGATGCGGGTATCTGCTTTCTGACATATTTCCGGCGTTCTTCGCCCGGAGTGGATTTCTTGTTGCATGGAATGTCAGTTGTCAGCAGCGTAGGGAATTCGCCATTGACTGGGGCTGTCGTCGCGAGCACTAGCACCAAACGCCCCCGCAGCCGTTCGCGCTGTCGGAGTCGACTTCCAGCGCGAGGGGCAGCACGGGCCGAGCGTCTGATAGCGGCTGAGACCTGGCGGCGAAGCCCATCACGACGTGACGTCCGGCGAGCCACGGCAGGGCGACCTCAGCCTCATTGAAACGTTGAAGCAGCGGGCGCAGCCAGGCTCGGCGCTCCGTGAAGGCCAGCACAACGAGCAGGTGCGACGGCGTGACGATCAGATCCGCGTCGCGCATCAACACCCATCGTCGCAGCGTGCGCGGGTGGGCGCGGTGGAAGCGA
>Ga0209181_10004727_pt1 | contig 20066 bp, 16 predicted proteins | sample MAT05_FD_187208 | JGI IMG/M metagenome (GOLD analysis project Ga0209181, IMG submission 187208) | Freshwater microbial communities from Lake Fryxell liftoff mats and glacier meltwater in Antarctica - MAT-05 (SPAdes) (version 2) | ecosystem: Environmental > Aquatic > Freshwater > Ice > Liftoff... | reverse complement strand
TTACGGTCGAAGGTGTCGGCAATTTACTCACGCAATTGGCACGATGCTGCCAACCGGTGCCGGGTGATGAAATTACCGGCTATCTAACGCGCGGACGCGGCGTGAGTATTCATCGGGCTTCTTGCGCATCCTTGCGTCGCTTAATGAGTTTGCACGAAGACCGTTGCCTGCCGGTGAACTGGGGTCAGTCTGACAAATCGCGCTATCTGGTGAATGTCGTTGTGCGCGCCTTCGATAGGAAATGGCTGTTGAAAGACATTACCAACATCATTGGCCAGAATGAAGTACAGATTCAAGGCGTAGATTCAAAAATAGATAGTAGTCACGGCATGGCTGAAATCAATTTTCTGCTGAAAGTGAATGACTTCGAACAACTCAGCGATTTGCTCGGACGCCTGAATGCAGTTCCAGGCATTCAGGAAGCTAGAAGGTTAGGGTGATGAAGCGCAGCATGTACGCATTGTTAAATTTTGTAAACGATATTGGCGACACGCTCCGGAACGTATATTTTTCAACGACGTAGCTCACATGGCGTAATGACGCATTTAAGTTGGCAAGGTTTTTTTTCTATGCGACTATGGTTCCCGGTGCAGGCAAGTCGGCATCGTTAAGGGGAATCATGCAATTTAGCAGTGACGGGCGCATCAGCCCGTACATGAATACTATTGTCCGCGCCGGAACAAAATGTCCGTGCAGTAAGGCCAGTACCCACAGCCCTCCCGAATTTGGCCCTGCATGCTAATCATCCAGACCCAATTCTGGCTTGTGTTGTGGCCATTATTATTATTGATCAGTTTTTTCATGACTCGCAGCAAGCTTGCCATCAGACAATGGTTTTGGATTTTTGCCTCGCTGGGGCTTTATGCCATTGCCGATCTGGGTGGAATGCCTTGGTTGTTGGTGTCGCTCTTGTTCAACGGCTTGATTGTTGCGCAACTGTTGCACGGTGGCCAACGGCGCAAAATTCTGATCGCAGTCTCTGTTGCGATGAACGTCGGTTGGATGTTGATTCCGGCTTTTCGAGGCGGCGGTGATTTCGGAGGAAGTCTTTTCTCGCATCTGGCACTGTCGTTTTTAAGTTTGCGACAAATATGGCTGTTGCGCGACATCTACGAGAAGCGTGTAAAAAGTCTCTCGGCAAGAAGCTATCTTCTTTTCATGCTGTTTTTTCCACATTTGCTGATGGGCCCGCTTGCCCGTCTTGGTGATCTGCAAAAACAATTCGATCACGAAGATTTCGCGCGGCCGAATTTATCCCTTATCAATCCGGCCTTGATATTGATTGCCTGCGGATTATTCAAGAAACTGATCATTGCCGATTCATTGGCCGGACCGGTTATTGGTGCGATGATCGCCGTCAGCGACGGCAACGTATTGAGCTTTCTCGAAGCATGGACCGTATTGCTGGCATTCCAGCTTCAACTGTATTTTGACTTTTCCGCCTATAGCGATATCGCCATAGGTTTGGCATTGATGCTGGGCATTAATTTGCCGCTGAATTTTTTCTCGCCATATCGGGCCTTTGATCGTCTTGATGTCTGGCGGCGTTGGCATTTGGGTTTCGTCGCATTCCTGAAATACAATTTGTTTTTACCCTTGCGACGCTATTTTGCGGTGCCGGTATTGGTTGCCATCGTCGGCTTTGCGAGCGGAATGTGGCATGGAGTAAGTTTGAACTTCATGCTCTGGAGTGTTGCGCAGGCTTTTCTTTTACTGGTTTCGCATGAGCGCAGGCGTTTACTGCGGCGGTTCAATCTGCCGTCCGAGGGCAAGGGTTTTCGGCGCGTTATGCAATCATTCTGGGTGATATCTATCTCAAGTTTTGTCGGCGTTTTTTTCATCAGCACCGACATCAGTCAAACGATTGCGATCATGCATAGTGCCTTGTGGCCTGATCAATTAGGCATACCGGCCCATTGGTTGAGTAAGCTTGGTTTTCACGATTGGGCCTCAGGCACGGAAACGGTACGGTCGGTAATGCCGGCATGGCTGATTATCGCATTGCCAATCTTGTTTGCCTGGGTGTTGTTCCTGCCTAATGCAGCCCAGTTATTGCGTGAACGCGTAAAGTTTCTGACACTGGAGCGCGACACTCAATTATTACTTGAGCAAACCACTCCGTCGCGATGGGCAACGAAGCTGCCGCCGGCATTTTGGCCGGTAATATCGGCCATGGTCATCGTCTATTCGCTGTGGCTGTCGGATTCAGCGGCACGTTTTATCTACATGCGTTTCTAGGACAGCCATGCGTGCGACCCGAACATTGTTTTTATTGTTTCTCGGCAGTGTATTGCTCAGCCTAACGGCAGGCGTGATTCTGATTCGCACTGTGGATCCGGAAAGGCACTGGACGGCAGGAAAAAGCGATCGCTACGAACGGTTCCGCCCGATGGATATCGCTGCACTGAACAAATACCGTTTCGGCCTGATTGAAAAAGCCAAACCGACGACATTATTACTTGGAAATTCGCGAACCCTGTACGGCTTTGCCCGCGTGAACTTTGATCCGCATACATTCAATGCCGCCATGGATGCGGCACAAATGGACCTGCAGGAAGAGTATGCACAATTTACGATCGATCGATTTCCATTGAAGCGAATCGTTATCGGCACCGATTTCGGGATGTTCATCGGGCATAGCCAAACTACCGTCGAGCCTTCTGCCAGTTGTTATTACATCACTTCGTTATGCAATTATCTTTCGACTTATTCACCCATGGCATTCAAGGGAAGCTTGCAGACACTAAATAATTTCCGCCGCGGAATCAACGACGACCGTGATCATATTCCCGCAGATGGTTTTGCACCGGTATGGCCATCCAATGCAGAACAGCCTTTGCGTGTCAGGCATACTTACGCCATGCGCATCATGCGCTATGCCTTCGCTGAAGGCGGCGATTATGAAAGAACCCGTATGCGCATACGTCAACAATCCAAGCCGCAATACCAAGCTCTGCGTCGTGTGCTGGAAAAGGCCTGCGGTACCGATGCACAAATCCAGCTGGTGATTTTGCCTTTGCACCAGGATGCACTGGTACAGTTCACAAAATCTGGATTGATGCCTGAATTTCAATCTTTCAAGAAAAAAATTGTTGAATCGGCTTCACTCTGTAAGCGTATCGAGGTTTGGGATTTCGACAAGGCATCGCCATATACCAGTGAGCCGATAACAGCCGATACAAAAGAGTGGAAATGGTTTATCGAACCTTTTCATTTCAGGCCGGCATTGGGTGTTGTCATTGCCGACGTATTGGCTGGCCGCCGCCCGGCAAAAGGTATTGCGGTGCGTCTTGACGTAAACCAATCGCAGTAATAAGTATGATGAAGAAAACAGGGCTCTGATTTCAATATAATCCGCCGGCTTTGAAAACACTTCGTTGCAGTTGTGTAGTCATTTTTACAATGTTTTCACAAATTATTTATCGTCGTATAACACATGGTGGTAATGAAAAGTCTTCTGCAGGGTTATCTATCGATGCGGTTTGATAATTGACAAGATCAAGCTGTCAGCTGCTGAGTAAGCGAGTAGATTATGGCGGACTGTTTAGGTCAGACCCTAGCTCGCTACGATCAGCAAGGTCAGCATTATTCCTTAATACGGAACTCTAAAATGCTGATCCATCGATGTGCTGCTTAGGTAAATAAAGTGCTAATTCAATCTCGCCACGAGCCATGGCATAGATGCGACAGATAACTGGTGTCCAGTAAAATTAAATCGTGATATCGATGTCCGGATTTATGATAAATAGTCGTGACAACGTCCGGCCCGCAAACCCATAAAATATCGGATTGTAATAGTTCGGGAGGTCTTGAATTGACTAAAAAGTCGAGACGCTTAACGCACTCCAGAATAACTTCATCCAGAAATGGATGCTTGATGACATTGGTGCCGAAAGCATAATTGGCCACGCGCAAAACATTTTCAGGATTTTTACACTCCCTGGGCCCCAGTTTTTTGACATCTTTAAGAAGGGTTTCAGTAAATAAAATCAGAAAGCTATTGGAATCGGTAGCGATATTTTTCCTGACATTACAATCTACATCGAAATAGAAATCACCATGAAAATAAATATAAAGCAGGCGCCCTATGTCCGCTTTGATAATCCAGTGCGGTATTAGATTCCATAATTTTTCGAGCTCCGGATAATGTGGTATTAACGACTCTATATCGGCAAGCGACACCACATTAAATCCAGTAAAGAAATTTTTATTATTATCAATGCTTGCCATTGGCATAGATGCTTTTTCTTCAGGTTTGAAATTCCACATGTAATTGGCGATGTAGTCATTCATTTTGTAAGCTTTCACAGTGGGTTGATGGTGTTTTTTGTTTGCCGGCGACTTTGCACTCATGATGAAAATGTAGGGAGTCGTCCGCAAACAGCCTCCTACGCGAGCATGTTTTTAATTTCATCGGCAACCGCCTGCTCCGAGAAAAATTTTCCGGCGACGTGATAACCATTTTCTGATAGTCGGCCCCACAAGTTTTCGTCTTCGTGCAAAGCCAAAAGTGCATTGGCAAAAGCTTCAACATCATCAGCAAGCAGTATCGATTCATTGTTGGTCAAATACATTCCGTCCGCAGCGACCGTGGTCGCAATAGTCGGCAGACCCGAAGCCAGCGCCTGGCTTATTTTGCCTTTTGCGCCAGCGCCATAGCGTAGTGGTGCGATATTGATACGTGCGTTGTCGATATGGTTTTCAATGTCCGATACCTGGCCGTGAAAAACCACATTCCTATGCTCGGACATTTTGACTAGATGTTCCGGTGCCGATGCCCCCGCGATATTCAATGTTATTTCGGGTTGCTTGGCGTGAACCACGGGCCAGATGGTTTGAAGAAACCATTGCAAGCCATCCTGGTTTGGCGGATGTCTGAAATTGCCGACAAATAAAATATCTTTGCGTTGTTTAAAACTGGGTGTGTCCTGGCGAATGGGATGGATATTAGAAACGCGGCGAATTATTTTTTCCGGAAAATCCGTGCGTAAGCCGTCATACTCGGTATCACTTACTACCCAGGTTTCGTCGCACTTCGAAATCAGGGCATACTCCGAGGTTTTGGTGGCTTGCGCTTGCTTAGCTAGTGAATCGGATTTCGATAATTCCGCTTCCTGCGCTTCGCGAATATGATGCAAATCGACAGTGTCAAAAACAATCTTTGCGTTCGGAGCAGCGCTTCGTAAAGTGTCGTAAACGCCAGTCATCAAGCCGACACGGCAAACAATAATCAGGTCAAACTGATGGCCGTTTTCCAAAAGCCAGTCGAACACGCTTTTTGTCCAAGGCTTGTAGTAACAGGCAATGCCTTGTCGTTGTAAACAGGGGGTATGTTGGTCATCGAAATCCAAATCGGCAGGAAGAAAATGAACATCGTAAGACTCGTTTTGCAGGCATTGCATCAAATGAAATAAACGCAGTGAACCCGAATCGGCATTGATGCGCGGTGTGTGCTCATCAAGTACCAGAACTTTTTTCTTCTGGGTTTGAAATGCTAGCGCCGTGTTTTCCTGTTCTGTCTCGGGGCGAGCAGGGTAGTCTGCTAATACTGATTGCCAGCGCTCGGCAAATTTAATTTGATGCGGCACCTGGAAGGCTTTCATGCCGCTATCCAATCGGGTGCCGGAAGTCGCGCCTTCAAGATGTACGACATGTGAAAAAGCTTGGTAACGAATTTTCAAGCCCGATTGACGAACGCGCATCGACAGATCAGTGTCTTCAAAATAACCGGGTGCGAAGTGGGGGTCGAAACCCTTCAGTTCATCAAATACATTTTTGCGAATCGCCAGTACCGCACCCGAGACGTAATCAATCTCGCGGATATAATTGAAACGCGCGTTGTCGGCATGTTCAAAACGACCAATATTCCAGACGCTACCATCCTTGAAAACAGCGCCCCCGGCTTCTTGCAGTCGGCCATTGGGGTAGAGTAATTTCGCACCGGCAATACCGGTGTCGGGGAATTGCTTGAAGATCATCAATAGGGCGTCCAGCCAGCCATTTTGAACGACGGTGTCGTTATTTAGAAACACCAGCATATCGGCACGCGCTTGTTCAGCCCCTTTGTTACTAGCGAACACATAGCCGCTTTGGCTCGGCATACGGACCAAACGCAAGCCTTCAATTCCCGATAAAAATTCGAAACTGCCGTCACTGGAAGCATCATCCACCACAATCACTTCAAAACTAATCGCATTGCGCTGAAGTAATAGGCTGCTCAGGCAGGACTTTGTCAATTCCAAATGATTGTGAACCGGAATAATCAGGCTGACTTGCGGCTTTTCGCAGCAAAAATCTGCGCTGCTCAGGCTTTCAATTTCGGCGGCATTTGGGAAACGCAGCTCGTAACCCGCGCGCGCTTGCTTGAGGCGGGGCGAAAGCATCGTCAGACTGGCTTTCAGGCCGCGAACGCGAAGGCTTCGCAAACCGCGTATCAGCAAGCTCTTTGTCCGTCGATAGTGGTAAATAAATCGATCTTTCATTAAATATGAATTAGTTCAGTAATTTGTTGTCGAAAACCATCATGAAAAATTCAGACTCTGTCTCGAGCCTGATAAACTTCCGGAAACCAACATTATCCATGTCCGTGACCCTAAACGCTCCTTCCGAAGAAGAAATCCCAAGCCTGAGCTCCCGAATCAAGACCTGGTTTTGGCGACTTAGCCTATTGGGCCTTGGCCTCACCATCGGGATCGGTGGTCCCTATTTGTGGCAGCTCGACAAACAAGTGCGTGAACAATTCGCGCAATTACAATGGCAAGTGCCCACCCGTATATTCGCACGACCTTTGTTTTTAGCGGACGGCGTACGTTTGAACCCGGAGGCCATGGAGCTGGAATTAACGGCGGCTTTCTATAGAAATGACGGTGTTGGTCAATTGCCCGGCACCTTCAAACGCGATGGCGGTAAATTCATGCTAGCGACGCGTGCCTTTATCGATATGGACGGCCCTGTGCGCGAACGCCAGTTGCAGGTCGTGGTGAGTGCCGGACGGGTTGTCTCAGTGCAAGATGCCGCCACTAAAAAACGTCTGGATAGCGCAAGACTCGATCCTGCGCGCATCGCGACTTTGTATGGCAATAGCGAAGAAGAGCGTCGTCTGGTGCGTTTGGAAGAAGTACCACCCTTGATTGTGGCCGGTTTGCAGGCGGTCGAAGATCGCAATTTCAAAAATCATCATGGTATTGACCCGAAAGGTTTAATGCGGGCGATCTGGGTGAATCTTCGCGAAGGCGAATTTCAACAGGGTGCCAGTACACTCACGCAGCAAATGGTGCGTAGTTTATTTTTAAGTAACACCAAAACTATTTCACGCAAATTAAAAGAAGCCGCTTATGCCTTAATCATTGAAGCGCGTTTTGACAAGAAGCGAATTCTTGAAGCCTATTTAAATCAGGCTTATCTGGGCCAGCAAGGTCAGCAATCGGTGCATGGTGTTGCTGCAGGTGCCGAGTTCTGGTTTGGCCGCGATTTAAATTCCTTGCGTACCGAAGATATGGCTTTGCTAATCGGCATTATTCAGGGCCCGGCGTATCACGACCCGCGTAAGCATCCCGAGCGCGCAATGATTCGTCGTACTACCGTGTTGAATGTCTGGCAGGAATTGGGGCTTATCACTAAGGCCGAAGCCGATCTTGCCAAAGCTGCGCCATTAGGTGTCAGTGCAAAACCCGGCGTGGCAAAAAACCGTAATCCGGCTTTTATGGATTTAGTGCGTCGCCAACTTGCGCGTGATTATCCCGCCGATGCCTTGAAAGGCGCCGGTATGACGGTACACACCTCACTCGCACCCTCGGTACAAATGTTGTCGGAAAAAGCGGTCGTCAATACTCTGGGCAAAATTCAACGTAAAGACGGCCCCGCCTTGCAGGCAGGCATGGTCGTGACCGATAGCCAAAATGGCGAAGTGTTGGCGATGGTCGGCAACAAAAATGTTGATCAGCCCGGATTTAATCGTGCGCTTGAGGCCCAGCGTCCAGTGGGTTCCTTGTTGAAACCTTTTGTTTATTTATTGGCGTTTGCACAGCCCGATCAATACTCGCTCGCTAGTTGGGTCGATGACAGTCCGGTTGAAGTAACCCAACCCAATGGCAAAACTTGGCGCCCGGGTAATTCCGATGGCAGAAGCCATGGCACGGTGACGATGTCGTCGGCGCTCGCACATTCCTACAACCAGGCCACGGTTCGCGTGGGCATGGAAGTGGGGCCGGATCGACTAAGCGAATTGTTGAAAGTGCTGGGCGGTTTGCAATCGGAATCACGACCTTCATTGATTTTGGGTTCAATTGATTTAAGCGTTTTTTCGATGACACAGATGTATCAATTTTTAGCGTCCGGCGGGCGTATTCAACCACTGCGTGCCGTGCGCGGTGTACTTGATCCGAAAGGCAAGGCAGTGAATCGCTACGACTTTAATTCCGAAGCCGCGCAGGAAGGCGATGCCATCGCGTCACGTTTAGTCACATTGGGTTTACAGCAAGTCGTCACCAATGGCACCGGCAGTGCCTTGCTGAGCGACGGTCTTGGGCCGCTGAAAGCGGCTGGCAAAACCGGCACCAGTAATGATGGTCGTGACAGTTGGTTTGCCGGTTACACCGGTGATCATCTCGCCGTCGTGTGGGTGGGCAATGATGAAAATAAAACCACGGGTTTGTACGGTGCCACCGGTGCAATGAGAATTTGGTCATCACTGTTTGCAAAATTGCCGACGCAACCATTGACCGTAAGTGGCGAAGGTATTGAATGGGCGTGGCTCGACGGCAGCGACTACGCTACGACCGAAGACAATTGCCCTGGTGCAAGGCGCGCAGCATTTGTGTCCGGTTACTTGCCGAAAGAACACAAAACCTGTGTTGAAAGTTCATGGCTGGACTGGTTCAAGCTCGGCGAAGATGCACCACAAGCACAGCCGCCCACACCAACAGAAAATCAGGAGCAGTAGGCAATGCGTTTTTTCGTCATCATTATTTTCGTTTTATTGACCGCTTGTGGCCCGACCACGCCAAAGAAAACGACCGCCAGCAATGTGTTGACGCCTGAGTCGATGGTGGCACAAGTACGCTCGGCTGGTCTGCAGGGAAGCGATTTAACCGTGGCACCTTTACGTGACCCGCAAGTAGAAGATTTGCGCAACACAGCAACGCAGGCGGAAGCGCGAAAAGATATTATTGCCGCACAAGCAGCGCTTGACTTAGCTTTGAAAATTTCGGTGATGGACCCTGATTTATTGCAATGGCAGGCAGAATTATTTTTGCTGAAAAAGAATTGGGCGCAGGCCGAAAGTTTTGCGCAGCTTTCCTATGACAAAGGCCCGAAGCTCGGTGCCTTGTGTCGCCGTAACTGGAAAACACTTTCGTTTGCACGCAGGTCAAAAAGCGATGTCGCCGGCACCCAGCGTGCCGATCAACAAATAGCAAAATGCACGGTTGCGCCGCAGCCGCGTTATTAATGGTAATGGAATTGCCGTGTCAGATTTAGCAGAACGTACTAGGCTGGCTTTGTCCGACGATGGCCCGCTGGCAAATAAATTGGCCGCTTATGTCGCGCGCCCGGCACAGCAACGCTATGCGCAGGCGATTGCCGCAGTTATCGATGACAAAGACACACTTATTGCCGAAGCCGGCACCGGTACCGGTAAAACTTATGGCTATCTGGTGCCTGCATTATTGTCTGGCGAGCGCGTTATTATTTCGACGGGTACCAAAGCGCTGCAAGACCAGTTGTATCACCGGGATTTGCCTCGTGTACGCGAGGCGCTTGGGGCCAATCTAAAAACGGCTTTGCTTAAAGGTCGTGCCAATTATTTGTGTCGTTATCGTATGGAACAGGCGCGTGGCGAATCGAAATTTGCCACTCGCGAAGTGGTGGCGCAATTTCAACGCGTCACCGCCTGGAGCGGTCGTACCAAGCGCGGTGATTTGGCGGAACTGTCTGATTTGCCGGAAGACTCGCCGCTATGGCCGCAAGTCACCTCCAACGCAGAAAATTGTCTAGGCAGTGAATGTCCGTTCTGGTCGGAATGTTTTGTCGTCAAGGCACGCCAGGAAGCCCAAGCCGCTGACATCGTCGTGGTGAATCATCACCTGCTGCTCGCAGATCTTGCGATCAAGCAAGAAGGCTTCGGTGAAATTTTGCCAGGCGCAGCGACTTTTATTCTGGATGAAGCGCATCAGCTTCCGGAACTTGCCGCGCAGTTTTTTGGCGAAAATATCAGCGCCCGACAAATTGTGGATTTGGCGCGCGACACTTTGGCCGAATGCAAAGAAGTGCCATCGGCGCTGGCCACTATTCAACAGCCGGTGCGAACGATTGAACATCAAGTGCGCGAATTACGCTTGGCCCTGAATAATTTTTCGCAGCGCGGTAATCAAGCCCGGGTCTTGCACGATACCGCCGCCAGTGAGGCGCTGGAACAATTGCGCCTGAGCCTAGACAGTTTGTGCCAGGCACTACAGCCGCTAATTGAAACCAGCCCCGGCTTCGGAGCCTGTAGCGCAAGAGCCGATAACGCATACACTCGGGTTTTACGCTGGATGAAAGCAGGGGACGACGAAGACGTTCGCTGGTACGAACTTACCCAGCGCGGTTTTAGTTTGCAGCGCACACCTTTGGATGTCTCGGCACCTTTGCGCCAATATCGTGAACAAAGCCGTGCAGCCTGGATTTTTACATCAGCAACATTGGCGGTTGAAGGTGATTTCGAACATCTTGCCCATCGTCTGGGCTTATCGGATCCACGCACCCTTCTTGAAGAAAGTCCATTCGAATGGGCCGAGCAGGCGCTGTGTTATTTGCCGAAAAATTTGCCGGAACCCAATACCCGCGATTACGGCAAGTCCGTTGTTGAGGCAGTTTGGCCGGTGCTGGAAGCATCCAATGGCAGGGCTTTTTTATTATTCACCTCTCATCGTGCTTTGCGTGAAGCCAGCGAAGCTTTAAAAAATTCGCCGTGGCCATTATTCGTACAAGGTACCGCACCCCGCACCTTGTTACTGGAGCAATTTCGGAATTCGGGCAATGGTGTTTTATTGGGCGCCGCTAGCTTTTGGGAAGGCGTTGATGTGATCGGCGAAGCACTCAGTGTGGTGGTGATTGACCGGCTGCCTTTTGCAGCACCGGACGACCCTGTGCTGGAAGCACGTCTGGATGTGATTCGTCGTAATGGCGGCAACCCTTTTCGTGATGAACAAATTCCACAAGCGGTCATTGCGCTCAAGCAAGGCGCCGGCAGATTGATTCGCAGCCACGAAGATCGTGGCGTATTAGTGTTATGCGATCAACGCCTGATCAGTAAGTCGTATGGCCGCATTTTCCTGCAAAGTCTGCCGCCACTGCCGCGCACACGCGAACTAGGCGATGTGCAGGCATTTTTTGCTAAAAATCACGAAGCTGTCGAAGCAGTGCCGGTCAAAACGATTGTCACTGATTTTCAGGAAATGCTGCCATGAAGCTATTGGCGTTTGAAACCGCCACCGAAGCCTGTTCCGTGGCTTTATCTATTGATGGCGAAATCCGCGAGCGTTTTGAAATTGCGCCCAAGCAACATACGCAGTTAGCCTTGCCTTGGGCCGAACAATTGCTTGCAGAGGCGGGTATTAAAAAAAACCAACTTGATGCGATCGCGGTTGGTATCGGCCCTGGCGCGTTTACCGGCGTGCGACTTGCCGTTGCTTTGGTGCAAGGAATTGCACTTGCATTGGATAAGCCAGTATTACCGGTTTCAACTTTGGCAGCATTGGCGATGCAAGCTGCCGATCTGAAATGCGAGCGCATACTTGCCGCCATCGATGCCCGTATGGGTGAAATTTACTGTGCCGAGTTTCGATTGAGTACAGATAATCTGGTCAATGCCAGCAGCGAAGAAATAGTGATCGCACCTGACGCTTATCGATCGCTATTTGATGGTTCTATTGTTGGTGTAGGCACCGGCTTTGGAGCGAATAATAACGTGCTGCAAAACAATCTGAAATCGCAATTGATTAACTGCAGAGCGGATGCATTGCCGCATGCTGCCAATGTCGCGCGCCTCGCACTGCGCGACTATGCGCTCGGTAAAATGATTTCGCCGGATAATCTTGAACCGGCGTATCTGCGCAACAAGGTTGCCCTGACATTGAAAGAGCAGGGTAAATCGTAGGGGCGCTGGTTGCTGCGCCTAAAACGTCACGGCAGATCATGGGCGCAGCAAGCATGCGCCCCTACGGATGTGTGTTATCTCTTTTTGCCCCAAACTTGCTCCAGCCTCGCATCGCGACCACATGAGCTACGGTAATAGTTATATCGAATCGGATTTTTTTGGTGATAATCCTGATGATATTCTTCGGCCGGATAAAACTCAGTGGCAGCAGTAATTTCAGTCACGATCGCTTGCTTGAAAAACTTGCTGTCTTCGAGTGATTTCTTATAGGCAAGGGCTTGTTTCTTCTGGCTTTCACCAATAAAAAAAATCCCACTGCGATATTGGTTGCCGCCGTCACAAAATTGACGGTTTTCGGTAAGTGGATCAATACTTAACCAATAGACTTTTAATAAATTAGCGTAGCTTATTTTTTTCGGGTCGAATTTAACTTCCACCGCTTCAGCGTGGCCGGTACCCCCAGCAGAAACTTGTTCGTAGCTAGGATTTTTTACCGAACCACCAATATAGCCGGAGACTGTCGATATGACGCCTGGTACCTTATCGAAATCCGATTCGGTGCACCAAAAGCAACCGCCAGCAAAAATAGCCGTCTCTAAACCCGCTCGGGGTTTTGTCGGACTATCGTCGAGGGTTACCATGACAGCAGAAAAGGCGATACCTGATGTAAAGAGACCAGCAGCAAAGATGGCGCCGACATTAAAAATCAATTTCGTAAATATATTTTTCACGTTACACCCTCAAGGCAGGTAATGCAGTGCCCTTCAAAATAAATTTCAATGCAACACCGTTATTGCAATAACGCAGCCCTGTCGGTTTTGGACCATCTTTAAAAACGTGGCCTTGATGGCCGCCACAGCGGGAACAATGATATTCGGTGCGCGGAAACACCAATTTGTAATCGGTCTTGCTGGTGATGTGGCCTTCAATTGGATAACTAAAACTCGGCCAACCGGTGCCGCTGTCATATTTTGCGTTACTGCTGAACAAGGGCAGCATACAGGCCGCGCATATAAAAGTGCCGCCACGGTGTTCTTTATTGAGTTCGCTTGAATTGGGTCGCTCAGTGTCTTCTTCAAACAACACACTATAAGCCGCTGCTGGTAATAATTTTTGCCAGTCGGCCTTTGATTTTTTCAACGGCTTAATTATTGTACTAGCAAGTGTCGTCGCGGCATTGCTTGTTCCCAGCCAAATCGCTGCGCTTAAGGCGGCCAAGCTGGTCAAAATGTTTCGACGGTTCATGCTTATCTCCTGTGGTTTGCCCATTAGAGGCAAGCGCATAGACAAAAGGTTCGCAGAGTCGTAGTGAAGGTCAGGTGCTTTGTTAAGGTTTGGGCAACGCTGCGCTATTCATCTTTCGGCCCCAGAAGGCCCTCCTACAGCAAAATCAAAGCTCGGCTTCGTTCGGGCCTAGAAGGCCCTCCTACAGCAAAATCAACGCTCGGCTTCTTTCGGGCCTTGAAGGCCCTCCTACAGCAAAATCAAAGCTCGGCTTCGTTCGGGCCTAGAAGGCCCTCCTAAAGCAAAATCAAAGCTCGGCTTCGTTCGGGCCTAGAAGGCCCTCCTACAGCAAAATCAAAGCTCGGCTTCGTTCGGGCCTAGAAGGCCCTCTTACAGCAAAATCAAAGCTCGGCTTCGTTCGGGCCTAGAAGGCCCTCTTACAGCAAAATCAAAGCTCGGCTTCGTTCGGGCCTAGAAGGCCCTCCTACAGCAAAATCAAAGTACCTAGGCTCAAGAATGACAAAAAGCCAATAACATCAGTGAACGTGGTCAGGACCACGCCACCCGCCAGTGCGGGATCAATATTCATGCGTTTGAGTGTAATCGGCACCAGTACGCCGGCGAGTGCCGCAGCGACCAGATTAATGGTCATGGCAGCGGCAATCACCAGGCCTAACTTCAAGTCCTGAAACCAGATTGAACAGACCACGCCAACCACAATCGCCCAGACAATACCGTTCAGCACACCGACCAGCGCTTCTTTCGCAATCAATGCCCGTAAGTTGCCAACGCCGACCTGGCCGAGCGCAATGCCGCGCACCATCAAGGTCAACACCTGGGTGCCCGCTACGCCGCCCATACTGGCAACGATCGGCATCAATACCGCGAGTGCGACTACTTGCTGCAATGTGGCTTCAAAGCGTCCGATAACCCAAGACGCGAGGAAGGCAGTTAATAAATTGATGCCCAGCCATAAAGCACGACGCTTGGCGGCACGAGGTACCGGTGAAAACAGATCTTCGTCTTCATCAAGACCGGCCGCGCCCATGGCCTGGTGCTCGGCTTGTTCGCGGATGATATCCACCACGTCATCGATGGTGATGCGGCCTAGCAAAATATTATTTTCATCGACGACCGGCGCGGTAATCCAGTCGTAATCGGAAAATTGCGTGGCCACTTGATTGGCGTCGGTATTCACTGGAATAGCCGGTTGTTCGTCGTCAATCAATTCATTGATCGGGGTAAGCGGGTCGCGAATCAATAAAGACGAAAGTGCAACCCGGCCCAAATATTGATGGCGACGCGATACCACAAACAGGTAATCGGTATGTTCGGGTATTTCACCGCGCAGTCGTAAATAACGCAGCACCACATCGACTGTCACATCGGTGCGCACGGTGATGACGTCGGGGTTCATCAAACGGCCGGCACTGTCGTAAGGGTATGACAGTGCTTGTTCGAGGCGCTCGCGGTTTTCGCGATCCATCGACTTTAAAACTTCTTCGATAACCGTATCGGGCAGATCTTCAATGAGTTCGGCTAAGTCATCCAGATCGAGCGTCTCGGCAGCCGCGACAATTTCATCGGGGTCCATGTCTGCAAGCAAAGACTCACGAACATCTTCGCCTACATGCACCAGTACCTCACCGTCATCTTCCGGATCGACGAGGCCCCAGACCACACCACGCTTGGTGGCAGGCAGCGACTCGAGTAGGTTTCCGATTTCAGCGGGCGATAGTGAATTCACCAGGCGACGCACTGGGCCCAGACGACCAGTATCGAGCGCGTCTGACAACAGACGCAGCTGGCGCGCGGTTTTATCGTGGCGAATGGCTTCGGCCATGGGTGGCTCCCTGGTTGGCCCGTGTATTATCGGCTGAGAAAGCGAATATGCCCAGCCTTTTGTTTTCTTCTGAGCTGCTTTTGTGGGAGCTGTTTTAGCAGCGATTAGATTTTAACGCTACGATTTTATTTCCATGAAGCGCGGGAAGTTTTTATCGCCGGTTAACCGGCTCCCACAGACAACGACAAAAGAAAAATCACAAATCGGTAAAAAACTGCTTGATAGTTTTTAATGCGTCTTCTTCGTCGTCGCCATTTATTTTGACCTTGAGCACAGTGCCCGGACCTGCTGCCAGCAGCATGACACCCATAATACTTTTTGCATTCACTTCGCGGCCTTTGCCGCTCAAGGTCACCTGGCTTTTGAAGGCGGCGAGCACTTGCACCAATTTTGCCGAGGCCTGGGCGTGCAGGCCTGTGGGGTTTGTGATTGTGACTTCGTGTTCAAGCATGATCGACCACCACTCCGTTACGTCCACCCGCTGCGGCTGTGCGGGCAAGTTCATCCAAGTCTTGTTCTGCATAATGCATTACTCGGAGCAACATTGGCAAAGACAGGCCACTAACGCGGCGTACCGCAGTGCCGAACTGTGCCAGTTGTGCGGCCGTTTTGTCGGCAATACCGCCAGGGCTATCGACCAAAATCAATACACCTTCGGGATTTTCGACTTTCCGAAAGGCCGCGCTGGCAGAAATTAATTGCGCGCTATTATCCAGATCAATGTGTATGTCATGCACCACCACGCTAAGTGTAGTGACGCCATTGATGTGTTGAGCGGCTTGTAGCAATGCTTTTCCCAAGCCTGCATGGGCGATAAGCAAGACGCCGACCGGCATTATTCAAGCTCTCGATGATAGGTCAGTACATTCTCGCGACCGCTTTGCCGAAAATGCTGGGTCAGTTTTTCAGCGAGATACACCGAGCGATGTTTGCCGCCGGTGCAACCAAAAGCCACGGTGACGTAACTGCGTGTTTCTGATTCGAACCGCGGTAGCCAGGTATCCAGAAAAACCGAAATTTGATCGACGAATTCAAGCACCGTTGTTTGTTGTTCGAGAAAATCGCGCACGGCGCCATCGCGACCGGATAAGGGGCGCAAGGCCGCGTCCCAATGCGGGTTCGGCAAGCAGCGCGCATCAAAAACAAAATCGGCATCGCCGGGGATTCCGCGTTTGTAGGCGAAAGATTCAAACAGCAACGAAACCTGTCGTTTTGTTTCCGCTTCCAATTCGCCGAGAACGGCTTTTCTTAATTGGTGCACATTCATTTCGCTGGTATCGATCAAGATATCAGCGAGTGCACGAAGAGGCCGTAATAATTCGCGCTCCTTTGCAATGGCGTCGGATAATGCCAAACCTTCATGCGAAAGCGGATGCCGACGACGGGTATCAGAATAGCGTTTGATCAGTGCTTCGTCGGCAGTATCGAAATACACCAGCCGATAATCGAAACCCAATTCGCCAACCGCTGCAAGCCATTCGCCGACACGACTTAAATCGGAACTATGGTTTCGCACATCAATGCTAACCGCCAAGCGCGAACGTTGTCTGTCATCCCGGGTTAAGTTTTTTACAAACTCCGGCAGCAATTCGGCCGGTAAATTATCAACACAGTAATAATCTAGGTCTTCCAATGTACGCAGCGCAATGCTTTTTCCAGAGCCTGACATACCGCTGACAACGGTTAATACCTGTTTGCTCAACGCGTTCATTCGTGACCACCTGCTTCAAGAAAGGCCGTGTGACGTGCAAGAAAAGCAGCAGCAGGGTCTTCACCTTTACTGCGCAATAAATGCAGGCGAACAGCGGCCTCGGTCAAAACCGCAAGGTTGCGGCCGGGAGCCACCGGCAAATTAAATACGGGTACGCGAAGATCCAAAACTTGTCTGGCATCAGTTTCACCAGTAAGGCGGGCCATGTGGTCGGAGTTGTGGTCGCTAAGTTTTAATAGATGCACGATTAATCTTAAATATTTATTGCGCTTGACCGCAGTGTCGCCAAACATTTGTCGAATATTCATCAAGCCTAGGCCGCGAACTTCAAGCATGTCTTGCAGCATTTCGGGGCAGGTGCCATCCAATACATCAGGCGCGATTTGGGTAAACTCTGGTGCGTCGTCCGCTACCAAGCGGTGCCCGCGTGAAATCAATTCCAGCGCCAATTCACTTTTGCCGGCACCGGCTTCGCCCGTGATCAGCACGCCGATGGAATAAATTTCGATGAAGACGCCATGCAAACTCACCCGCGGTGCCAATGACCGCGCGAGGTGATATTGCAAATGATTATGCAACTCGTGGCCACGCTTGGCAGATACCCATAAAGGCGTGCCGGATTCTTCGCAGGCGCTTCGCAGATCCGTGGGACAACTCTGGTTTTGGGTAATGACCAAGGCCATGGGGTTGAAACCGGTAATTTTCTCCAGGGTTTCCCAGCGCAACCGTGCATCAAGGCTATCGAGCCATTGCAATTCCGAGGCACCAATAATCTGGATTTTATTGGGATGGATAACATTGAGATAGCCCGCCAACGAAGGTCGGCGCGATAGAGTTTCATTGCGTTCAAGCACGCGTTCACCACCACTTTGCGCGGCGATCCAGCGCAAACTTAGGCGTTCTTGCAGTTGTTCAAACACTTCGCGGGTAGTAATGCGGTTTAGCATGAGGCGCACTTAGGTGAACTGTGCTTAAGCTTGGCATTGCAGGGGCTGGCTGGCAATGTTTGATTACCTGTTCGGGCACGGGGAAGTGCAGAAAGTAAAAACAATTGTCTTGTCCGTTTAGGCGAGCGTAGGCCTGGTGTCAGCGCGAATGCCCTGCTTAAATGTTTGAAGCCACGGGATCCCCGACAAGAGCAATTTAGTTTTGGTGAGAATTTGAAATTTTGTCGCCTGCAAGCGGCCTCCTACGTAAAACAGCATTTCATTAAAAAACAAACCCCGATTTTGTCGGGGTTTGTGATGGTAAATAAGTCAGGTTAACCGAAGGCCTCGGATCGGGCTGGCGAGTCACCCCGATGATGGTCTGTCATCTTTTCTTTTTGTTTCAGCACAATGCGGTCAAGTTTATCGGCCAGCAAATCAATCGCAGCGTACATATCCGTTGCGACGGCATCGGCAAAAAGGGTCTTCCCGGTAGTGTGGAGGGTGGCTTCGGCTTTGTGATCGAGTTTTACAACCGAAAGAATTATGCGTGCATCGAGATGGTGATCAAAGTGTTTCGACAGGCGTCCTATTTTCTCTTGTGCGTAATCGCGTAAGGCGGGGGTGACTTCAACTTGGTGACCATTGATATCTAATTTCATTCCTTCCTCCTGTCGAGTGACAAGCACAACGCTTGCAATGTTTACACTACGCCACAATGGGTGGTTTGTGGAGAAGAATTTGTGAGAACTTGTAAACTTTTTTAAATTCACTTTGAATTCACAAAGTTTTAACTGGCAGCACTCAAGCTAGACGTTGCCGCTCGTTGGAAGCGCCTATATGAATGGCTTCGCGGTACTTTGCCACCGTTCGTCTAGCCACGGGAATGCCCTCGGCCTTGAGTAATTCGGCGAGTCTGGCGTCGCTTAATGGAGTGCGCGGATTTTCTGCGTCAATCAGCTTACGAATCATGGATTGAATGGCAGTGGCAGAAGTTCCCCCGCCATCGCTATTGCTGATGCCGGAGCTGAAAAAATAACGAAATTCAAAGGTCCCGCGCGGAGTGCGCAAAAATTTGCGTGTGGTTGCGCGTGAAATAGTCGATTCGTGCAGGCCCAGTTCTTCGGCCACTTCACGCAAAGTTAGCGGTCGCATGGCTTGCGGGCCGTGTTCGAGAAATCCGCTTTGTTGCCGAATGATCGAACGGGCAACACGCAATAAAGTATCAGCACGCGAGTCTAGGCTTTTGATTAACCAGCGCGCTTCCTGCAGTTGCCCGCGCAAATACGAATCGTCTTCGCGGCTGGCTTTGCCGATTAGGTTTTCATAATGCCGATTGATACCGATTCGCGGCTGGCTACCGCGGGCATGACTGACTTGCCAGACACCTTTTTGCTTGGTGGCAATGCAATCAGGCGCCACATAATCGGGCACCTCGGAACTGATTTGCAGTCCTGGTTTCGGGTCCAGGCTTTTTAACAGCGCAACGGCTTCCTGCATGTCGCCCGCCGCGATTTTTAATTGCGACGACAGTTTCTCCGAGCCTAGTTTGGCCAATGCTTCTAGATGCTCGTGCGCGATTTTTTTTGCCAGACTTAAACCCGGCGTGTCCTGGCTTAATACCTGCAACTGGATACATAAACAGTGCGATAAATTTTTCGCGCCAACACCCACCGGATCAAAATGATGGATTAGTTGCAGTACTGTATTGATTTCCTGTAAGTCGGCATGCACTTCCGGCAGCAGTGTTTCTTGTATGGCTTCGGATGATTCAAGCAAATAGCCGTCGTTATTTATCGCTTCAATAATCACTTCGCCAATGGCGATATCTTTTTTGGATAGGTGGCTTAACCGTAATTGCCATAAAAGGTGCTGGCATAAATCCATCGGTGCGGCAGTACCGAATTCACTTTCAAAATCTTCGCTTTTCGCACTTGAATTGCGCGGCTCGTCGTCGGACCAGTCAAATTCTTCGCTATTTTCGATAACTTCAATATCGTTGTTATTTTCGCCGGATTCGTTGGTGTCAGATGCGGTTTCGGCAACGGTTTCAGTCGGCATTTCATCGCCATTGCTGCCGTTTTCATCGAGCGCTTCAAGCAATGGATTACTTTCAAGTGCCTCGGAAATTTCGGTTTCCAGTTCAACGCTTGATAACTGCAATAAACGAATCGCCTGACGCAGCTGCGGCGTCAGGGTGAGCGATTGCGTTTGTCGTATTTGCAG
>Ga0209181_10004726_pt1 | contig 20067 bp, 22 predicted proteins | sample MAT05_FD_187208 | JGI IMG/M metagenome (GOLD analysis project Ga0209181, IMG submission 187208) | Freshwater microbial communities from Lake Fryxell liftoff mats and glacier meltwater in Antarctica - MAT-05 (SPAdes) (version 2) | ecosystem: Environmental > Aquatic > Freshwater > Ice > Liftoff... | reverse complement strand
ACACCATGGGACGCCTCCTTCGTGGTGGCCGGCGTCCGCACCATCGGCCCGAAGAGGGCGTAGGGAGTACTGCAACTGCAGGGGTGGGCGCTGCCCTTTCCGCGGACCGGAGGCATCCCGTGATGCCGGAGGGCGAATATTGCGGAGGGGAGGGGGTGGCGCAAGCGTTGGGGGTGGGACGGCGGGGCATTCAATCGAACAGGCGAGCCAGACCAACCGGATCAGCGCGTATTGGGCGGAAGAGATGCGTTGGTAGTTGCGAGCAGCCGGTCGCGCAACGCGCGATATGACGGACATGCGTCCCGAACCTCCGTCAGTCGGAAAATTTGAGAAGTATGTACCGGCGCAAGCGTAACATTCCCAATGTATGCGCTGAACGATTCACCGGTTGGACTACTCACTTGGATCATTGCGCTTCCGCGTCGCGATCGAGAGATTTAGCTCTGTCAGTGGGATGCTACGGCCAAGCGCTCGGGTCTGTGAAGAACTTCGCGTTCGCGCTGGCGCAATACCTCTTTCAAACAGACGGCACATGGCGATATCCAAGAATGGTCAACTGATCACCACGCTGGAACAGTGGGCGAACCTTGGCGGCCCGAAATCTGCTGAACATTGGAAAGAAGGTCGGAGCGCTATGGAAGCGGCGCGTTCGTGGCTGGCGGTTACAAGTCCGACCTTGCCATCACAAGTTGCCGTGCTGCTCGCTTCGCACTCGGCGTTTGGACCCGTAGTTGAGTGGTCGGCCGAACCCGAAGTGCGGCTGCAGTTTGACGCATTGGATGGCGAACCGCGGAACACCGACCTGCTGGTCAAGGCACGCGACGCGCATGGCGACTTTCTCATCGCTGTCGAGTCAAAAGCCGACGAATCGTTCGGTGAAACGGTTACTCGGACATTGGCCGCGGCTCAGCTGCGCCTGCAAGGCAATGCAAGATCGGGCGGTGTGAAGCGCATAAGCGGTTTGCTATCGGCATTGTTTGGGAGCACGCTCGAGTCGGAGCCTGCTCTGGGGGGACTGCAGTACCAGCTGCTGACGGCGACTGCCGGTGCGGCAACGGCGGCACTACGGTCAGGCGGGCAGCGCGTTGTGATTTTGGTGCAGGAGTTTCGGACAACTGAAACAACGGACAAGAAGCACGAACTGAACGCGTCAGCGCTTGACGCGTTTGTCGAAAGGCTGTCGCTTGGTGCGGTCACTCATGTGGAGAGTGGTCAGCTGGTGGGACCGTTCACGCTGCAGGGCGCCGTGCTTTACAAGTCGTGTCCGCCGATTTTTTTCGGGAAAGTACGACATGAGTTGAGGGGTTGAAGGCTCGCGAACCCCTGGCACTTCGAATGCTTGACGCGAAATTCACGGGCCGATCGACTACTCGGCGAAGTTGTGAGCGATGTTGATGGCAACACCGAGGATCGATCGGCTGCACCACTTGCTGAAGCCGAAACGGCAACGGTGAGCGACAATGCGGACTTGCAGGATGTGTACGACACGGAACGGCAGTTACTATTCGTGGCGTTCGCGCGGGCGAGGGATCATCTGTTGGTGACGAGCGGAAAACCGGCATCGGAGTTTGGGGATGACATGCAGAGTTGATGTTTGTCGCTACACTGGAATCGGACAATGCGCTTGTGCCCGCTCATGAGCGAGCCTCCGACCGAGCATGTGCTGACCGACGGCCGAGTAGTGATCTTGAAGCATTTTGAACTTCGCGGCACTTACTCAGGCCAAATGGAGGGGTCTCGCGCATCAGGGAGTGTAAGGATCCTGGAATCACTCCCCGAGTTCGCTGCACGAATGCTGGATGGGGATGGGCCGGTGGTCGTCATTCCGTCTCCGACTATGCCCCTTCCCGACTGGTTGTGTCTGGCCGAACTGGAGTCGGATTCTGCGGCGAAGTCGGACGATCCAGACATGATATCCCGGCTCCGTCTGTGCTGGTTCGTAACAGACACGACTCGGAGTGTCGATTCCATGGTGAGCGCTGTCCTGCCGTTTGTGGACTGGGAAGCGCAGGCGGAGGACTTCGACATTATGAATTTCTGAGTTGGGCCGCGCCCTTGAACGTCTTCTTCCGATGCCGCGCGTGATACGCCGGGTGCGGCCGCTCGACGGAATGGGGCGGCAGGTGCGCTCCCTTGCTTTGTCACAAGCGGCGAATCGGGTCAAGCGCGCGTCGGGATCGCGGTCGGCACACGAATCGCATTAAAGGCCTCGTGGCCGCCCAGGGCGTGCCGCTGGCGCGCTTGCAGAATCTGCCGAAGCATCTCGCGTAGGGGCCCGCCTGTGGAAACAACATACGGCTAAACTGCACGTTGGTTCGGATGAAGAATTTTACGAAGCTCATGAATCGCAAGCCATGGCCTTTCGCGGTGCAGCATCCGATGGCAGTTCGAGCAAACCAAAGCTATTTCCGCCGGGTCTGTCAATCCCTCGCCCTCGAACGTTGAGACGAAGCGCGTATGGTGAGCTTCGATAAATCCCAAGCCGAGAGACCCATAGGCTTTGCTGAAAGAGAAGCCGCAACAATCGCAGAGTAGATCGCCAGCTTCGTTGAGACGCCGTTGCTTCACATGCGCAATGAGAGCCGGGTTGCGCTCTATGCGTCGGTGAATTGCATAGATCGCCCGCCCTTCCGGAAACGCGGACGCATCGTCCTCGTCGACTGGAGCAACTCCAACTGTATTCCCGGCCTTATCAACGACCTGGAACCGTCGTGCAATCAGAAAATTGTTGGCTTCAGCACCGCCGTGAAATTTCCTCGCTGGAAGTTCCGTGCCTACAAGCGCGGAAGCAAGCGAGATCACATACTTCGGTGGATAGTGCTGGCTCTCGTGCAAGAGGTCGTAACCAGTTGATTGTGGTTACGTGGAACTCCACTAGCAGCGATCTGTGCAATCGCGTGAAGTAGGTGCTCTCGCAGAATCGTGGACGGAATCATATTGGGTGCAACTGGTTTGTGCGGTCTAACGCCTGCATTCTGCAGCAGCGGCTCACCAAAGAATGTGGACAGCGAGCGCTGCATGCAAGGCCACAGTCCTTTGAGCCTGTGGCTGCAGCAATGCCATGTTAGACCGCCTCAATCCTCGAAGAAGTCAGTGTCGAGCCGTTTTACCTCGTAGGTCGCCTCAGGTGCGACACCGACATTGTGTTGAATCATGAACTTGGCGAGGAGTTGGCCGTCGATGAGCACGATTCGCTTCTCAATTGCCTGAACGTATGTTTGCGCGTCCGAGGAAAAATTGGAGGTCGTTATCAAAACACCTTTGCGCGCCCGAACACCTTCGAGGCTTCCCGCAAATGCCTGCACAACCGGGCGACCAACTGTGCCCTCCCAACGCTTGGCCTGAATATAGACGACATCCAACCCAAGTCGATCTTCGTTGATCACGCCGTCAACGCCACCGTCGCCGCTCTTACCTAAAGTCCGCCCGGCGTCCTCACGCGAGCCGCCGTATCCCATTCGTAGCAACAGATCGACAACTAGGCGTTCGAAGAATGGCGGCGGCATCTTCTTCACCTTCTCGAGCACATCGCTGGCCAGTTGCACATTCAGTTCGCGGTGAACACGTTCGAGCGTATCGCGCGGAGTTTCCTCAGTGACTGCAACGCCTCCGCCTCCTGAGTCGCCGCTGTCGCCCTTGTATGTGTGAAACTCCACGAACTCCGGATACTGCTTCAGGAACTTCACGGTCAGCGAAGTTGGCTTCTTGGAGAGCACCGACAGTCCGCGATCCGTGATCTTGATCAACCCCTTGCTTGGCGAGTCGAGCAGGCCGGCTTTTTTCAGGTATGTGCGCGCCCAGGCGATTCGGTTGACGTAGATCGCCTGCCCGCCGCTCGCAAGCAGCTGACCACGATCCTCGTCAGATAGACCCATCTCGTCGGCAAGGCGCACATAGAGCTCGGCGATCTTGTGGACTTGACCGTCGCGAACGCTTGTCAGTAGCGGTAGGAACCAGGTTTGAAATCCAGGGACGGCCATTCGAGTGAGTGTAGTTGGGGTTGATGCGGTTTAACGAGGATGTAAGATAAGTCCGGGCACTGAAAGTATGCATCAAAGACGGTGTCCCTCAACCAGTCGCACGCGGGCGATCGTCGATGATGCGCTAGCTGTGTCCATCGTTTTTCGCTTATGGAGGCCGTCGAAAAGTGGTGTCGATCTATTCTACATCCTTGAGGCCATGTTCTGCGTCAAAGGCTCCAACATACTGGCTTTGAACGGAGCCACGGAGCGACGCAGTTACAAGAGTCCCGCGCTGCGTTTGAATGCAGCAACTACGTTAGGAAGCAACGCGCGAGATCATCGTGTCAGCAAGTCCCGGACAGTGAAACTTGGAATAGATTGTCGGACGAGTGCGCATCACGTTCAGCGCCAATTGGGCTGCGGAATCGCGAACAGCGGATTCTCTGAGAAGCACGGTAAGCTCTTTCACTGAGAGAGTATAAAACAAATCTGATCTGCACCTGCAGAACGGTACCTCCGCGACTCATCGACATAAACTCGTTTGTAACTCTTCTTAAACCCCTGAATCGAGCCATACTCCCGTTCGATGACCGATCGAGAACCGTTGACAAACCCCCAAGTGTCATCGGTCCCAGCTTCCCAGCCGATCACCAACATTTCCATGACGCCTGCATTTACTGCTGCGAATCGCGGCCGGGTACTCTTGTTCATAGAGGGCAGGCAGCTCACACTCCAAAAGGTGAGTTGAGTCTGCGGTGGAAAGGGAATGCATCCAACGGCGTATTGCTGCAAGCAAGATTCCACATCAAGCCATTCTGGATGACGTCTGAGCCGAGCGAACGCCTGAGCTGTACGGATTCGTGCCGGGGCGTTGCTTGGAAGATTCACAACTTCACTTGAGGGGTCGAGTGGGCGAGGCCACGATGTAACCCATTCTTGTTGACGCGACGGTGAAACCAGAATGTCAAAATCCGTTTCGCCCAGAATACTTGATACGTGAACGCGATTGGTAATCGGCAAACCCGCCGATTCTGCCGAGCGAATTAGACGTCGTTCAGCTTCGTCCAGTGCATCAAGTGGATGCGGTTGAAAGGTGAAACCGGAGATGTCGCCAACGTTGGCAGAATGCTGCGCAAACCTGCGACAGACCTCTTTAGCTAGGCCGATGTAAAAAGTGTGATTGGTGAACGCCAGCAAGTAAATCCCAGCGCGAGACTATGACTTCGCGAAGATGTCCGCAATCGAAAGTCGACCGCGTACGTCCGTCGGGGGCGCGAAGCCAAGCGCTGAGATTATGGTCTCCGAATCTTCGGTCATCATGACGATGGGACTGAGGTTCTGCTTCAGTAGGATTTCTGTCTGGGCTGGCCCCCGCACTTCGCCTGGGTGAGTTGCACCCGATGTGAGTCGGAGTTCCCAGAACCAGCTACGACGAGCCCATCCTGTCGCACACCTCCGGGGCCGACCTATGTCGTCCTCCCCGACAGCGTCCAAGATCATCCACGCCGGCCTCGATGTACACAAGGCCTCCGTGACCATCGCGGTCCTGCCGTCCGACACGCGGGCCACGTTTTGCTGCGCGCCAGTGGAACTGGAGTTACCACTGCGACGTCATTGCTCGCTCACTGATTCCCATCAAACCGGGCGAGCAACGCATGTACGACCAGTACGCTGCGGGCCAACTCACGCGCTTGTACCGGACCGGCAAGTTGACGGTGATTCACATTCCTAGAGAGGCGAAAGAGCGCGTGCGCGAGGTTGCTGTGTCGCGAGACGTTGCAGCGAGAAGTGATGAAGTCGCGGCATTCGACCCTCAAATTCCTCGCCCGACGAGGATTCACCTATCGCGGCGGGCTCAACTGGCGGCGCGCGCATTACGCGTGGCTGCGCCAAGTGACGGGGACGACATCCCGCTCGCCGCGGAAGACCAAGTGGTATTTTGGCGGGTACTTCGCCCTCCTCGAGTACAAGCGTGGGACTCACGATGCGCTTGAAGCCCACATCGCGAAACTCGAGCTAACGCCGCCAACGAATGCCACAATACCGGGAATAGCTAAGTAACGGCACTGGCGATAGCACCGGTTCCACTGAATGGCGCGCCCTCTCGGCCGTTTACAAACACAGACTACCGGAAACCATCGACAAGAACCCCCCAAATGATTCTGCCAGCCTCAACTTATCCCTCTCCCTCCAGCGCGCTGTTTTGGTCAGCGACGCGTCGCCTTCTTACGAACCGATACCTGTATGCAAAATCGATGCTCGGCGACGACGTTGCAGATCGACAGGTACTCGATCGCACCAATCTTCAGAATGCGTGGCTCGGGCTCGTCAACGAATCGAAGCTGCAAACGTTGGCGGTTGCTCGAACGGCGCAGCAGGAAGCGCTGGCCGAACAACGCCCATCGTGTAAACTCCTTCGGCCCCGCCTGCTTGGCCCCCTGACGTAAATCCGCCACCAAGCAGTCCTGAGGAAGATAATATTATCTAATACCACAAATAATATTCGGTCCCCTACTGCTATGGCTCCTGTCTCGACCCCCATCCCCGCGCCAAAACCTCCCCCCTCAAAGGGCCTTCTCCCGGCGTTTTCCCATTTGCCACACATTCACCCTCTCCTCCCCAAATCGACAGCAATATTATATTAATACACCAGCAATATTAAACGTTTGTGTCCATGGCAGACACCGAGCTCCACAGCCAAACCACAATTCAGGCACTCCGCGCCGTAGGCGAACTGCTCGCGGCGGACGGCGAGCGGGCAAGCATCGTGATCATTTGAGGCGCGGCGCGGCAATTGCTCCACGTGGTCGACCGGACCACCAGAGATGTCGATATCGTGGCCCAAACAGTCAGACCGGGCGAACTCACATCGCTCACAAGGCCGGCCGAACCACTTCCGCGCGCGTTGACCGTCGCAATTGAGCAGGTCGGACGCGATTTCGGCCTGCCCGTGAACTGGTTAAACACCGGACCCGCAAAACAATGGGACATCGGATTGCCAAACGGATTTTCCACACGCGTCATCTGGCACACGTACGACGGGCTCGATGTCGGAATCGCCAGCCAAATCGACCTGGTCTTTTTCAAACTCAAGGCGGCGGCTGACCAGCCAACGTCCAACAGTCGGCACTTTCGCGATCTGGTGGCAATCGCGCCAACGGACGAAGCACTCGAAGCCGCTATTCAGTGGGCGCGCCTCAAGAACGTCGGCACCGACTACCACAACATCATTGCCAGGGTGGCCGAGCATGTCCGAAACGCACGGTAACGACGTGTGGGCCAGGCTCAAGTTCGTCACCACCGAAATCGCGTGGAGACAGTGGGCGGCCATTGGAGGGTCCGCGTCGGCCACAACGACTTGGACTTCGCCGGTTGACCCCGAGGCCCTTATCCTCGCGTCGCTGTATCTCCGACAACACGAGTCTCGAATTACTGATGTCCTGTTCGACTGGGTACATACAAACTCTGCATTGCTCAGCGCACAGCGACTGAAGAATCTGCAGAAAAATTATCCAGAGCAAATTGCAGAACGCGTGGCAGACTTCATGCAACGTATTCCCGCGCTCTCCAAAGTACCACGCTGGAAAAAAGTTGCGGGCACTCAGCGCGCCTCTGAAGCGCACGCGTTTCCGGTGGTTTCACGTGCATCGCGTCCAGTGCTGAAATTGCCCGGCAACCTCATGCTGCGCCTTCGGACGGCGATGGGCGTCGGCGTGAAAGCAGATGTACTCACCGTCGTACTCGGCAACACCCGACCGGTGACAATTCGCTACGTCGCGGAGTGCCTCTCGTACACGCCCGTCGGCGTGAGGAATTCGCTGGATGATCTCGCTGCTGCTGGCTTCATCACGGAAACGCGCGCGCAACCCACCAGCTACTTCGCCGCAGCAGACAAGTGGCAGAACTTTCTCGATCTGGATGTCCTCCCGCATTGGACGCCCTGGCATCATTGGTTCGCCTTCGCCATTGATGTCATCACGTGGGCTGATACACAGTCGAGCAGACCATTAGGCACCTACGCAGCCGATGTAAAAGTGAGGAAGCTCGTTGCTCATCATCACCAATTCCTGCAACTATCCGCGCACGAATTGCACGCCGATGGGTTTCAGACCGATATGGGATCGTCCACACGGGTAGTGCGTGTTTTGGTAGACTGGGCTGAGCAACAATTGCCGTAGGAATTCCTGACCATCAGTTGACAACGCGCTTGCCCCCTCACTTCCCCACACAAAACTCCCGAAACAACACATCTAAAACATCGTCCACACTCACGCTCCCCACGAGTTCATCCAGCACGTGCACTGCGCTCCGCAAATGCACCGCCGCAATTGTCGCCGGCACCTCATCCTCACGCCACGCACGTTCGAACTCGCCCACCTCCTCCAGCGCATGCGCCAGCGCAATGTGATGCCGCTCGCGCGTAATCGGCGTAGCCGCTTCATCAGCAACACCCGCTGCACCATCCAAATGCTCAGCACGAAGTCGCGATACAATGTTCGTGAGCAGTGCCCCAAGCCCGGTCCCATGCTCCGCGCTCACCGCAATCACCGGGTGAAACACATCCGAACCCCGCGCACGTGGGCGGCCGAATTCTGACTTTCTGGACGGTATTCCTACAGATGTAGGAATCGAAAGCACCGCCCCGACCGCCGCGCTCGCCAGCGCCACATCCCCCAGCAAGTTCACGCGCCCATCCGCCTTGGTCAGCACCGCGACCACCGCCCCGGCGGCCACCCAAAATCCCCCACCGGAGTTTGAGGTGGCCACAGGTGGGGGATTTTGGGTGGCCGCCGGGGTCACATCCGCTCGCAAGAATGCGCAAGCTATGGGGTTCTGCCGGTTGAGGATTTGTCGTGATTCTGCCTCGGTCAACGCTGTTCCAAGCCTTGCTGTCACCAACCATTGCTATTACGGCGTTGGCGATCTCACCTATTTTCTCCATTTGAAGAAAGGCTCGCCATCAGCTTCTGGCCCGCTTCAGTCAGTGCCATGAAGCTTATTCCAATTGCCTTGAATCTCGGCGCTTCCCGCACTCCGAAGTTGTAGCCGTAAGCCAGAGAAATTGCACCTTCAAAGAATCCAAGATGTAGCGCAGCGGAGATTCCGAGATTCGTGGGATTATCGGTTGCAGCTCTCAGCCGAAATGCACTGTCTGGAAAAGTCGGACGAAGCTTCTGAAAATCATCCCAACCTGGAGTCTCAATTTCGACCTTCCTGTTTGTGAACTGCAGAAAGCTTGCACTCATTCCGCCACTGACCCCAAGCGCCCGGACCACCGTATTCAGTTTGTAAATCCTTGAGCCGTCAATCAATCGGGGCCGAAATAAGGCTTCCAGTACCACTCCTGGGGCGGGTACTGCGCGCGCTTCGGATGGAATTTCGGCTGACCGTGGAAGATTCTCGTACGCCAGGCGGTCGTTAGTGGCGATGGCAAGCAGCCGATTGCGGAGTCTTGCTGCGACTTCCAGGGCTGAGGGTGACTGATTGCTCCGGTCGAAGCAGGAGTTGCTGCATCTGTCAACGAAGTATGCTACATCACGCACGTTACGCACGGCGGAACCTAACCGCAAAGCCTCGAACGAAAGGTAGGCAGACGCGAGCACTGACTCATCATCGGCTATGAATTCGATGCTCAGAATGACGCGCTCACCTTCCCTGACTGACGAGGAAGTTAGAGGGATCATCGCGTCAGGAAGTTGAAGAGACGCGAACCGCGCTACGTCAGTGCGCAAAGCGAAATAGATATCGCCTGCAGATTCTTCGAGTACTTTCGCTGCGTTCCCGTACTCCGCGCCAAAGGTTGCTGAATCCAACTTGTTGACATTCAGCAACGAATCCAGGCGCTGCATTCGGCGTTCGATGTCGACCAACTGCTGACGAAACAGAATTGGATCGAGATCTCCCAATGCTGCGAGCTCCCTGATCATTCCCTTTGACGCATCACTGGTCAGTGCCTTGAAACCCCTGAGGTACATCGAAGGCTCGGCCAAAGTCCGCAACGCCGACCTATATGCTGCCTCCGTCGCCGCCGCAACCTTCTTCTCATTGGCCAATCGAAGTTCATTTACCGTATGGCTGGCTTCAAAAATCTGCTTTTCGGAGGCGGCGAGTGAGTCATCTGTCAGCTTCACAAAGTCCATCGCAGATTTTACGACGGTGGAATCATTGGCCAGGCGTGCTGTCGACAGCGTGCTCACTTGCGACGCCTTCTTTGCCAGCAGCTGCTCACGAGCAAAACGCAACTCGCTCAGGCGCTGTGTAACGCCACCGATGTTTTGACCGTTCGGAGCAGCGTCACTGGCGTTTGCGACTTCGTTTGCAGCCTTGTCGAGCCGCTGCCGAATGTCTTTGCTGGCCTGGCGAAAGATGATGCGGCCACGGTTCACCAGCATGCTTCGCGGTTCTGGAGAGGCCTGCTCGACCCCGGCCTCGAAGTATTTCGGTATCTCCAGCGTACGTTTCGAGTTCTGTGACAGGACGCTCCCGCTAAGTCGAACTGTAAATGGCGGGATACAGGCATTGGGGACATCACCGAAGCGCACGATGAGCGTTGAACGAGGATCGATCTCCTGTCGTCTTTGTACGTAGTTCTCTGCACCCCTCGTGGTCCGCTTGGAGTCAGGTTTGGGTGGATCCATTCGGGACGAGGTGCCAAAGAGGAGAAATTCTTTGCTGCGGGAGGAAATTTCGCTGACCGAAACAATCTCATCGATGGACAATAGGATCGGCGTTGGCACGGCGCACGATTGTTGTGCAGATGCGGAATTGGCCACGGCGACGATGCCGATCGCGAAGGCAGTTCGTACAACGTTTTTCATGGGAGTCTCTCTAGTGTATCGGCGGCATCGACTCTCGATTTGATGAGCCATCCGCCTCGATATAGTAGAGAGGCCGAGTTGGAAGTTTTCCGGGGTTGTTGACCGCAAAATTTCAGCGTCGTCCGGGCGTCGCACAGAATCCTCCTCGGCTCGACAACGCGAGAGGGATACGAAGTGGAACAGCAGGCAGAGTTTTCCCGGGACTACTCCATATAGCAGTCGGAATAGTCACTGCTTCATCCGTGTCCGTGAGCGGACGCTTGTGTTTTAAGTTGAGCTGAGCCGGCTGGGTCGGACGGTCGGTCTGTTGTGGCTAAGCGATCACGCGCATCAAAGCTCCCACGCTGCACAGAAGCAGTCAGCATTGCCTGGGCTCAGTATCGCAAATTCATCGGCGAAACAATCGTAGTATGGCGCCGGCAGCTTTCGATTGGGGTTTCCCGCATTCCAGGCCAGCCATCCGCCGTTCGGAGTTTCTAAAAGCCAGTACAGCCACTTGAAATCCTCATCGACCTTCTGGATTGGTGTGGTGCCACTACAAAGGAGTGGCGTGGCCTCAAATTCGGCCGGGCTCGCCGGCAAGACATCGAAGTTGAAGATATAAACGTCGTCTCCAGTCCCAAGCGTGAACTTCATCGGTTTGGCGCCGGCGACACGTTGTGTCAACACCAGCTCTGCGACGTTTGAAGTCGTAGACCAGCGGGCAAAGACTGGAACAGTCTGGTCAGGGAACGCACTCCCGTCTGCCGGCGGCGGAAACTTGTACGTCAACTGTGAGTGATCTGAGGCGACAAAACTTCCGCCAGTCATGCGTATCGCCGATGTAATGCACGGACTGTTGTCGGGAAGGAGCGCCAACGGTGGTGTTTTCCCCGCAATCAATTTGTTAAGTGCGATAAGCTGGTCGAAATTCGTCTGCTCGTAAGTTGGGTGCTTTCCGGTACCGTCCGTGACATGAACGTCGAACCCATGGATCGACGGTATCAGCATCTTGTTTATCAGAATACCCGCGAAATGCACGCGTGGACTTGGAACCTCGGGCTCATCGCCAGGTCTGGTTGCACCCTGCGTTTCGGGCACAAGAATGCGATCAATTGTCTTGTCGGCCACATTCTTGCAGATAAGCATAGGGCCCCGGAACGAAACGTTGATAGGCATCGATTTTCAAGTTAAGGGTCTGGATAACACTAGATGACCACGACAGTCAAATTTCTCACCGAACATCGAACCGAAACGCACTCCAATGTTTCACCCCGTCCATCCCATCAGTCCGCAACGCGTTTATCTGAGCCCGCTGCAACGCAACTGCGGGGTTCGCTTCCGTCCTCAATTCCCGATGTAGAACCTGCATCAGGCGCGCTGTCGCCGCATCGTCCACTTCCCACCCACTGCTCACAACGCCCTTCGCGCCAGCCGACAAGAATGCGTCGGCCAAACCATTCTGTACAGAGGCGCGCCCGCTTCCGCTCTGCTGAGTAGTTCCGCACGAGGACAAAACCACCAACTCCATTCTCGACAATCGTAACTTGGCGACCTCAGCTGCTGTAATGGTATTTTCTCCCACATCGCCAGATTGGCCCGCCAGCACCAGATGAGATCGCGCAGGTGCACGCTCCATCAACTGTGCGTGGCCAGCAAAGTGGAAAAGGCTGGCGCCTGGTAATGCCTTGAGCACCACGTCTTTGGAGGCGGAAGCACCAATTAGAACCATCGGCCGCGCATAGCCGACGGCAATCGAATCAACCTCGCGGCGGGATTCGGCAATTTCGCGCATTCGGGGGAACAGTGCCGAATTGAATGCGGGGTTGCCGACCAGAAGGGTGTTGCCCCTCCTAACTGCACCTTGGCGACGCAAGTGAATAGCCCGAGTGTACGTGATCGCAAAACGTTCGGCCACGAACGCGGTTGAGTCCCGAAGGCCAGCAAACGGCAGCCGACCCAAAACGGGATCGACACTAATGCTGACGTCGCGTGCTGTGCCCAAGTGACCGATCACGCGCTCAAGCAACAAGTGATAAAGAGCTCGGGATATCGCTTCCCATCGCAATCCCGCGCCTTCAGTTCTGATCTGCACTTCAAAGTCCCGGACGAGTTTGGTCAGGGAATCTGAACGCACGACAACCCGAACCAGTTTGACTTCTTTCGAGCGCACAACCCATGCGAGCACCGCGTCCGGCAACACAGAATACGCCAGATGAATTTCGCCGTCTGCCAGGCGCGGAACCTCTCGCAGCCGATTGCCTCGGGCACGCTCGGCAAGCAGGAAGGCCCCGACGGTGTCACCTCGCGACAGGCGCAGTTCCGCCAATTGATTGAATGTCTTCGCGCGCGATAGCGACAGGTCGCGAAGTTGGGCCGCATCCACCCTCGCGTCGATTTGCGCTTCGACAACGTTCAGTGCCTCATTCAAGTTGTCAATCGCTCCGACGGTATCGCCAATCCGCAGTCGCAGTCCCGCAGCATGAATCAGGGGTTGCGGGAGGCTGAAGTAGAGTTTTCGATCGCGATAGTAACTCGCTACCGTTTTCAGCAGTGCCACAGCCTCATGGGGGTTGTCAGTTTCCGCGAGTGAGGCCTCCAGATTCGCGAGTTCGGCGGAAAGCCGCGCGTGAACAACGGTATCCTTCGACTGCTCCCTGATGTGGTGCGCACGTGTTAACGAAACCTTTGCTGCTGAAAGTTGACCTGCAGCGGCTTGAGCTCGCGCCAAACGTGTTACCGCTTCCGCAAGATCAGTGACCCTCTCGGACTTTTGTGCAGAACGTGCGGCCTCCTTCAGCACGGCAATCTGTGCGTGCGCGAATTGCAGTTCCGCAGCCTGGTCTGCGAGAGCGAGAACAGGACCAGCTCGCAAGGATGCATCTCGCCGCCGCTTCAGCGCACCAAGCGATTGCAGTTTATCTGTTACTGCGGAATCGTCCCGCCCGATAGCAAATGCCACGTCCGATGCCTGCGACAACATCGCTCCGCTATTGCCCCATTCACCTATTGATTCAAATAGACGACCCGCCCGCGAGTATTCGGTTAACGCGGATGCGGAATGGTCACGTCTTGCTGCGGATAATGCCAAACCCCATGATGCTCGGGCCTCAAGCGCCGTTTCGTGGCGCCGAATCGCGTGAGCTCGAATCGAATGGTAACGCCGATCACCGGAATCGTAGTCTCCAGACAGCATGAATGCGGCTGCGAGAATCAGGTCATTCCAATCGACCAGCGACATGGCACCCGCCTGACGCAGCCGCGCACTGGCCTCGGCCAGTGGCGTGATTGCTTCCGAATAGTTGCCTTTTCGAAACTCGCCTAAACCGCGAAGGTAGGCATCGATACTCGGCGCAACGCCTTCGTTGTTCGTCGACAGATCTCGCGCAATATGCACGATCGAAGAGTCGCGTGACTGTTGCGCGATCGCTTGCCCAATCTCCATGATTTGTGCTGCAACGAAGCTCGCAGTAGAGTCAGCTGTCGTGACCGTCGCCCGAGACCACGTTCCCAAGTAGTAGTCGAGGATTCTGTCACGCGCGCCTTGCGGGTCACCACGAGCGGCTACGGTGAGACTTTTAGCCGCCGTGTCGAAGCGCAATATCATGCCTGTGCCTCCTGCGACAGCGCCAGTCCTGCGAAGCTCGGCTGAAAAATTCGAATCCAACTTGCTACCGACAACATCCGCGAGCGCTACCTCTGCCTCTTCGTAGAGGTGGGCTGTATTGAGAATAAGCGCACGGTTGAAACGTATCGGAATCGAAGCCGAATCCTTCTGGTATGCTCGCTCAATTTCGTCCAGGGCGGCGAGCAGTCTTATCCCTTCATTGTTTCGCTCGAAGCTCAGTAAATACGCAACTGCCAGGTCGTTTCTCACCGCCGCGATGCCGGTCGAATCGGCGACGCTTCGCAGAGCCTGAATGATGGCCTCCAAACGAACTTCATCAGGAACGGCCGCGAGGTCGAGAAGCGCAGTAGACCAATCCCTGCGATGTCGGTTGCGCTCGGTTGTTGACAATGCGGCGGCTTTCGTGAGCGCAGCGAGATCGGCGCGGTACTCTGCGCACTTGCGCAGGAGCGTGCCGAGGCGACCCTCGCTCGAGCATCGAATCCAGGTTGTGTTGGTACTCAGCAGTGCCCGAAACGGTCGCCCTTTATACAGCGTCTCCAAAACCGCAGGGGTCGGTTGGCTGAATTCGTCCGCATCAATGGCGGACAGCGAGTTGCAACCGGACAGCAGCAGGCAAAGCATCAGGAAACCCGACTTGAACTGAAGGTGCTGCGTGACAATCGACATCACAAATCGTGGCCCGCGGAAAGGTGTTGTTGCTAGTTTGCCAGACCACGCAATAGTGACTCGGCCGTCAACTGAATTGCGAGCAAGTCGCGGGGTTGACTTGTGACTTCGCTGACCAATCGCAACAAATCTGTTCGCTGTGATGCGTCAATGGTGTTCGATGTTGCGGCCGCTCGCAGGTCGTCCGTTGAGACGTGATCAAAGAAGCTCTCATCCCCTGCCTCGCTCGCGACCCTGGCGGATTCCAGGTAGGCACCAGTGCGCGCGAATAGCAACCCGACCAATGTCATCGCCGATCGACCGGACAACTGGCGTTTGTCAACGTCAGCGAGGGAGTGGGAATCAGCTTCAAAAGATTCATAGGTCTGCGCAAGTGCGTTTGCACCCGCGACAGTTCCCAACAACGCGCTAATGGCAGCCAGTTCCCGTCTAACATCGTTCCCGGTCCTCACCCCAACTTCTACTGCTGTCAGCAACATTCCCAAACGTACGGCGCGCGTGCGACCGGCGGGATTGTTCTCAACGCCGCGATTTGCCCCAATGAGCGAAGCCGCGGGCCGTATCGTGCTGGTAGATATCGCGGCGACATAGGCGGCAGGTGCGTACTCTACGTCGGATAGATGCGTGCGAATCATCACGACAGCCGCAGCGGCGGCCGCCAGTAGGGCTGTTGTCGCGCCCACGAGCCAAAGACGGCGCCCGGTTTGAATGTTTCTGCGCCGTAATACAGGCAGTTTTGATGTAGAGACTTCGCCAGTCTCGGCTGCAGAAAATTCGTCCGCAATGGCCGCAGCGTCCATGAATGCCTCAACGGTGGAGCGATCGGCACGGGCGAGTTGCGTTCGCACCTCAGCCGCCCGCTGCTCGCTCAGGCGTCCGTCCAGCAATGCCGCCAGGGTCTCGGGGTCGATCGAGCTTTCGGATTTCATCTGACCGCTATTGAGAGCCCATAGACAAGTCCTGTACGAACTCACGAGACACACCCGCGCGTTCGAGCTGCTTCTTCAACAGTTTCCGCAGCCGTTCGAAACGGCGATATAGCGGTTTCTGTGGTAGCGCCAGCCCACGCGCAACGTCTGCGACCTTGAGGCCGTCCTGACACAGAAGTCGAATGATAAGACGGTCTTCCTCCGGAAGAGAGTTCATCGCTTCGGTGAGCGCATCAGTCGCAGCCTCCAAACTACGCGCAGACTCCTCTCGGCGCACGAGCTCGTCCGTAAGAGCTTGACCAGCTGCATCCGGCACGAACTCCGTGAAGGAGACAGGGCGCAACGGTGCCCGTCGCGGAAAACATACGGCCAGGGCGGACAGCCGTCGGTCGCTGAACGTGGTCAGCCTCGCGCTACGCAGCACCTCCGCAGCTTCAGCAAGTGACAGTCCATCCCGAACGACCAATGTCTCCAGCCGGATCGCTAAATCTCCACCGCGACGCGCTTGCGCCGAAGGCCGCCACCTGCCGCGTTCAGATACCCTATACTCTCGGTACAGCGTCGACAGCACAACACTTAGATAGGTCTTGAGTGTCGATTCTCCCCGGAATTTGGCGAGAATTGCGTAGTCGTTCTCCACAAATCGAAGCTTTGCCCAACTGCCAAACTCCTCGCAATCGGCCTGCTGCATGAAATGCAGGCGCCCGATTGTGGCGAGGATTCTCTCGAGTATCGGAAGATTCTGGACGAATAAGGCTTCGAGTTCCGATCGCGACATTCCGGAAAATGCTGTGCGGAATGCGGCGAGGCAGGACCGCTGGCCAAAGGTGGCAGCACAGAACTGCGATGCAAATTCCGACATCGATTCGGCTTTCATCGACCGCGAGAGCGATGAGTCCGACGCGGAATATGCAGGTGCGGCGACCTTCGCACAACAACAGACGGGGAGCATGCTACCCGCACAGCTCCATCCGACAAGTGGGACGCAGATCCCGGTCCGATTACGGCGCTATTTCCGGGTCAGCAAATGGCCCGCGAAATGGCTCACGCCGATGGAACTCAACTGGCAGGGCGTCGGCTCGCACGCGAACACTGAACAATGCGTGTCGGATATCCAATGGAATTACTCCGAAGTCCTGGTCCAGCGCCTCAGCTCCAACTCCCAGTTGGGCAGCAGCATCCGCCAAGCTGGGAGGAGTACCGCCAGTTCCTTCGATTGTCACCAGTGCCATCGGAGATCTCTCCGGTTCTGACATCTAGATACCTCAGAGTCCGAGCGACAATGCGGCGGCGAGCGGGTCGATGATACCGAATCCATAATCTCCGTTCCAGCCCGCCGGCAGGCCTGAAGGCTGCACTGCTGCTGCTCGCAGTTGATCATTGAGCGCCGACGGCGGGTTGGTGCCGAAAGGCAACCTTGTTCGAAGGGCTGCAACGCATCCAGCGACGACCGGACAAGCCGCCGATGTACCGCTGTCCGCTGATCCTAACCCAAGGGCCAGTGAGCCGAGGAAATGGGTGTACGCCGTAAGGTCTGGTTTGTTCTGAAACATCCCAGCGATCGACGGTCCTTGCGACGAAAAACCAACTCGCAACCCACCCGTATCGCATCCCGCGACACAGAGTACATCAGGGTGTGCGCTCGCTCCCATGATTGTGCCTCCCGTTCTTCCCTGACAACGACCGTCGGGACAGTTGGCTCCGCAGTTTCCTGCCGCGAACAGTACGTCCGCGCCTGTGGCGACAAGTGATCCAATCAACTGGGGTGAGCAGAGATCTGTACGAACCGCACGATTCATCTGAACCGATTGAAGATCAGCCTGGGAATATCCGTACAAAGATTGAGCGCAGTTTTCCGTCACTGTGGGCAGCGATTTTCGAGAACGCTTTCAGTCGTATCTACCTTGGCGTCCACTGGCGGTTTGACGCGGCGGCCGCGAGCGACATCAAGGAAGCCGGTACGAGCAACAACAAGAATCCGGCCGACATTACCTACAGTCACGTCTGGCCGCGAACGGACGGAGAAGATCTTCCGATCGGCGGTGTGCCGCTTGGCCTCGGCATAGCCAATGACATTCTCGACAGCGGTATGATAGCGCCTCCTGACGTCATCGCTTCAAGCTCCACTGTTGTAGAGTCCAAGAAGAGTCGTACGACCTATCGGTGAGCGATTCGATCCTCCCCGCGCGGTGCGGCGAGGATCGACGCGCCATCATACCGAAAACTCTGCCTCAACTCTCTCACGGGTTTGAATCGTGGTTAGCCCGTGCGATGCGACGGAACGGAATTGTAAGCCGATGTGTCCGACCGCGTGTGAGTAATCGCTTGGCCTCGGACGCTGGATCGTTGGGAAATTCTGATTCATGTCCGTCTATGGAATCTGGGGTGGCCACAGGTGGGGGATTTTGGGTGGCCGCCGGGGAGCGGATCGGAAACCGAATTGCTCCTGCCGGTGGTCACACCGCTGCGCGAGCAGTTGCCCCCGCGCACGCTGCTCACGCCGTCGCGGGCTATCATAGCGATAGCGAATCCCGCACTGCTCGCGCAACACCAGGTCCCCGGCGTTGATCGCCGATCAACAGTTGCGGAAACGTGACGCCCGTTTCGCGACGCAATGTCGCCACCAAATCACACCGTATTCGCTACCCAATAAGTCCACTAATCGGCGCGCGCCGCGGACGAGAGCAGGGCTCAGATTTTCGTCAAAAAGCCGCCGCACCGGCATGGTCGGCGGGATCTACACCACCGCGTTTGCCATCAATCCGCGTTCGCGGTCCGCCGCAAACGCAAAGACCGCCAGGAAATCTTCGTGCTCCAAGTCCGGAAACTCCGCCAGAATTTCCGCCTCGCTCATGCCCGCGGCAGGGTTGGACGGCACGTCGTCGACGGTAATCCGAAGGCCCCGGATGCAGGGTTTGCCGCTGCGCTTGCCGGGCTCGATGGTAATGCGGTCCGTGGCATTCATGGACGAAGGCTAGGCCGAATTCGGCCCGACGGCAACACCGGCGACTTCCACCCGCGAACGGAGGCCAGTCTTGCGTCTCGCTTGCGCCGCGTTTTGCTGCATACGCTCCAAAAACAGCGGCGCCACTCGCGACCCCATCACCACCCCGGCCGCGAGACCGACACCTCCTCCCGCCCACGGCGAACACGGTCGTGACACTCCGGCTATTGCGCCCATCCGCAAATGCACCAACCTCCATGGATGAAAAAACTTCCAATTGTACCAACCGCCCTCGCTTTTGCCCTGCTCTCGGCCGTTGCGCCAACTTTGCCAACGCAGGCCGCGGCCGCACAAACCAGTCAATGGTTTCGCGGCAACACACATACACACACGCTGCAGTCAGACGGCGATAGTCCGCCGGATAGCGTCGCCCGCTGGTATCGCGACCGGGGATACAACTTCCTGTTTATCACCGATCATGAAAAACTGACCGATCCCGCGCCGCTCAACGCTCGCTACGCGTTGCCCGGCAAGTTTCTGCTCATTCCGGGGCAGGAAGTCACGCAACGCCTCGTTGACTCGACGCACGCAGACAAAATACGCCAGGCGCATCTCAACGCACTGGGAGCGTCGCACGTGGTCATGCCGCAGGGGGACAAGGGCCTCGCCAAGGGCATCACCATGAAAGAAGGTTACGCCACAAACATTGCCGGTATTCGAAGCGCGGGTGGCATTGCACAAGTCAATCATCCGAATTTTCGCTGGTCCGTGCGACTCGCAGATTTGCTGGAAATCCCGGATTCCACCCTGCTCGAAGTCATGAATGCGCACACCGGCGTGAACAACGAGGGCGACGGCGTGCAGACGCCCAGCACCGAAGCGTTGTGGGACTCGTTGTTGACACGCGGCAAAATTGTGTTCGCCGTGGGCGACGATGACGCACACAGCTTTCGCGCAGCAAATGCGGATGCCTATGAACTGACGCGTCCGGGGCGTGCCTGGATTGTGGTGCGCGCCGATACCCTGACCGCGGCGTCCATACTCGCGGGCATCCGACGCGGTGATTTCTATGCATCAACGGGCGTCACCTTAAAAGAACTCACAGCGACCTCAAAAATGATTCGCATCACCATCCAAC
>Ga0209181_10004722_pt1 | contig 20079 bp, 16 predicted proteins | sample MAT05_FD_187208 | JGI IMG/M metagenome (GOLD analysis project Ga0209181, IMG submission 187208) | Freshwater microbial communities from Lake Fryxell liftoff mats and glacier meltwater in Antarctica - MAT-05 (SPAdes) (version 2) | ecosystem: Environmental > Aquatic > Freshwater > Ice > Liftoff... | reverse complement strand
TATAAAAAACCAGCCTAAGCAGGACTTTTACAGTGAGTATGAAAAGCCGGCAAGGAATTGCAGTCTTTGAGATGGATATTGATTCCAAATCTGGTACTTAGTGGCTGTGAGGTTATTAAACCTTAGGAAAAACGATAGAGTTTTTGTATAACGGTATTCCATTGAAAGATTAGCATCCAGATATCCATTCAGTTCATTTACTTGACTTGCAATTCCTTGAGCGTAGCGCTTACCGGTATAGAATATATCAGTTCCAATAAGTATCTTATCCCTTAGATTATAATCCGCAGAAAGTGATGCTTCGAATGATGGCTTGTGCCATGCATATTGCAGTCTGTCGAGTTGGAATTTATAATAGTTTGCTTTCAAAAGGAATTGCAACTTTTCTGACTGATGCCAGCTAACTTCTCCTCCGAGACTGAAAAGTGAAAGATTATCATAATCGGTGATGAACTTATTTCTTAGAATTTCGCTGCTGTCGTTTACAAAGAAATACAAGCTATCAATCTTCTCAAATGAGCCTTTCAGGTTAAAGGACATTTTATTGCTGTAACGGCCTTTTAAACCGGCAAACACTATCATCGAATGATTGGAGTTAGTGACTTTATATCCCGGAGTTAAAAAAGGATTTTCAAAGAGAATCTTACCGTAATTATTTATTTCCTTATACCCGTTTACTCCAAGATAAGGGATAAGCACAGCAGGTACAATATTGAATTCAAAGCTGGCACGTGGGTAGAAATTTGTTTTTTGGTTATTTCCATCATAATTCACATTAAAACCAACAAGAAATTTCCATTCTTCGGTACTTTTTGAGTACCATGGGTTTACATCTACAACTGAATACTTCGATGAATCAAGCTCTCCGTCCATTCCGAAATATCGTATTCTCAGATCACCTCCGATAACCTGGTCGTTAATTCTTTTATTGAGTGAAGTGGCGAAGTCAACTGCCTGTTCAGTATTTTTATAATTGTCTCCAAGAATTTCGTAATTCAAAGCGGTTTTGTAGTTCAGGTGAAAGGAATCTGAATACATGGAATAAAAGTTAATGCCTGCATCAGCCGATAAAATCTTCTGCATATTGGATTTTCGATCGAGCAGAGTATCAATTGCAGGATTGTACCCGTAGTACAAAACAGAGTTATATCCCCCCGAAATATCAGCTTCAAGAACAGAGGCTTTAAAGATTTTTTTGCCATATAACTTCATTAGGTTGTCGTTATAATTTGCGTTAACTTTTTTATTATTATCCAGTTTAATTTTCCCGGTTGATGATTGATGAGTATAATAAAACCCTAATTGTGTTGTTTTTGCTCTCAACTGATTAATAGACAGTTCCATATAAGGCGTCAAGTAATTGCCTGCGCCGAGGCTAAGCTGCGTTTTATATAATTTCTGTATTGGTAAGCCAACCATTTTTGCTGGTTTAATTGGATCAATTTTATAATCTGTTTCAAATCTTTTGGGATAAATTACATAACCATATTCCGGAATAATCCTTGTTGTATCGTTAAAAACAGGCAAAAGGCCTATTTTATTTGCCTCTGAGAGTGTAGGAGTGTATGGTTTCACAACTCTAACCTCCTTTTGAATCTGATTCTGTGCAATTGCCTCAGCATTAAAAAACAAAGGAGTGGCAAGGGTAAGGATAATGAAAATTGATTTTAAGCTACTCATATATTTTTCGTTTAAGTACATTCTCAGTAACATTTTTTCAGGTCTGCTTTTCAGTAATTAGTTTCAATAATTATTGAACTCCAATCTCCATAGGTTCAGGCACAGGTGCAAGTTCGCGGGCATTTGCCTTTTCTGTAATCATTTTTTTAGTTTCGATAGCAGAAGCTTTAACACCATCGTTTTCTTCAGTATAATAATCGATTACACTCTGAAGTGTCTGTAATGCCTGAAAATCGTCGCCATTTGCCTGAAAGATATCAGCCAGTAAAAGAAAGGATTTGCCCATCCAATATGCATGCGGTGTATTCATGTCGATATATTGGTAAATCACTTCTTCTGCCTTTTTCTTATCTCCCTGTAAAAAAGAAAGCTCAGCAACTCTGTATTTCGATTCAGCTCCTTCTTTACTATTAACTTCAACAGCCACTTTGGTGAACCAATCGAGTGCTGCTGCAGGATTATTTTGTTTCAGATACGCATTAGCGATGGTAAACAAAGCCTCCCTGTTAATCTCAGCCTGCAGCTTGTCTTGCAAGAGTACTTGATTTGCGGCTGTAATACTATTCTGGTATTCTTCCAGCTTAACATAGCAGCGCATAAGTCCCAATTCTGCTTCAGCAATATTTGCCTTTTTTTCTCCTAATTCAATAAGTTTTAGATACAATTCAGCAGCTCTGTTGTAGTCGGCTTTTCCGTATGCAATGCGCGTTGCTGCTACAAGTGCCGGCTCGGAAAACATATTGGCGGGCTGGGAAATGATATATTCAAGGGATGTGAACGATTCATCTGGTCTATTCAGTTTAAGGAGGCAGTCGGCTCTATAATAATGAGCGTTTAGTAAGAAGTTACCGTTCACAAAACGGGCTATGTAATTATCCAAACTCTGAATTGCTTTATTACAATCGCCGGCAAGGTATGAGTTCTCCGCAGCAGAGTAGATCAATGAATCTTGTTCCATCATGCTGATTGCTTTCCCAAGTTCTTCAACATAAGAAAGATACGAATCTACCATATTCTGACTTACATAAATATCCTTGATTGACTTCAGAGAGTTTGAAGATTCTGTAGTTCCCGGATAATCCCGAACGACTTGTTTGTAATAAGCAAGCGCCTGATCTGAGTTTCCCGAATTATTTGAAATGAGACCAAGTTGTACTAGTGTTCTGCTCAGATAGTTGCTATTTGGAAATTCCGTAGCAAGACGTTGGTAACTTTTTATTGCATCAGCAGACATATCGAGCTGCGCATAGGTTTTTCCCAGCTCAAAGAGAGCATCGTCGATATATGCAGATTTTGGATAATCTTTTAATAACTTGTTAAATGTTTCAACTTTCTGTTTTGGCTGGTCCATTAAGCCCTGGCAGAATCCCTTTTGAAAGCATGCATAATCAACATCCGCTTTATTCAGTTGAATCACTTTTGAATATAATTCAATCGCATCGGTATAGCGGCTATCGATAAACCTGGTGTCACCCAAACGGTTATAAGCATCTGCAAGAGTAACGGCGCTTTGGTTCTTTTCCAGATTTGTATAGGCTGAAAACCATTTTTGAGCAGCAGGGTAATCTTTTTTCGAAAAAGCTACATAACCCAGACTATAATTAAGCATTGGATATTCGATAACTTTATAGGCGAAGGGATCTGCTTTGAATTGGTTATAGAAATCTTCAGCGGTACCGGCATCACCCACTCTGAAATAGGCTTCTCCCAGCCAATATAATGTTCTCGCCTTTATGAGTGCATCATATTGAGAGTATTTCAAGGAACGGTCAAAACTGGAAATAGCATCTGTAAACCTCAGATTGGTAAAGAGTTCCAATCCCCTGAAAAAAGAAACTCTCTGCAAAGCCTTTTCCATATCAGAGTCTTTTTCTTTTATTTTCTCAAGGGATTCCTGCGCCATTTTATAGTTTTTGGTATTTAAGTAGGCCGCTACGAGGAAATTATAAGCCTCATCTGAACGTTTGGATGCAGGATAGAGACTGAGGTAGCGATTAAAAGCCTGAATGGCTTCATTAAAAGGATTGTATGATAATTCGTAAGTGACTTTTGCGTAATTGAAGAGCGCATCTTCCTGAATAACAAGGTTATAATCCATTCCGGCAGCCACGCTAAATGCCTTACGAGCTTTGTTTTTATCGCCAGTTTTGAGGTAGCAGTCGGCCAGATTATACATTGAACTCTGAGAAATTTCAGAATTGGTATAAGCTATACTTTCAAACAGCTCGGCAGCTTCTTTATATTTCTCCGACTTATAATATATAAATGCAAGCTGATAACGATCGCCCAGAGTGAGTGTTTTATTCTTATCCCTATAGATTTCGAGATAAGGCAATGCCTCCTTGTAGCTGGCGAGCGCAAAATAAGAATCGCCAATAATTTTAGCCATTTCACCTTCTCTTTTCTCTGAAATTGAGTCCATTAGCGGTGGTGCAAACTCAACAATTTTCTCATACTTCTGTTGCATGAAATAAATCTGCGTAACGTAATAGGGAGCCATGGACGAAAAAGTTGGGTCGTCAAGCAGTCGCATGAAGCCTGTCAATGCCGTTTCGTAGTTTTTCTGATCGTATGCAATGTGTGAATAATAATACAAAGCGGGTGAGGAATACTTGCTTTCAATATCCTTAATTTCGAAAAAACAAACTCTGGCGTTTTCGAAATCATTGAGCATGTAATAACTGTATCCTTTGTTGAAATAGTATTCTGAGAGTTGATCGGCATTGAGAACATATCGTTCAACTTTATTGTAGTATGAAATTGCTTTAGAATAAGTTTTTTTGCGGTACATAAAGCCCGCCATGCGAAAGTTAGCGTCGTTAATTAACTGACTTTCAGGATTATTGTTTACAAATTCGTAGACCTTGTATTCGGCGTCCATGTTATAAAGTTCAATGGCGCACATTGCCGAATAATACATGGCACTTGCTTTAAGTTCTGATTTTTCATTGCCGTACACATCAAGAGCTTTGGTGAAAAATTCCTGAGCGGCACTATATTTCTCATTGTTATACAATTCCAGTCCTTTATAATAATCTAAGTCAGGGAAGGAATTAACCATAGTTTTCTGCGCCTGCAGGTTGACCATGCAAACCGACAATATGATGAAAAGTAAGGTTCTTCTGAATATCATAGTTGCAATTTTATTATACTGGCTAAAGTTAATCATTAATGAAGCTAAGGTTTTAATCGAAAAAAGTTTTAATTAACATTCCTGTGTTAATTAGACGAAGAAAAATAAAAAAGTTTCTAATTAATCCTCACGAAATAGAAAGCGTAATCAATTCAGAGCAAAATGGCTTTATCAATATTCTTTTTAGTTCTCATTTCTTTTTTCGCTTAAAAACCACAATCTTTGTATAGTTATGTACAAAACGATAACAATTGCATAAAATTGCACAACATGGCTCTCGATAAAATTATAGAATTTCATAATGTTTCCATTGCCATAAAAGATCATCTGATACTTTCCGAAATCAATTTTGAAATTGAAAAAGGCGAATTGGTTTACCTTATCGGAAAAGTTGGCAGCGGAAAAACAAGTCTGATAAAGACCATAAATGCTGAGATTCCTATGAAATCGGGGAATGCCATTGTTGCCGACTTTAAACTTGAAGAGCTAAAAAAGAGTCAGATACCCTATCTAAGACGCAAATTAGGAATTGTGTTCCAGGATTTTCAGTTACTTATAGACAGGTCTGTTCATGAGAATCTGGAATTTGTGCTAAAAGCAACAGGATGGAAAAACAAAGTCGATATACATAAACGTATCTCAGAAGTGCTTGAGAAAGTTGATCTGGGAACAAAAGGTTATAAGATGCCTCATCAATTATCAGGTGGGGAGCAACAGCGAGTTGTAATTGCAAGGGCTCTTCTTAACGATCCTGAAATCATACTTGCCGACGAGCCAACCGGGAACCTCGATCCAAAAACGTCTGAAGATATTATGCAAATTTTGCTGGAAATCAGTCGTAACGGAAGAGCTGTGCTAATCGCTACACATAATTACAATCTGTTAAAGAAATTTCCCTCGAGAATAATGAAATGTGCTAATGAGAGACTCGAAGAGACGTCAATAATTGATCCTGAAATTGAGTTTTTGAGCAGACAGATTTGATCCCTGCTAAGTAAACCTGTAATCCCCATCACCATCCTGAAATACCGGCACATCTGAAGAGTTTTTCAGAAGTTCCTTTGAAATAGCTGAATACTTTGTAAAATATCTTCTTGAAAGTATAAAAAATTTCCTCTCCGAAAAATAATGGGTAATTTCTGGCTGGGAGGTTATTAGAGTTCTGATTTGGGGATTTGAAAAGCAATAATTTACAAAAGCTACAGGGAGTTTGGTTTTAAAATCATCTGTACAATATGTGAAAAGGGTTTTTAATACGCCATCTCTCAGACTGAGCATCATAAGAGCATTTGTTTCACCTTTTTGTTCCCATCTTAGCCAGAAAGTTGAAAACTCACCTGCCACAGCGCTAAAATAATACTTATTTCTAACTTCAGCATTCATGTCATCAGGGGTTATAAGCCAGGGCTGCATTTTGAGTGCTTCGATTTCAGGAATATAGAAGTTACCCCGGCTATTTTCATTGATAAATTCGAAATCCGTCTTCTCAGGATCAATAATTTTTAAAGGATTAAAGCGATTCGAATCAGTCGTCCTCATTTTTCGAATCCCATTATAAACAAGCAATTCAAAAATCTCGAAAAGCCATGAAATTCCTGAATAAAGGAACAAGTTTGTAAAATACCGAATTCTCCTATTTGAAAAATTTATTGCCTTCAGTCGACTATGAATACCAGGTCGAATATTTACAACAAGTCCATCTCTTTTCATCATCACACAAAACCCCAGATTACTGATGATTTTGTAGGTTTTTTCTGTCATATCGGAGAATGCGACCTTTTTATTCCATGTCTGAAGAAAGGTATAGAAAACTTTCATTCCAGCCTCGCCACCTTCTCCATTTTTTACCCACCAGCATGAATTCCAGGCAAAACGGTTATTGTCGGCTTTTTTCTGTTTCGAGGGAAATGCACCTACGTAAGACAGAAGTTGTTTGCCTGAATCATCGAGAGCGATAATCAGAGCAATATCATCTGGAAGCGCAAATGGATTAATGGATTGGCTGACAGCTCTTGCCTTACTGATTGGCACCTGTTCCCATGATGCATATTCAGCGCTATTTATTAAGGCTGTGAGTTCAGAAATTTTTATCTGTCGAAGGATCATTAGTTTTTAAGTTGAGCTTCCACTCCTTTACAAATATCAGAAATTGTGCGCATTTCGAGCATGTCGATCAAATCGAATTGGATACCGAATTTATTTTCTATTCCAGCAATTAACATAACATGGTTTAAGGAATCCCATTTTTTAACATCACGGGATGCGGTGCTGGGAAAAACCTCAAGTTTATCATCAATTATCCTGGCGAAAATCTCCTTGACCTCATTGAATATTTCGTTATTCTCCATTACTCAAAGTTATTATTTTTTTCCCAACATCCAGAAAATACCGTATTGACAGTACTCCTCAAATCCAAGTTTTGAGTATACCGGGAAACCCAGTGGCGTAGCGTGAAGGACGAAATCCCTGCATCCCTCGGCAATAAAAATATCAATTGCTGAAGCTGTTATCCATCTTCCAAATCCTTTTCCTCTTTCATTAAGCAGCGTTGAAACCATGTAAATTCCGGTTTCAGTATTTCGTTTATGAATCAGAATTGTCGAAAGAACCTTTTTGCCATTTTTAATACTAAAAAATCGATATGCAGGATCATGCAAGACATTCAGGAAAGTTTTAATGCTGAGTTCACGATGCGACATAATTTCGAGGTTTACCACATCAAGCCATAGTTTCAGGTCAGATTGGGTTTTAACTTCTTCAAAAATTAAGTCAGGAATTGGGGGCAAAAGTTTAAACGTTGTGTCGGTTCGCAGATGCATCCCACGCCAGAAATTTATTTTACGAACTCCATATTCTGCTGCAATATTCTCGAAATCAGGGTCATCTTCCAAGAGACGAAGCCAAAAATATGGAAGATTACCATTTTTAATCTGGCCAAAAATATCATTCAAACTGCTTTTTACCATTTTACCTCCGCCAAGAATGTAGCTTGGCCATGACAAATCAGCGTCGGAGATATACCGTGCGGAAGAAATTTGTCCGGTGTTGAATCCGGATTTAATCCCAAGATTCAAGTAAAACGAATAAAGGTTTTCCCGGTTTTTCTCTTTAATAAGCTCAATTGTTTTCATACAGACTGGCTATTTCCGCAAGCTTCCTGCGGTCGGTTTTACCGCTCACCTGGATTGGTAATTCGCTCAAAAATATAATTTTTGAAGGGATCATATAAAAAGGTAAGACTTCGTTTAAATGTAAAAATAAGGGTTCCTGCGGCAATTCCTCTCCCCCGATAAATAAAAAAATATTTTGAACACCCTGAGTGTTTTTGATTGCAATAGCAGCGAGTGTCCGATTATCAAGCAGTTCCTGAACCTGGTTTTCAATCTCACCCAATTCAACCCGATAGCCTTGTATCTGCACTTGATTATCAATCCTGCCATGGTACATAAAATATCCATCTGAATCTACCGAAACCAGGTCGCCAGTGCGGTAATATTTTAAAGTACCTGAATCGGAGTTTAGATTTATAAATGAATTATTTGTCTTTTTCTCATCGTTCCAATAAGAAGTCATCAACTGATTACCATTGAGACATAATTCGCCTTCTTCGCTACCTTCAACCTGATTTCCCTTGGCATTGATGACAGCATATTTAAAATCGCCAAAACTTTTTCCCAATGAAACCACACCACGATCTGATTTTCTCTGCGCCGGATCTGAATTAAAATTATACATGAGAGCATCTATCGTAGCTTCTGTAGGCCCGTATGCATTCTGAATCAGTGCATTGGGAACACATTTTGTCCATTCCTCAGTTATGCTAAGCGGAAGTGCCTCTCCCCCGAAAATACAACAACGGACAGAAGGCAGATGGATTCTATCGAAATAAGAACGAAGAAAGGAAAGTGTAGAAGGAGTCATTTTTATGACTGTCAGCTCGTTATCGCGGATAAGTTTTAGTGCGTACAAGTATTTTATTTCATCCTGAGGAACCGTATAAACCGAAGCTCCGGCGCATAATGCAACAAGGTAGCATGGAACAGAGCCGTCGAAGGAAATATCGTACATTTGCAGAAACCGGTCTGTTTGCGTGTATTCCGGGCCAAAAGAGGTATACGACTTATAGAATGTGTCAAGGTTTCTGCGGTTTATTCTTACTCCTTTTGGATGCCCAGTGCTGCCGGAAGTAAATAGAACGTATGCATCAGATTCCCAGGATACTGAATTAGTGGGTATCTCAGATTTAAATTCCTTTAGACCTGTTGTATCTGTTAGGAGTTTTAAAGCTTCATTTTCCAATCCCATGTGATGGTCGGCATAAAAAATATGTTTCAATCCCATCTGGTTAATAATATCAGAATTTCTTTGAGCGGGGTTAAGCGGGTTAAGCGGGACAAAAGCCTTTCCTGAAATCCAGATTGCAACAATGGATGCATAAGCGTCTAAGCTATCCTGACTGAGGATTCCAATATATTTTTCCTGGTTTGAAATGTCAGTGTCAATGAATTTAGAAATTGTTGTAATTCTGTTTTGGAACTCACGATAGGAATATGATTTTCCCTTTATAAAAAAGGCAATATTATAGGGATAGAGCGAAAAAATTTCCTTTAGTTTCTCAAGAATGTAAAACCTTTCTGGATTCATAAACTATGATATTTGCAGCCGATATCAAGGGTTGAAGACAAAAATCAGTCTTCAGGGGATATTAGGCTTAGTAGTTTCAAAAGTATAAATAAGATTTTTATAAAACTCAAGATCATGCTGAGGTTTTTGATAAATATCGGGAATTGATTTGTTAGAAAAAGTTTGAAAATACAATAAACAAGCATCTCTCCAGTCTTCAGTACTTTTTTCCTGTTGTTCAATCAGCGACAAAACCAACTCGAATCGCTCCTCATCAACAGAACCTCTAATTTTTCGCCATTTGGGTTCCATCCAATATACAGAATCGACTCCTGAATATAACTCAGCCATAACGGATGTTTGGGGCATAGCACCGAAGAGAGGGTGAAAAGGTTCACGGGGCTGGAAATCGAGGGGTCCGTTTTTAACTTGTATCAGCACGTTTTTGCGAAATTTTCCGTTGAGGTTTTGAAATTCGCTATAAGCTTGTTTTGTAGGGTTGTCGGGGACATTCTGGTCATAAACAAAAGCCCTCCACATTACGATTCCGTTATTTGGGGTAAGAGCATCAGCGAGGATGTTTGCGCCATCGGCATGAGACCGGTTATAGTTTTGCGGTTCGGGTTGCCCTTCGGAGTTTGCTTTTACTAAGAATCCGCTGAAATCGGGGATGAGATGGTAGCTTTCGTGGGTTTTGGTTTTCCACCAGGAAATTACTTCAGTGTCATAGGGATCCGATCTCTTAAGGGATCCGATCCCTATAGGAGAGCTGAAACGAGCCGTCAGATAAACCTTTATATTCCAAGGTTTTAGCGCATAAGCAACCTTTGCAACCTTCATCCTTGCATCCGCATTAATATTGTTTAATACCACACCAAAATTTCCCTGTCCAAAAGTCCATTTAAGGCAGTCTGCAACTCACTTCCCGCCGCTTTTAACAATGGAGTTTTACCCTGAATAATCCATCCTGCTATTTCTTGGTTATATCGCTCAAGAACCTTTTGATCCGAAATCTTATCGTACCTGAGCCAAAGACAATAGCCATCTTCTGCAGATACTGAAACTGCGGCAATTATAATTAGCAGCGAAAAAGAAATCCTTAAAAAGGGGGTCATAAACTATTTTGGCGTTTTTTTTAAATTCAGAAATTTTGTAATTACATCTTAAAAAATGATTCCTGTTTGAAACCGTTATCAATTCTTCATTTTCTGAGTTGCGATTTTCTGCAGGAACTTTTTCACCTCTTGACAATATTCCTTCCAAATCCTGCCTTCAGTATATAATAAAGATACTCTGTTTTAAGAATTGTCAGCGCAGATTTAGATGATTTCTCAAATGGAATTCTTTGAAAGTGAAATGCCTGCTTCTCGTTTTTTAAACCGGCGGTCCCGAAAATTGCATCCGGACTATCTTCAAATATTGCATTTATTACTCTCACAGAAATACTATCGTCAGTAAACGGGAATGCGAAAAATTTCATTGGGGGATCGAATCGCAGTCCAATATCTTCCATACTCGCAGTAACTTCAAATTTCATCTGCTCTTCATTCAAATCAGTAAACATCGGATGATCGTAACTATGCGCTCCTACATGGTGTCCCTTTTTCTGCAATTCGATAATTTCTGCAGCGGTTAGGTATGGCTTCACTTCTGCCAAAAATCGGGTAATATCAAAGCCTGTAACATCTGCAAGTGCATCTAGTTTACTTTTCTGAAGATACCTGACTTTAAGTATTGCAGTAATTGCTTTTCCGATTTCGAATGTGCCTATTTCAAGGATTTCCGCAATCTCTTTTTCCGGCAAAGATTGTGTGGGTGCATTAATTAGAATCTCACACAAAACACTGGCTTTATACCTGAAAAACATTGCCCGATTGTCAATAAATGCATTATTGAGAAAGAAAATGGCTTTTATCCCTTTGCGACTTAATATTGGTTCTATAACCTCAACTATTTCCCTAAGTCCATCATCAAAACTCAGTATGAATCCAGGTTTTGTACGTTTCTTAAGTTTCCCCGGAGCCCTTAATACCTCCGGAGGAAGTGGCTCAAAAAACCTACATAGTTCATCGATATCTTCTTCAAATTCTTTACTTGTGCGAATCTTGTACAAGTGCTTTAAATGTATTGGACTTTGATCGCTTACAGCATGAAACATTGGGAAAATCATCTTCTGTCCCGATACCTGAATCATAGGTCTCAAAGGAATCAAAGGTGCTGCAAGTGATAATATCTGCCGGGCTTTGTCCATCAGGATTTTCTGAATTTATTCAGGGGAAATGGAAGCCTGTTGATCCTGACTGTTGGATATGGGTAATTCACTGCTGCAAATCCCTCGAAAAAGCGTGCAAGACCCTGAATGTTAGACCCTTCAAAGTCCAATACCAAGGAACTTCCTGCAAATTTCTGAATAACAACATCTATAATCGCAAACATCGCTTTTTTCTCTTTTCCAGTTGGATTTGAAACGGGGATGAGATAGTAAATTCTTTTCTGATGATAAACGAAAAACACTGCAGCACAGGTTTTGTTTTCAAAAGTAGCTTTACATATAAAACCTTTCCCAAACACAAGAACTGCGGAAACAAATTCAATAATTTTTTTCGGGGGAATTCGCTTCCGATTTAATCCTGTATTCTCTGTTTTCAGATGAACCAGCTCTTCAACAGTACCATCGAAACTAATGCTTAAACCCAAGGCTTTCTTTAGATTTCTTCGGGTGTTGGAGGTATATTCATTCTCCAGATATTCGTATCCCGGATTAAGATCTAATTCGAAATTATTATTGATTTTTAATTGCGTTTCGCTACTTTCAAAAAAGTTGTTAAAATTCAGATTAATTGCGATGTACTTATATTGTGCAGGGATATGCTCCAGAAATGTTTTAATTTTTCCCCCTGAAATAGTTTGTGTCGAAAAAACGCCTAATTGCTGTGCATATACTGGTTGCATGATATAATTTATTCCGTATTTCTTCTTTACGGGGAGAGGCATAACCGCTGAATAATTATCTTCTTCCAATCCACACCAACCGGGAGAAACCAGATCAAGATACCAACTTAACGCATATACAAATGTCGGTTGGGCATTGTTGATGCAATTATCCCAGGCATTTCTGTCGATTTCGGAATTTTGTAAAAAGCGTATCATCAGGATTTACTTTTCAGGGTTTCCAGCATTTGTATATACACATCTCTCCACCCTTCCCACTCTCCATAATTGCTCAGACTGTCATTATGCCAGATCGGAATAAACCATCCACCGGCCCTTTCAACAATGCTAACATAAGAATTTATAATGTCCATGCTTTCTTCCGGCACTTTATGCAGATAATCTTTTAGTGTTCTATCCATAAGAGTTACCGGCCAGACTTTTAAACTGGTTTTTTCTTCATTCCGTAAATCATAGAAATAAAAGGGTGTACAAACTCCTGCTCTGAATCCTGGCTGACCCGGATATCCCATGGAGTAATCATTTTGAACGCCAAGCCGGATGAGGTTTCTGTATGTAAAGGGAAGCTTAATCTTCAAGAAATGTTGTCGGGAATTTTTCAGGGGATATGAAACCAGTTCTGAAAGTGTTTTATACTCTTTACTCAGGATTGAAAAACTGTGATTTGATCTGAATGATGGATGAATTCCCACTTGATAATCACGAGAAAAGGTATTTACAAGCGACATCCATTCCTGATTTCGGGGAGAGGTATTTGGATCATGTAAACCAGGTTTTCCCGAGAGGAAAAACATAAGCAATTTCTCCGGAAACTCCCTGTGAATCTCACGAATCGAATTAAATGTAAAGTACGGATCAACATCTTCACCTTTGAGAACTTTAGTTCTTTTACTTAAATCTTTGCCATTAATTAATGATTTTGCAAGTCCACCAACAGTTCTGTAAAATCCTTTATTGCGAAATGCCCATGCATTATCAATATCTATGCTAGTCATCCAATGAAAGCGGTTTTTCTTTGTTTTTAAAGTGGGATAAAAACTACGTAAAACTTCTCCTAATTTAATTGTCCACAGGTTTACTACCGGAAGATCCAAAAAACCGGCTTTAAACGCTAGTGATTCACGGGCAGGAAACCGACCATAATGATCTTGTGAATAATCCAGATATTCTTCGTAGCGACTCATCATCCAGAAAGATGCGGAAAAGATATCAAACGGAACTGTCCGTTCTGTTTCATCAGCAAAAAGCACGGCAAGTCCATCCCAAACGCTGGTTTCAATACTTCTGCCAGAAATACCATTTTCACTAAGTAAGCCAGCCGGACGAATGCACAGTTTTCCTTTTAGATCTCTTCCTGAATAATAAACCTTCGCCCCTTCAAAGGATTCTGCTTCCTCTAAACTCAAAGTATACCGCATCTTTAACCCAAGCAGATCGACTAACAGATAATTAAAAATGTAGCTTGACCTGTTAGTCTGAATTTCACTGTATATGAGGATTTCGTCGTTCATTATATTTCCAGTCTGACAAGTGTGATTCCTGAGCCTCCCCTTTCAATATGCTCATCTCCAAACCATTCCACCATATTGTTTACCTTAAGTTGCTGGCGGATTATTTCCCTCAGAATTCCGTTGCCTTTGCCATGCAATATACGAAGTTCTCGGCGTTGAACCATGATGGCTTCATCGATAAACTCGGCAAGTATCTGCAAAGCATCCTCGGCCCGTTTTCCGCGAAGGTCAATATCTGCACGAAACGACATTTTTCTTTCGCTAACGTTCCAATCGCCCAGATCGCTTGCTGTAAATACTTTCCGTGCTAGTTCCTTATGTTTTTCGGGGGATATTTTTACCAATTTCGATACTTCAACGCTTGTTTGAATGTTTCCAAATGCAATCAGGAATTTCTTTCCGCTGATTTTTAAAACCTGCCCGGGAGTTTCCTGTCCGTTCATTAATACAAAATCACCTGTTTTAATCTGAGAATCAAACTTTTCGTTAGCTGAAGGTTTCCTGATTATTTTGGGTCTTTTCGTTAACAGCGATTCTTCCCGTTTTTTAAGATCTTCCAGCTTTTTCTGAAGTTCATCTTTTTCTTGATCTATCTTTTCAACTTCCTGTCTGAAATTTTCAAGTTTCTGCCTTGCTGCTTTAGTTTTAAGCTTGTCAGCATCCGCTTCACGAATCTCTCTGATTGTATTTTCAATCTGCTTATTTGCTCCCGCTAAAATTTCTGAGGCTTTTTGTTTTGCTTCCTGAAGAATTCGCTTTCTGAGCTTTTCACTGTCATTGAGTTCTTTATCATACTGTTCAACCAAACCTCCAAGGCGTTTTTCAGAAACGCGGATCCTGTCACGTTTGTTTTCCCAGTACTTTTTATCGCGGATAATATCTCTCAAGTGCTTGTCAAAATCAATATGATCCTGACCTACACGTTCTTTTGCTTTTTGAAGTATCTCTTCAGGAAGACCGATTTTTCGTGCAATTTCGAAGGCAAATGAACTTCCTGGCCGGCCTATGGCAAGTTTGAATATTGGTCTGATTTTTTCTGTATCGAAGAGCATAGCGCCATTGATAATTCCATCTGCTGAAGCTGCAAAATGTTTCAGGTTGGTATAATGAGTTGTGATCACTCCAAAACTACCTGAATCATTAAGATTCTCAAGCACTGCTTCAGCAATTGCGCCACCAATCATAGGTTCAGTGCCAGTTCCGAATTCATCTATCAACACAAGCGTGTGCGAATCAGCATACCTCAGAAAAAATTTCATGTTAAACAGATGGCTGCTGTATGTGCTTAGATCATTTTCGAGGGATTGTTCATCACCAATGTCGATAAAAAATCGGTCGAATATGCCAAATCTTGAACCCTCCCGCACAGGCACGAGAAACCCGCATTGATACATGTATTGAAGGAGTCCAACGGTTTTCAGACAGACCGATTTCCCTCCGGCATTCGGTCCGGAAATCAAAAGTATGCGACTTTGTTTCTTAAGTTCAATATCAAGTGGAACTACCTCAGCCTCTTTGCCTGATTCACGGAATGAGAGTTGCAGCAATGGGTGTAACGCCTGTTCCCACTGGATTTCAGGCTCATCAACTAGTGGCAGACGAATAGCATTTATCGATACGGCAAGCTTAGCCCTTGCACGACAGGCATCCACCTCTGCAAGAAATGAATGCGCAATAATGAGCTCTTCAATATATGGCCTTACGAAATCGGTAAAAATGATGAGAATTTTGATGATTTCGCGTCGCTCGGCATTCTCCAATTCACGAAGTTCATTGTTTGCCTCAACAATTTCAGCAGGTTCAACATATGCAGTTTTTCCGGTGCCTGATTCATCATGAATGTAACCTGCAATTCTCCTCTTGTTTGTGGCAAGAACAGGTATTACCGGCCTTCCGTTTCGTATTGCCAATGTGGCGTCTTCCTCTACCCATCCCTCTGACTGAGCCTTACGGAGTATAGCGCTTAACCGTTTTGAAATACTTGATTGCTTCGACAAAAGTTCATGACGTATGCTCTGAAGTTCATGAGAAGCATTGTCTTTAATTTTTCCATTCTTGTTAAGAATAGTGTTAATTCTATCCGTAACCGTAGGAAATAACTTTACCTCACTGGCCATTATTTTAAGAGCCGGGTAAAGGTTTTTATCATCATTTTTAAGAAACAGGAGTATGGCTTTTACAGATTCCAAGGCTCTTCGAAGATCAAATACTTCAACCTCCTCCATAAATGTTCCTTCGATTCGTGCCTTACTGAGTAATCGGGAGATATCGATAAAATGATCAATTGGAAAATCGATTCCGTTGATGAGAATTTTCCTGAATTCTTCTGTCTGGTCGAGACGAAGATTAAGTTTCTCATGATCCGTAAGCATTCCAAGACCGTCAATAATTTTGCGACCCGGTTCAAACAGACAATAATTTCTTGCCAGTTCGCGGATGCGGTCGAAACCAATTTTTGACTCGAAAGATTCAGGGTAAATCAAAGGTCGTGCTAGTTTTGAAGCAAAGTTAGAATAAAAAAAATAATATGATTATTTGGAAACCTTGTATTAGGCTAAGTCTGGCATAACTGGTTCACACTTAAGCTTTATTACCTCGTAAAAACCCACTCGTTCTCCCTACTCACTCTCTCATTAAAATAATACCCTTCCTCATCGAAATGCTTGAGGTCTTCGGCTTTATCAATGCGGTTTTTGATAATGAAACGGGTCATAAGCCCCCTCGCTTTCTTTCCGTAAATCGTTATAAACTGAAGTTTCCCGTTTCTCTCTTCTTTGAAGGTGCAACTTAAAATACGGGCATTTATTTTATTTATCTTAAGTGCCTTAAAGTACTCAGTGGATGCGAGGTTCAGCAACACCTTTTCTTTATGCGATTCAAGTTCATGGTTAATAACTTTTGTGATTTTCTCTCCCCAGAATCCATAAAGATCTTTCTTCTTTCCAATAGTTAATTTCGTACCCATTTCAAGCCTGTAAGCTTGTATAATATCCAATGGCCTGAGCAGCCCATATAGACCAGACAATATTCGCAAATGATCCTGTGAATAACTTAACTCTTTCGTTGTAAGACTGGAAGCTTTAAGTCCATTGTAAACTTCCCCGTTAAACATGTGGATTGCTGTCCATGAATTTTCCGGAGTAAAAGGTAATGACCACTTAATATACCTACCAGCATTGAGTTCTGCGAGTGCGGGATTAATATCCATTAATTTCATCAACTTTTGTGGAGAGTACTTTTTCAGAGTGTTAACAAGGGATTCAGCCTCAGGCAGAAACTCAGGAATAGTATTAACGGGCGCCTCCAAATTGATATTTTCCTTTAATGTTTTAGCGGGAGAGATTAGTGTAAGCATAAACTATAAATTCCTTTACGATGCATTGAATAACAAAGTAAATGATATTTTGCTGAATGAAACGTACATTGAACCTCATAATTCACTTTCGAATTTCCGTGAATAATAAATATACGAGCAATGTGTTTTTCTCGAGAATGAACTGTTAACTCATATAGGGCTCTTTACAATACCCAGATTTCTTGGTAATATCTCTATTTTTTTTACTTTTGTTAACCCTCTGTCTAAACTAAAAACTACCATGAACAGTAAACCTCATATTTTCTATATTCTTTATTTTTTTGTTGCAACTACAGTACTTTCAGCACAAGAAACAGTCGCAGTAAAAATCTTTCCTGAAATCCCCCGACAAAAAATTGAATCCATTGGAGGTAATTACTGCATGGCCCGTTTTTCAAATAATGCTTGGGATGCTATTGGTGCCGAGACACTCAAACAGTTCAGACCTGCAAAAGTAAGGGTTGCTTTGCCTATGACTTTTCGCAAGCTGGAATATTCGAAATTCAAGGGAATCCTTATAACTGAACAGCCATTGGTCATTAGTCTTTTTGAATCGATGAAACGCATGAAAGAGGAATTCGGCGTGAAATCCTTTACCGTTTCTGTTTGGGATGTACCGAGCGATTTGGTTCAATATCCAGATAAACGTTCACAAAGAGTTGTTAAACCCGAAGCTTATGATGAGATTTTGGATATGCTGGTAGCTTTTTTAGATAAAGCCAAAAAAGATTATGGCATTGATGTAGATTATTTTTCATTCAACGAATCTGATGGTGGCTGGCAGGTTATTTTCACACCTCAGCAAACCATTGCATTCATTAAAAAAGCCATGGTTCGCTTCGACGAGGCTGGACTTAAAACAAAATTTCTACTTGCAGATACCGCACAAACAATAGGAACTGTGGAATTTGCAACCATGATTATGGCTGATTCATCCATCTGGAAACAGCTTGGACCGCTTTCTTTTCACGTTTGGTGGTCTGAAAAAATCCTGGATTCGGAATTTGAACGCATTGCCGCACTTGGAAAAGCATTAAACAAGCCTGTTTGGTGCTGCGAACTTGGATTCGATGCCGAAGCACATAAAATTAAAGGCATGTTCCAAACATGGGATTATGCATTACGGTTCGCAAAAATTTCACATCGGATGATGAAATATGCTGAAGTTGAAGTTTCAATGTACTGGACCTGGCAAAACGATTATGCCGTGATGTCAACCGATCTGAAGACAATGTACCCATCCTATTATATCACTCGCCATCAGGTAGATTACCTGAATACCGGTACACAAATTGTGCATTCACTAAGCTCAGACAAGGAAATTCTTTCTATCAGCGGGATTCATGAGAACGGTACAAAAATTTTACAGCTCATAAATCTGAAAAAAGAACCTGTTACCGTTGAGATAGAAGGTTGGGAAAGTCCTTCGATTGACATGGTTACAACCACAGAAACAGAAAACTGGCTCATGCAAAAAAACGTTAGCAGCACAAAAAAATCCCGCTCAATAATTAAGCTGGAATCTGAATCAGTTAACACATTAATATTAAACTAATTATGAAATCCTTATTGCTTTACTTATTACTTGTAGCATCTTGTCTGATGCATGCCTGCGCTCAGAAACCAGCCGATTCGCAAGCAACACCAGCAACCGTTAAACTCCTTCAGAAGCTGGCACTAAGAATTGATAAAGGAATAATGATAGGACATCAGGATGATTTGGTTTACGGGCATTCATGGAACTCTCAGGGGATTTCCGACGTTAAGCAGAGCTGTGGAGATTTTCCGGCAGTTTTCGGATGGGAACTCGGAGATATTGAATTCGGAAATGCGGTAAGTCTGGATGCGGTTCCATTCGACGACATAAGAAAAAACGTGCAATGGGTTAATTCTCAAGGTGGATTGAACACTTTCAGCTGGCATTGTAACAATTTGCTTACCGGATCAAACGCTTGGGATGTATCAACAGATCAAGTGGTTAAGAGTGTTTTACCCGGAGGTGAGAAAAATGAGCTTTTTGTAACATCTTTGGATCGACTTGCTTCATTTTTTAATTCTCTGAAAGATGAAAAAGGAGAAGCTATTCCTATAGTTTTCAGGCCGTGGCACGAACACACAGGCAGTTGGTTCTGGTGGGGACAAAAACTTTGTACCACAGATGAGTATGTTGCTTTGTGGAAATACACCGTAAGTGGACTTAAGGAACGTGGAGTGCACAATATTCTTTACGCGTATTCTTCAGCTAGTGGTTTTAAGGATACAAGTCAATATCTGGAACGCTATCCTGGTGATGAAATTGCCGATATCATTGGTTTCGATGAATACCAAAATGGTTTAAAAGGAAAAGAAAACTACATGAAATCTGTTGCAAGCGGAATGAGCATTGTCATGCAAATAGCCAAAGAACGAAAGAAAATTGCAATTTTAGCTGAAACCGGCTGTGAATCTGTTCCTGATTCATTATGGTGGACAGAAACTTTATGGCCGGTAATCAAAGATTATCCAATTGCATATGTTTTGATGTGGAGAAATGCACACGATAAGCCAAATCATTTTTACATTTCATACCCTGGACATCCTAGCGAGCCTGATTTCAAAGTGTTTGCCGGATATGAAAGAACTTTATTTTTAAACGACCTGAAATAAATTTGTGTAAATATAAATTCACAAGTATTCTCATAATTAACTATTTATAAAACAATGTCGTTGACTTAAGAAATTTTCCGATTCTAAAAAATGCCCCACCCCAACCTCCCGAGTTCGGGACAGGCTCTCCCCCAAGTTGGAGGGGCAAGTCTGACTTAAATATGAAGATAAAATTAGAA
>Ga0209181_10004721_pt1 | contig 20083 bp, 12 predicted proteins | sample MAT05_FD_187208 | JGI IMG/M metagenome (GOLD analysis project Ga0209181, IMG submission 187208) | Freshwater microbial communities from Lake Fryxell liftoff mats and glacier meltwater in Antarctica - MAT-05 (SPAdes) (version 2) | ecosystem: Environmental > Aquatic > Freshwater > Ice > Liftoff... | reverse complement strand
CGGCGGCGCGCTCGTCGACAGCCTCGGCTGGCGATCGATTTTCTGGATCAACCTTCCGATCGCCGTCGTCGCTTTCTGGCTCACGGCGCGCTTCGTTCCGGAGTCGCGCGCCGAGCGGCCGCGGCGGCTCGATCTGGTGGCCCAGGCCCTGATCATCGTCGGGCTGCTCGCCCTCACCTCGGCCGTCATCGACGGTCGCCGTGAAGGCTGGTCGTCGTGGACAATCATGGCGGGCTTCGGCACCGCCCTGGCCTGCGCCGTCACGCTGGTCGTGTGGGAGTCGCGCCAGGCCGAGCCGCTGCTCGACTTGCGCCTCTTCCGAAGCTTGGCGTTCTCGTCCGCGACCGTGCTCGCGGCGCTGTCGTTCGCCGCTTTCAGCGGGTTCTTGTTTCTCAACGCGCTCTACCTGCAAGAAGCACGAGGGCTCTCCGCGTCAGCAGCCGGAATCACCACGCTGCCCATTGCGCTGGCTCTCCTCGTATCGTCGCCGCTCTCGGGCCGGCTCGTCGCGGCAGGGGGTGCGCGGGTCGCAATCGTCGTGTCGGGTGCGGCCATCGCCGGCGGCGCGCTGATACTGACGCGGCTCGCGAACGACACCTCGGCGCCCGTGCTCCTCGTGGCTTACACGATCTTCGGAGTGGGCCTCGGCTGCATCGGTGCGCCCGTCAACACCGCGGCCATCGCGGGAATGCCGCGATCGCAGGCAGGCTTGGCGGCGGCGATCGCGTCGGCGAGCCGCCAGGTCGGCGCGGCGCTCGGCGTCGCGGTCGCCGGTGCGCTCGCCGGCAGCGGCATCGAGGCGGGACACCATGCCGAGCTGGCCGACTCCACTCACGCGGTGTTTTGGATCATCGCTGCCCAAGGTGTCGCCATCGCGGTCCTGGGCGTCGTGTCGCCATCATGCTCCCTGATCAGCCTGGACCGCGATCGCGCGCGGCCAGGACCGCCGCCGCGTAGGCTTGCTCGAGCACGCCCGCAAGCTCGGTCGGGTCCCCGAGCGCGCTGGCGAGGTAGCGCTGGCGCAGCTCGCTTCGCAGCTTTTTCCCACGCTCGGGCCTCTGTGCGAGTCTCACAGCCGCCTCCACGTAGGCGGTCGAGCTCGGCGCCGCCAGCTCCTCCAACCCGACCGCGCTGAGCAGACTGAGCGCGACACGGGACGCGGGTGTGTCGCCTTGCCAGGAGACCACGGGCACCCCCATCAGCAGGGCATCGCAAGTCGTCGTCGTTCCTTGGTACGGGAAGGTGTCGAGCCCGATGTCGATGTCATTGTGAGCGGCGAGCGCCGCGGGAAAGGTCGGCTCCCACGGCCGCAGCTCGACGCGCCCCGCGAGCCCTTCGCGCGCGAAGCGCTGCTGAACACGCGCACGCATCGCCGGCTCCGCGAAAGGGCGGCACTTCAAGATCAAGCGACTGCGGTCGACGGCGCGAAGTATCTGCGCCCAGGCGTCGAGGGTCGGCTGCGTCCACTTGGTCATACGGTTGAAGCATCCGAATGTCAGCGGACGAGCTGGGTCGCGCTCGGCGATCTCCGGCAGCGGATCGTCCGGCAGATACGCCCAAGCAGCTCGCGGAAGACGCACGAGTCGCTCGCTGAAGTCGCGCTCCGAGCCGGCCGGCTCGGACCAACCATCGGTCAGATGTAGATCGACGGTGGAGAGCCCGGTGGTACCCGGGTAGCCCAGATAGCTGGCTTGCACCGGCGCGAGCCGCTCCGCCAAGATCGCGAGATGCGACCCGGAGTGCGAGGCGAGGTCGACCACGATGTCGAGCTCGAGCTCCGTGATGATCTCCCGCGCGTCCGCAACGGAGCGCCCCGAAACGTCCACGAAGCGGAACTGCGAGCGAAGACTGGCAGCATGCGCGTCATGGGCGCGAGCTGTCGCTATTAGGATGGGCTCGACTCGCTCGGGCGAATGCGCTCGCAAAACCGGCGTCATGAAGCGCATCACGACGTGCTCTTTGAAGTCGCACGAGAGATAGCCAACGCGCAACTTCGCGCGCGGCGGCGCTCGGGACCGCAGCAGCGACGTGGCCAGCGATGTCGAGCGGGCCGCGCCCTCGGCCCAACGGCGATGTTCGTTCGCGAGCCACTCCGCACCGACCTCGGCCTGGTGACTGAGCAGAAATAGACGCATCGAGCCGAGGTCGTGGCGGGCCGGCTGGCGAGCGAGGGCGGCGTCCAAGCAAGCGACCGCGCTGCCGAGCTCTCCAATCTCGGCCGCGACGGCGGACATCGCCAGCTCGAGCTCGATGCCCCCGCTTGCCTCCGGCGGAGCCTTGGCGAGCAGCGCTTGGGCCTGCAAATTGCGCCCGGCCTCGCGCAAGAGCTCCGCGTACTGGGTGCGACAGGTGGTCAGCGCCGGCTTTTGCGCGAGCGCTGCCTCGAATGCCAGGATCGCCTCGGCGCCTCTGCCCAGCCGCGCGAGGGCGGCCCCGCGCGCGCGCAAGAGCAGGGCGTCGGACGGCGATGCGATGAGGCGCTCGTCGACGACGTGAAGCGCTTTGTCGAAGCTGCCTGCTGCCAGGTAAAGCGAGGCAAATGCGACAACGGTGCCGTTGTCGGCTGCGTCGACTGCAAGGGCCCGGTTGAGCAGAGCCTCGGCCGCTCTGAAATCACCGAGCTTTGCACAGCTGCTCGCGGCGCCCCGCAGTGCCCGCACCGACTCGGGGTCGACTCGCAGCGCTCGCTCGAACCAGCTCCGGGCGAGCTCGGCTGCGTCACGTTCCAGCGCGATGCGGCCCAGATTCGAGAGGGTGCGGGGGTCGTCCGGCGAAAGCTCGAACGCGCGCTCGAACGCCGCTTCCGCCTCGACCACGCGCGAGAGCGCGGCGAGCGCGCGCCCACGCAAGCGCGCAAGCTCTGCAACCTCGGGCTGGGTCGATATCGCGCTGTCGCAGGCGAGAAGCGCCTCCGAGGCCCGCCCAGCGCGCAACAACGTCTCGATCTTCGCGCCCTCGTCGCTCATTCCGGCAGTCCAGGATAGGCGCAAACACGGTTGCGGAGCCTGGCCGGGTTGCGCTAGAACCCCTTCGTCGAGCAGACACGACAGACAGCAAGCGAAGCTGGCGGAATTGGCAGACGCGCTAGATTCAGGTTCTAGTGGGGTAACTCCCGTGGAGGTTCAAGTCCTCTGCTTCGCACCACACCAAGCTCGATCGGCGCTGTCTTTGGCTCCGAAAGGAGTTACTGCGCGGCTTTCGAACACGCGGGAGCACCTTCGTTGCTGAGCGATCCGAGCGAATTCGAGCTGCAGAACCAGCGCGGCATCGCGCTCGCCAAAGAAGGCCGGCTCGCTGAAGCCGAGGCCGTCTTCTTGGAGGCTGCGAAGCTTTGGCCGGAATCGCACAAGCCTCACTCGAATCTCGCCCTGGTCTACAAGTCGATGGGGCGCCCGCAGAAGGTCGCTGCTGCTCTGCGCGCTGCCGTCGCGCGCGACCGCGACAACGCGCGGCTGTCGGCTCGACTCGCGCAGGCGTGCCTCGACGCTTCTGAGCGCGAGGGCGCCGTCGACGCCGCGCTCCACGCTGAAAGCCTCGAACCCTCACGCAGCCATCGACTGCTCGCGGCGCATGCCCTCTTGCGCGAAGCCCGCGCAGAAGAGGCGCTCGCGCGCGCGCACGCTGTGCTCGCGGAGGGCGACACCGGCGCGGCCGCTCTGGCCATCGAAATCAATTGCTTGCTGCTGCTCGATCGCGAGCCAGAAGCGCTCATTGCGATCGAGCGCACAGCGTCGGCGTTGCCGAGCGCGACGGCCATTCAGCTCGCTGGCGCCGCCGTCGACCTCGGGCGGCGCGCGGCCGCGACCCGGCTCCTGGGCTCGATCGATCGAGCCACGCTCTCGGCTGGCGATCGGAACTTGGTGCTCTTGTTGAACGCAGAGGCGATGTTCGGCGACGGAGCGTCGGCAAAGGCTGCCGAAGCGCTCAGCCGGATCGATCCGCTTCCGCTCTCGCGCGAAGGGGTGTTGCGCCTGCACGCCGCCTGGCGGGCCCTCAAAGATCCCGGCCGCGCGGCCGCGGTCGCAGAAGCGGCGCTCACCCGCGATCCGGACCACCTTCGCCTGATCCTCACCGATGCAGAGTCGGCCCTGCTCGCAGATCACCCTGACGCCGCCAAGCGTCGCTTCGAGCAGGCGCTCGCGATTGCCCCTGACGACGTGAGCGCAGCGGTCGGCGTGGCCAAAGTCATGGCCGTCTCCGGCGACGCGGACGCAGCTATCGACGCCTTCGCACGGGCGAATCGCAGCGGCCCGCTCGACGCGGGCGTTCACGCCGACGCGATCTTCTGGGCGCTGCATGCGAGCCGCTGGTCTCCCGACGAGCTCTTGCGACAGCTCATCGGCGTCAGCGACCGGTTTCTGGTCGCGGCGCGCACGCAGGCGCAGCCAACCCGCTCGCTCGACCCTGATCGCCGGCTCAAAGTCGGCTACGTATCGGCAGATTTTTTCGATCACGCAGTGATGCGCTTCTTGCGAGGTGTGCTTCGAGAGCACGACCGGGCTCGCTTCGAGATCATCTGCTACTCGGCGAACCGAGAGCCCGACGACGTGACGCGCGCGATTCAGGCGCTCGACCTCCGCTTCGTGAACATCACGGCGCTGACTGCCAGCCAGGTGGCGCTGCAGATCGCGGCAGATCGGGTAGATATTCTCGTCGATCTCGCCGGCCATACGGCTCCGCTGCTGGCGATTTTTGCGCATCGTCCCGCACCGCTGCAGCTCACCTGGCTCGGGTTTCCCGCATCCACCGGGCATTCGGCCATCGACACGCGCGTGAGCGACGAACACGCCGACCCGAGCGGGCTGACCGACGCGTTTCACAGCGAGCGCGTGGTCCGGCTCGCCGAGGGTGCTTGGTGCTTCGAGGAGTTCTTGGCGGTGCCTCTGCCGCAGCCACGCCTCACTGGGCAGCTCACGTTCGGCTCGTTCAACCGCGCTGCCAAGCTCAGCGGCGAGCTGCTGCGCGCCTGGGGACGCCTCTTGAAAAAGCTGCCCGAGGCACGCCTGCTCTTGAAGGGCCGAGGGCTCGACTCGTTGAGCGCGCACAGCCGGATCCTCGCCGCGATGGAGGCTGAAGGCGCCGATACCGCGAACGTCTTCATCTCTGGGCTGCGCGAGACGCGCGAGGAACACATTCTCGCCTGGCGAGACGTCGATGTCTGCCTCGATACGTTTCCCTATGCGGGCACGACCACCACCTGCGAGGCGCTGTTCATGGGCGTTCCAGTCGTCAGCTTGGCAGGTACGAGCCACGTCAGTCGTGTTGGAGCCAGCTTGCTGTCACAAGTGGGGCTCGAGGATTTGGTGGCCACCGACTGGGACGCGTATGTGGCCCGGGCAGAAGCCATCGCGCGCGACGTGGAACGACGCAATTCTCTGCGCCTCTGTCTCCGGTCACGCATGCTGGCAAGCACGCTGGGCTCCGCCAAACGCTTCACACCTTTATTCGAGGCGATGCTGCGCGACGAGTGGCAAGCCTACGCGTGCTCCGCTGCCGCGGGAGCGGAGAGCGAGCTCCGGCGCGTAGCGCGGCCGGGCGCCACCCCGTTGTACACGCCGCGATCGATCCGAGAGCGAGCCTGCTTTGTCGCCATCGAGCAAGCCACGGAACGAGACGCTGAAGCAGACTGGTTCGCCGCGCGCCTCGTGGAAGGTGACGTCGTCGCCGTCGTCGAGCCAGACTCCGTCGGCCACGTCATGAGACTGGCAGAGGCAGTGCGCGGCCGCGGCGAGATCCGCGTTCACGACGCTGACATCGACGTCGATCGCTCGATCACGACAACGGCTCGCGCGGCGGCGAGCAACGACGTCGTGATCGTCAACGCGGCAGCCCACACTTCTTTGGACGCCGACCTGCTGGACGCACCCCTCGCCTGCCTCGCTGATGCACTCGACGCAACATCCAGCCCAGCTCGCCCGCACCTCGACAACCTGCTCGCGCGCGTTCGCGTCGATGCGGCCGCGCCCAGTTTCGCGCGCCACCTGGAAGCGCTACGACGCTCGGGGCTCGCGGTTTTCCGCGCGCTACCAGGGCTCGGGACCGTGACCGCCTTCGAACCAGAAGACGAGCTCGATGGGCTGGCCCGCTCGCTGATCGTGGCCGGCCCTCGGCGAATCGAGTCGCTCGCGCAAAAAGAGCAGCTCGTTATCGGCCGCGCGGCGGCGGTCACCGACGCGCCTCGTTTGGCGTTCTCGTTGCCCTGCTTCCATCCGTTCGGCCTCTCGGGCGATGCGCCGCTCGCCGTCGACCGCTACGCGCAGGCCAAACTCGGCACACTCTCGCTCGCGCAAAGAGCTGCGCTGCTGGAGGCAGCTTTCGAGGCCAGCTCGCGCAGCAGCGACCGCATCGGTGGCGCCTTGACGCGCGCGCGTCTGGCCATCGAGACCAATCGCCGCAGCGCTGTTTGCCCAGCGCTCGAGCCGCTCCTCGCCGAGCCAGGGCGGCCCACCGGCCCGTTTCTGCCGGCGCTCCCCTCTCGCGACAGCGAGACGCCGGGCCCCGAGGCGCAGGGCGACTGGCTGCTCTGCCAAGCGCTCGAGGCCTACGTGCTGTTCGGCGCGCGCTCTTCCTTCGATGCGCTGAATTCGCACGCAGCGTTGCTGGTTCGGTACTTTCGCGCTGGCGGCAGCGACCCCGAAATGAACCGACGGCTCGGGCTGCTGTTGGCGATGGGCCGCGCTTCCTGAAAGCTTCTGCGTTCGGCAACCGACCAGGCGCGCGCAGCATGGAGCTGTGCTAGAGCCCGGGCGTATGTCGCCCGGTCGCAAAGCGCGTCTCTGCCTGGCAGACGGAGCAATCTTCGAAGGGTTCGCCGTTGGCGCAGCGCTCCCGGCTGGCGGCGCCGCAACCGGTGAGGTGGTCTTCACCACTGGCATGACCGGCTACCAAGAGGTGCTCACCGACCCGTCCTACAAAGGGCAGATCGTGACGATGACCGCGCCTCAGATCGGAAACACGGGCATCAACGTAGACGACCCTGAAAACGCAGAGGGGCCCGCGGTCGCCGGCTTCGTCGTGCGTGAGCTCAGCGAATCGGCGTCCAGCTGGCGATCGACTCAAGATCTCGACAGCTACCTCGCGCGTGCAGGGGTGGTGGCGCTGACCGGCGTCGACACGCGCAGACTGACGATTCATCTACGCACCACCGGCTCGCAGAACGGGGCGATCGGCGAGGGCGACAGCGCCACGCTGGTCGATCGCGCCAAGAGCGCCCCCGCAATGGAGGGGCTCGACCTAGTCGGCGCCGTCACTTGCAAGCAGCCGTACTCGTTCGAGACGCCCACCATCGAAGGCTTCCGTACGATTCGACCGCGCGACGGCTCGTCCGCCGATGTCGCCCACGTGTCCGCCGATGTCGCCCACGTGGTGGCGGTCGACTTCGGGATGAAGACGAACATCCTGCGCTCGTGGGTCGACGCCGGCTGTCGCGTCACCGTCGTTCCGGCGACCACGACGGCTGCCGAAATCTTGAAGCTCGCACCGAGCGGGGTGTTTCTCTCCAATGGCCCGGGTGACCCAGCGGCAGTCGAGTACGCCATTCGCACCGTGCGCGATCTGCTGGGCAAGACACCGATTTTCGGCATCTGCCTCGGTCACCAGCTGTTGGCGCTCGCCGCGGGTGCGCCCACCTACAAGTTGAAGTTCGGACATCGTGGGCTCAATCAGCCGGTGAAAAATCTGGAGACAGGGCGGGTCGAGATCACTTCCCAGAATCATGGCTTCGCAGTCGATGCCGACAAATTGCCGAAGCACGCAAAGACCACCCACGTACATCTGAACGACGGCACCAGTGAAGGCCTCGCGATCCCGGAGGCGCGGGCTTACTCGGTGCAGTTCCACCCCGAAGCCGCAGCCGGGCCGCACGACACCCTCCATCTGTTCCAGGGCTTCGCGCGCTTCGTGCAACAAGCTGGTGCCTCGCCGGCTGGGCTGGCCGGCGCCTCGGCCGGGCTGGGAGCCGAGTAGTGGTCGCGCCCAAGACGGTTCACCTGGTCTCGCTCGGCTGCCCGAAGAACCGTGTCGACTCCGAAGTTCTGCTGGGCGTGGCGATGGGTGGTGGCTTCACGCACGTCGATGACCCCGCCCTGGCCGAGCTCATCGTGGTCAACACCTGCGGGTTCATCGGCGAGGCAAAAAAAGAGTCGATCGACACCATCTTCGAGATGGCCCGCCACAAAGAAGGCAACTGCAAGAAGCTCGTCGTCACCGGCTGCCTCGCGCAGCGGCACCCCACCGAGCTCGCCGACCAAATTCCGGAGATCGATCACTTGCTCGGCTCCAGCGACATGATGAAGCTCGGCAAAGTGCTGCGCGGCGAGGCCGACCGTATCGAGGTCGGCACGCCTGCCGACTGGCTGATCGAAGCAAACAGCCCGCGCATCTTGTCGACGCGGCAAGGCAGCGCCTACGTGAAGATCGCCGAAGGCTGCAATCGCACCTGCTCGTTCTGCGTGATCCCCGATCTGCGGGGCAAGCAGCGATCGCGCGGCATCAGCGACGTCGTGCGCGAGGTCGAGAACCTGGTCGATCGCGGGGTGAAAGAGATCAACTTGATCTCGCAAGACACCATCGCGTACGGCCGTGACCGCCCCGATAGACCGAAGCTCGCCGAGCTCGTGCGCGCCGTCGCCGACGTCAAAGGGCTCGCTTGGCTGCGTCTTTTTTACCTCTACCCCGAGGCGCTCACCGACGAGCTGGTCGAGCTCTTGGCCGACCACCCAGTGGTCTTGCCCTATGTCGACATGCCGCTGCAACACGCGGCCGACGGCATGCTGCGCCGCATGCGCCGCGGCCACGGCGGCGCGCGCTTGCGCACGGTGGTCGATCGCATGAGAAAGGCGATCCCCAAGCTCACCTTCCGCACCGCCTTCATCATCGGACACCCCGGTGAGACCGATGAAGAGTTCGACGAGCTGGTCGAATTCGTCCGTTGGGCACGCTTCGAGCGTGTCGGCTTCTTCCGTTACTCCGACGAGGAGACGTCGAAGAGCTTCTCTTTGCCGGACAAGGTTCCGGCGCGCGTGGCGGCCAAACGCTATCGGCGAATCGTGGAGGTTCAGCGCAAGATCCAGCACGAGACGACAGCAACGCTCATCGGGCAAGAGCTCGACGTGCTTGTCGAAGGTGTCAGCGACGAACATGAATTCGTGCTCATGGGTCGGCACCGCGGGCAGGCTCCGGAGATCGACGGGCAGGTCTATTTGTCCGGCGGCGACGCAGAGGCGGGCGAGCTTCGAACCGTCACCATCACGCAGGCGAGCGACTGTGACTTGGTCGGTGAGCTTCACGTCACCGACGGGGCGCCCAAGAAGAACGGGAAAGCAGCAGCCAAGGCGCCAGCGCGACGCCGTTTGCCGATCTCGACCGCCGCCAAATAGCCACCGGAGTTGGCGGCGATGCCAACTGTTGGCGCGGCGAAGAGAAACGATCGCCGCCAACCTTCGGTTGAATGGGCGTCGGCCTGGGTTTTGCTTAAGATAGGCCGTGCTAATTGTGCCCGCAGCTTGGCGTCGATGGCTCGCCATCACAGCCCTCGGCTTGGCCGGGTGTCTGAGCCCCACGCTGCCCTTGCCCCCACCCGAAGAGCCGGACTCGATCCAGCAGGGGATCGATGGCGTTTGGGAGCTGCGAGGAGACTGCCTGGCAGGCGCTGAAGTCATCGTCGTCAACGAGAGAACCGGCCGCGGCGCCGTGTTCGTCGATCTCCAGCAAAAGGGTCGCTACGTCGTCCTGATCGAAGGCGAGCCGTGCGATGTCGCTGTGATCAGCCAATCCAGTGGCGACGAAGGCAGCGGAGAGATCCGTACCGTGCTTCGTGAAGTCGAAGGCGGCATCGACGCGGACCCGACTGCCTGTACCGAGTAGCCGGCTATTCTCCGTGCCGGCTATTCCGTGCCGGCTATTCGGTGCAGCCGCTTCGTGTGCGCCGGCAAACGGTTGCAAATAGCGAGCGCAGGGGGCGTCCGCGCTAACATGGGCACCATGGCCCAGCCAGCGCCAGGGGTGCAGATCCTCGTCGTCGACGACGAGCCCAGCCTGCGCGAGATGCTCAACATCGCGCTCAAGCGCTCCGGGTTTCAAGTCGTCACCGACGCAGGCGTGAGGGCCGCGCTCACGCGGATCCGCGAGGCGTCCGCTCCGTTTCCGCTGGTGATCACCGACTTGGTGATGCCCGACGGGTCGGGTCTCGAGGTGCTCGCGGGAGCCAAGGCTCGATCCGCGGCGACCGAAGTGATCGTGATGACGGCTCACTCGACGGTCGAAGCTGCCATCAGCGCGATGCGTGCCGGGGCCTCCGACTTCATCGTCAAGCCGTTCTCGCCCGCGCACATGATCGCGCAGGCCGAAAAAGCCGTCGAAAGACACGCGCTGTTCAGCGAGAATCAACGGCTCAAGGCGCAGCTCTCGCGGCTCGAGCCGCCAGACATCGAGCTCGGCAGCAGCCAGCCGATGGTGGCGATTTCCGATCTGGTGACCAAGATCGCCAGCGCCCGCACCACCGTGCTGCTGACCGGCGAGAGCGGCACCGGCAAAGAGCGGGTCGCGCGTTTGCTCCACCTGCGCAGCGACCGTCGAGCAGCGCCCTTTCTGGTGGTGAACTGCGGCGCGCTGCCTGAGGCGCTGATGGAGAGCGAGCTGTTCGGACACGAACGGGGCTCGTTCACCGGCGCAACCGGCGCGCGTGCAGGGCTGTTTCGCGACGCCGACGGGGGCACACTGCTGCTCGACGAGGTCGGCGAGCTACCGACTGCGCTGCAGGTGAAGCTCCTGCGCGTGCTGCAAGAAAAGCGCGTGCGGCCAGTGGGAGGCAGTAGCGAGATCCCCGTCGACGTTCGGCTGATTGCCGCCACGAACCGCGACATCGAAGCCGACGTGAAGAGCGGACGCTTCAGGCAGGATCTGTACTACCGACTCAACGTCATTCGCGTGCAACTGCCGCCGTTGCGAGAGCGTGGCGGCGACGTCGCCAAGCTCGCCGACCGCTTTCTTCAGCAGTTCGCCGCCGAGATGGGCAAAGAGATACGAGGCATGAGCCCCGACGTCTTACGCGCCCTCGACGCGTACTCGTTTCCCGGCAACGTGCGCGAGCTCGAGAACATGATGGAGCGCGCTGTGGCGCTCGCGGGCGGCCCCACGATCGGCCTGGGAGACCTTCCGGCGGACGTGAGCGGCGTGAGCGCGCTGCCGTCGCCGCTGCTCGGCAGCGCCATCCCGCCGGCCGGCTTGGTGCTCGATGACGTGCTCGGCGAGATCGAGCGCCGACTGCTGCTCGAAGCGCTGGACCGGTCGGGTGGTGTGCGCAAGGCTGCAGCAAAACTACTCGGGGTCACCTTTCGTTCGATGCGCTACCGATTGGAGAAACATGGGCTCGATGTGGGCCCGGGTAGTGACGAAGACCAGAGCCCGAATTCGTCACCGGACGGGGAGTCAGAGTGACGTTTTTCGGCACTCCAACAGTTCGTAAGTTACGCTCTTTCGCAGAAGCGCGACGATCCACGAGGAGACACCAGATGGCACAGCCAATGCTTTATGTCAGGCCGATGCAACGACGCGGGTTCACCCTTGTGGAGCTGATGATCGTCGTTGCCATTGTTGGCATCTTGGCGGCGTTGGGCATCTACGGGGTGCGCAAATATCAGCAGTCGGCAGCGACTGGTGAGGCCACGGCCGTGTTGCAATCGATTCGCGGCGCAGAAGAAGCCTTCCGCGCCGAGACATTGACGTATGGCGGCTGCCGCAGCACCTCCGCGGCGCCCACCCTCGCCGCCACCGCGCTCACTGCCGCCGATTTCTACCCGCGCATCGCGGACTCTACGAATCTCAACAATCGCAAGATGCAGTGGGGCGGGGCAGCCTATGCGAACTTGCTCTCGTGCACGCGCGCCCTCGGCATTCAGTCCTCTGGCGCAGTTCGCTTCACCTACGGCGTCACCGCAGGAAATCCTGGGGTAGCTGCGCCTGCCGCACCAACCGGCGCACCGGCCCTGCCTGCCTTGCTCACATGGACCGCAAGCGAGCCCTGGTTCACCGCCGTCGCGCTCGCAGATCGCGACAGCGACGGGTCGTTTGCGCGGGTCGTCGTTTACTCAACGAGCAACGAAGTCGGTATTCAGAACGATACGGAATAGCCGCTCTGCAAGCTGACAGTGTCTTCACACTGACAGCGCGGGCCCAGATTGGCCCGAGGTCGAAGTTTTTTTTCTCGGGCTCGTCCCGAGTGAGTTGTGCACGCGACACCAGTCGTTGTGCGAGATGCGTCGGCTTGCCTATAGGGCGACGCTGCAAACGGAGGTCAACATCATGCGTGCATTCAAGCGTTACTCACGTGCAGGCTTCACTCTCGTCGAGCTGATGATCGTCGTCGCGATCATCGGCATCCTGGCCGCGCTCGCCATCTACGGCGTGCGACGGTACTTGCAAAGCGCCAAGACCGCCGAGGCAAAGAACAGCCTGGGCGCGATGGGCCGTGGCGCGCTCGGCGCCTACGAGCGTGAAGACACCCCGCCAGAGGCCTTGGCTGAAGGCGCCATCTCTGTGCAGTTCACGCATGACATCTGCGCTGGAGCGCTCACGATCGTGCCACCAGCGCCGCCGTCAGGAAAGAAATACCAGCCCAACGCCGCCCCGGGCACCGACTACGACAACGGTGATTCGGCTTCCGGCTGGAAGTGCCTGAAGTTCTCGATGACGACCCCGACCTACTTCGCCTACGGCTACCAGGGCGCGCGCGTCGGCACCGGCTACGGCGTTGGCGCTGGCGTGCTGGCCACGACGCCTGCGATGCCCGCTGCAGCGGCCGCGAACTCGGGTCGCTTCCGCGCGTTCGCCCACGGCAACCTGGATGGCGACTCGAGGCTCAGCGGCTTCTCGCTCGGTGGCGGCTCGACCACCAACGGCATCGCGCAGCTCGATACCGAGCTGCAGACCTTCGACGAGTACGAATGACACAGCGCGCAGGCGCAGCTAGGGTCATCCCGCCATGGGGATGACGATGCTTCGCTTCGCAGCGATCGTAGGAATCGGCGGCAGCTTGTTGGCTGTCGCCGTTCCTGCATTTTGGCAGGGCGTCTCCGCTTCCAAGACGACAGAGGCGCTCGATGGCCTCGGCCGGCTTTCTCGTGCGGCGATCTCGCAAGCCAACGACCGGCCACAGAAAGACAGCTTCCCGCCCAGCGTCGAGCTGACGCCGGCTGAGGTGCCGCGCGGGGTTCGTGCCATGGATCCGCCCCGGACGTGGGACCACCTCACCTGGCGTGCGCTACAGTTTCGCTTCGACTACGAGCATGCGTTCGCTTTTCGATTCGACTCGAGCTTCGACCCGACATCGGGCATTGCGCGCTTCTCGGCTCGTGCACACGGCGACCTCGATGGCGACGGCAACCTGTCGACCTTCGAGGTTCGCGGTGAGCGCACCAAATCAGGTGAGCCGCGTCTGATGGCAGGCTTGTTGGTCCATCGCGAGGTCGAGTGATGCGCGGCGACGCGGCGGCGATCAGTGTCTTTCTCGCAGGCGCCGTTGCCATCGCCGCTACCCAGCTGCCGGGTAGAACCGAGCAGCTGCGCATCAAAGAGGGCAGCGATGCGTACCTGTTGCCCCCGCCGTCGCAGCTCGTGCACATGTCGCTGGGCTATCGCGCCGCCCTTGCCGACTTGCTCTGGGCCGACCTGCAGGTGACCCAGGGCCTCCGTCTCGGCGAAAAGCGCAGGCACAACCTGACTGTCAACTACCTCGACGCCATCAACGAGCTCGACCCCAAATGGCGTGATCCCTATCGCATGGCCGACACGTTGATCACCGTGCAGGCCAAATCGGCATCGATCGAAGAAGTGCGCGAGGCGCGACGCATCCTCGAGCGCGGCGTGCGCGAGCGGCCCAACGACGCCGAGCTGTGGTTCGTGCTGGGCGCGTTCATGATGTTCATCGCACCCAACAGCTACATGGAGCCGGGCTCCGAAGAGGCCCTGGCATGGCGAGAACAAGGTGCGCTGCATCTGGCACGCGCCGCCGAGCTGGCGCCCAAAGACAGCAGCATCACCTGGCAAACGCTGGGCGCGGCGCGCCTGCTCGCAGAAACTGGGCATCTCGAGCGCACCATCGAGATGTTGTCGACGGTGCTGGCGACAACCGAAGATCCAGAGCTTCGCAGCGACGTCGAGCAGCGTCTGCGTGTCTTCATGCGCGAGCAATCGGAAGGTGCGGCAGATGCCGAACAGCAGAAGCGAATCGCGCGTGCCAAGCGCATGAGGCAGCTCGCGCGCGACCACTACTTTCTCGACGAGCGGCTGGAGAGCCGCAAGCCTGGGTCGAACGTCGAGACGACGATGCTGCTCGGGCCTCCGCGTGATGCTGGCGTGTGCGCCGGGCCAGCAGCCGACGAGCGGCCCGGGTGCGCCAGCAACTGGCGTGAGTGGGCAGACGCCGACAACGCGTCGGCATCCGAAGCCCCGTAATCCCGCCCCGCAATCCCCCCATGGGAAAGGTCTGGGGTTTTGGCTACGCTGCCCGGATCGATGAGCGGCCCTGGCTGGACCTCTGACCATCCGCTGATCGGCAGGGTGCTGGGCGGGCGGTATCAGGTCGCGTCGTTCATCCGCGAAGGCGGCATGGCGCAGGTCTTCTGCGGGGCTCAACCCGGTGAGCCTCGACATGTAGCCATCAAGGTCGTTCACCCGGAGCTCGCGAGCGACAAAGAAATCGTGGCTCGCTTCCTGCGCGAAGCGAAAGTCGCCAGTCGACTCGATCACCCGAACATCGTCAGGACGATCGACGTCGGGCAAGACGGCGAGCTCTTGTACATGGTGATGGAGCTCTTGCTCGGAGACGATCTGTCGGCGCGTGTGAAGCTGAAAGGCTCGTTTCACGAGCAGCGCGCGGTGGAGATCGTGATCGACATGCTCGAGGCGCTTCACTACGCCCACCAGCAGGGTGTGGTGCACCGGGACATCAAGCCCGAGAACGTGATTCTGTGCCGACAGCCAGCCAGCCCCACCGTCGAGACAGTGAAGGTCCTCGATTTCGGCATTGCCAAGATCTTGGACGAGCGACCCGACGCGGCCTTGCCGATCGAGGCCCCAACCAGTGTTCGCTCCGTGCTGACGCGCGTGGGCACCTGGGTTGGTACGCCGGCGTACATGTCGCCGGAGCAAGGCCGCGCAGAGCCGGTCGATCATCGCTCGGACATCTACTCGGCAGCCGTGCTCTTGTACGAGCTGCTCTGCGGCCGGCCGCCATTCGAAGGAGAGACGCCGCTACAGATCGTCGCGCGGCACGTTCACGAAGCGCCGCCCCCGTTGCACCCGTTCAATCCGAACGTGCATCCGATCTTGGAGGGGCTGGTGTTGCGCGCGCTCGAAAAGGACCCGGCCGGGAGGCCGGCGACCGCGCATGAGATGGCCGTCGAGCTGCGCGCGCTGCTCCCCGAGCTGGGTCTCGAGTCGAGCCAGCGCTGGGTGGTGAGCGAGGCCCCGCAATCTATCGCGAACAATGGCCCGAGCTCAGGCCCCGTGGTCGACCTCACGCTGCCCAGCACTCGTTCGGCCGAGATTGTGACCAGCGCACCGACCCAGTCATCGCGAGGACACGAAGCGCCGATCTCGTCGCCTTCGGTGCAAACGCTTCGACAGATGAAGTCCACGCTGGTGCTCGATCCGGGCGCTGTATCGCGGGCGCTCGACGCCGCGGCCGCGCAGCGCGCCACGCCGACCAGCAAGCCGAAGACTGGCCCCCACCCGCTGATCGGACGCAGGTTGGGCGAGCACTTTCAGGTCGCTTCGTTCGTGCGCGAAGGCGGCATGGCGCAGGTGTTTTCGGGTGTGTCCAACAAAGATCCCCATCACATCGCCATCAAGATCGTGCACCCGGAGCTGGCACGCGATCCGAAAGTGGTCGCACGCTTCTTACGCGAGGCGCGGGTTGCCGGGCGGCTACATCACCCCAACATCATCCGCATCATCGCCGTGGGACAAGAGCGCGAGCTTCTCTACATGGTGATGGAGCTGTTGTTCGGCGACGACCTATCTGCGCGCATCAAACAGAAGGGCGCTTTCACGCAAGAGCGAGCCGTGCAAATTGCCTCCGAGCTGTGCGGCGCGCTCCAATACGCGCATCAGCAGGGCGTCATTCATCGCGACATCAAACCGGAAAACATCATGCTTTGCCGGCAGCCGGACTCGCCCACACAAGAAATGGTGAAGGTCCTGGATTTCGGAATCGCGACGGTTCTGGACGACGCGAGTCAGCATGTCCCGGTGGACGCGCCGACAGCGGTGCGCTCGGTATTGACGCGCGTGGGTGGGCTAGTTGGTACGCCGACCTACGTATCGCCGGAGCAAGGTCGTGCGGAGGCAGTCGATCATCGCTCGGACATCTATTCGCTCGGCGTGCTCTTGTACGAGCTGCTCTGCGGAAGGCCGCCGTTCGTAGGTGAGACGGCGCTGCAAATCGTGGCGCGACACGTCCATGAGCAGCCGCCGCGACCGAGCTCGCTGGTCGCGATCCCGAGCGAGCTCGAGGGCCTGCTGCTCCAAACGTTGGCGAAAGACCCTGCCCAGCGACCTCAAACCGCAGGCGAGCTCGGTCGCGCGCTGGACGATATCGCCCGGCGCCTAGCGGGTCACACAGTCGGCCCCACGCAACGCTCCCATCGCGCACCGGCGCTACTGACAGCGCCACCGCAGGCCACCAGCCCATACGCGTCGGTGGCGCCGAGCCCGGCGACACACTTACCCGCCCCATCGCCAGCTCCCAAGCTCGCCAACGTCAAATCGACCCAGCCGATCAACCCAACCGACACCGAGGCCATCCGCCGCAAAGCTGCGGAGGCCATCGCACGCCAGCGTCAACAATCGCAGCCCGCTCCCCAACACTCGGCGTCGTACGCGCTCGCCGCCCCAACAGCCTCCGCCCAGCTCGACGCACGCGTGAACAAACTGGCGCGCGCCGTAATGATCCTCGGCGCCCTGCTCGTGATCACCCTCACCGTCGTAGGCGTCCTCGTCGCAATCCTCCTCGCAGAGAAGTAGCGTCTCACCGGCGACCCTGAAGTCGGGCACCGGGTCGAGTAGGCACGGCACGACCCAGAGTGAAAGAGCGCTTTGAAGCAGCCTCTCTCCCTCACGCTCTCTCTCTCGCTCTCGCTCTCGCTCTGCCGCGCGAGTCGGCGAGGCGCGCTGACGAGCTGGTTTCGGGCGAGACCAAGCGAGGTCGACGGCGAGACGCGCGGAGCGTACGACCGTACGCGAGCACGCGAGCCGTCGAGATCGCGCCGGTATCGCCCGAAACCAGCTCGTCAGCTAGTCGAATTTGACGGCGGCGACACCACTTCCGCCGGCTTTGACGTCGACGGTCACCGATTTGCGACCCTTCTCGGGGTGGACAAAGGTGACGTTGTGCTTGCCGGCGCTGACAGTTTGCACCTGCGGTGTGTTGCCCAGCGGCCGACCGTCGAGAATGACTTTCGAGATCGGGTTCGAGTTCATCTTCAGCGTCCCTGTTCCACTCGCAGCGGTGCTGGTCGCGGTGGCAGTGGTGGTGGCGGTCGGTCGGACTGTCGCGGTGCTCGTCGCGACTGGCGGCGTGGGCTTACCCACCTCGACGAGCTCGATCACGATCGTTTTTTCAGCGACGCCGTCCTCGAATTTGATTTCTTCGGAGAAGTCTTGGAAGCCCTTCTTCTTGGCGGTGAGCTTCCACTCGTCTTTGCTTTCGAGGTTGAGCGTGACAGGCGGCTTCGCCCACACCTCGTCCTTCAGCTTCTTCTCGACCTTCTTGTCGTCCTGCTTGCCAGCCAGCAGCACTTCAGCACCGGTCGTCTTGAGCTCGAGCGTGAGCTTGCCCTTGATGACCTTCGGCTTTTGCTGACCGAGGTCTTCGACCTTGTCTTTGTTGACGGTGATCGTCTTCTCGGTCGATTCGTAGCGCTCGCCACCGTCGAACTTCACCTTGTGATCGCCCGGCGTGAGATCGGTCAGCGTCAAAGCGGATGAGCCCAGCTCGCCGCGCTCTTTGCCGTCGACCAGCACTTTCACGCCGCTCGGGCCCGCCACTCTGAAGCCGGTGCCTTCGGCAACGACCGCCGCGCTGGAGCTGGGTGTGGCGGACGTCGTCGCGACTGTCTTGCCCTTCTCGCCGTCGTCGATGGTGATGAAGACGGGGGTGCTCTTGTTCGACTTGAACGGATTCGGGCTTGAATCGACCCGCACGTCCTCGACCGCTTGCAGCTCTCCGAGCACGACCTTGACCTTGTGCGGGCCGGCTTCGAGATCGTCGACGGTGCAGGGCGTCGTGTCGCAGCGCTTCTGGCCGTCGACGAAGATGTCGAGCTTGCCGATCGCCTTCTCCGACTTGGTCTTGACCTCGATCTTCAGTTGCCCGGTTCGCGGGACGAGCATGATCACAGCGAGACCTACGACTGCGAGCAGCGCGAGCACGCCCAGCACGACGCCGAGCTTCGAACCCTCGCGGCGGCGTCGGCTCACCGGCGGGTCGTCGCGACGAGGCTGAGGCGCGTATTGCGCCGGCGAAGGTGCGTGCTGCACCTCGGCTGGCATGACGGGGACCTGCGGCGGAGGCGGCACTGCTGGCGGCAGGAAAGGCTGCGCCACGCTGCGCGGAGCGGCGGTTCCCGAGGAAGCGAGCAGCGCTGCGTTCAGAACCTTCGCTGCGGGCGGAGGCACCGCGGGGGGAGGCGCAGAGGGCGCGCCAGCAGCCGGCCGCGGACCTTTGCTCATCGCTTGGGCGTGGCGACGTTTTTCGAAGACGTGGGTCGACTCTTCGTCGTCTTCCCAGTCCATGTCGAGATTGGCGCCAGCTTTGGCAGCCGTGCCGGCTGGCGGCGTCTTCTCTTCCCCGTCGTCGCGCGCACCGTTCGCGTCGGCGGCAGCTGGCGGCGAAGACCCGATTCCCAACTGGGAGCCGATCGAAACGGCAGGCTTCGGAGGTGGCGCAACCGCAGCGACCAGGGTGTTGGGCGCCTTCGACATCGGCGGCGGCGCGCTGGGGGTCGGCGGCTTCGGAGGAGCCGGATTGGCAGAAGGACTGCTGACAGCAGCCAGCAAGCCGGACGAACCTGGCGGCGGCGGCGGGAGCGGCGTGCGGGCAGAGACCGGCGGGGGCGGCACAGCCGACACCCCTTGAACCGTCTTCACCGAGGGGCGCATGCTGGCCGGCGCCGGCAATGGCGTCGACGTCGGCAGCGGCAATGCCGGCACCTGCACGCCGAGCAGAGTCGTCTTTCCCGCAGACCGCAAGGACGGCGGCGGAACAGCCGACGGCTTGGGTGGAGCTGGAGGCGCAGATGGGTTGTGGCCAGGCGGCGGCCCGGATGTCGAGCCAGGGAGGTTCGAGGGTCGAACCGATTTCTTGGCGAGGCCCTCGAACACGTCGAGGTCACTGCCGCCTTTCTCGTCCGCCATGATTTGGCTCTCCTCCAAGATCGTTCGATTCGAACCCGATCTTCGATCGGGTGGAAACAGCTCGCCCATCGAACCCACCAAGGCCTGTCTGCCTCGCCCAGCATTCTGCTGGGCCACGTGATGTTCGCTACCGTTGGGAGAGGATATTTCGCCTGCGAGTGCGTCAAGGCCGCGAAGGGCCTCGACCAGATTTGCGGCCGTATCGTACCGCTCTCGGGGCTCATAGGCGAGCACCTTGCGGAGGATGTTCCGCAGATCTTCAGCCATGCCAGGATCGACCTGGTCCGGGTCGACGCGGTCACCGGCCGCCAAGAGCTGCAGCACCTGAACCGGCTTTTTGCCCTCGAACAGCAGTTGACCGCTGGCAAGCTCGAGAAGCAGTGCGCCAAGGCCGTACAAATCGCTGCGTGGGTCGAGCGGCTCTCCCTTGACCTGCTCAGGTGACATGTAACGGACGGTGCCTTTTATCTCCCCCACCCCAGTGGTCGAGTCTCGGCCCGGGACCTTCGCGATGCCGAAATCGGCGAGCTTCACGGAGCCGTCGTAGCCAATCAGGATATTGGACGGCCCGACATCGCGGTGGACGATCGGCGTGGTCTGCGCGCCGTCCCGGAAGTGATGCACGTAGTCCAGCGCCTCGGCCACGGCCAAACCGATTTCGAGCGCGGCA
>Ga0209181_10004720_pt1 | contig 20088 bp, 6 predicted proteins | sample MAT05_FD_187208 | JGI IMG/M metagenome (GOLD analysis project Ga0209181, IMG submission 187208) | Freshwater microbial communities from Lake Fryxell liftoff mats and glacier meltwater in Antarctica - MAT-05 (SPAdes) (version 2) | ecosystem: Environmental > Aquatic > Freshwater > Ice > Liftoff... | reverse complement strand
GTCCTGCGTGCCGTAGGTACGCTATTTCGCACAGTAGATAGCGTACCTACGGCACGCAGGACTCCAATTTTGGCACTTCTACAAAGATAGCGTCCCCCTGGGACGAGTCGGCTGGATAGTTACGATTGGTCAATACAAAGTGATTTTCAAAAACCCTCCATTCATCCAATGATCAACCCATCGCAACCATCAGTGCGCTACCACCACTTTTCCACTTTGTATCACACCATTCATATCCAGGCGGATCAGGTAGATGCCGTTGGGCAACTCAGATGTATTGATCTGTTGAGTGCCTGCTGTCACCTGTTGCGTATGGAGCCTGCTACCCAAAGCATTAAAAATGCTCAGTTCAGCCGCTGACGTACCGGTCACACTGAAATAAGTGTTTGCCGGATTCGGTGAGACGATCAGGGAATTCTCAGGTTGCGTGGAGTGAACGGAATTCGGAGCGGTCACTTTTAATACGTTGTTGTTGGTAATGACCGGGCTGTTAAAATCAAAGAAGATGGCAGCCTCTTTCTGGATCAGATCCCCTACCTGAACACCAGGCTTCAGGTCTATTTCATACTGGATAGAACCGATACTTGCTGCATAATTGCTGGTAGAATCGAGCAGGTTGATGTTGTTGAAGGTGAACACCAACACCTTGTTATCCTCTTCCATGGTCACTTTCATATCGTGCGAAGCGGTGATGCCGCGAATAGAAGCAACATCCAGGTGTGCATCGAGTACGTCGCGCACGATGACCCGGTCAGCCGGAGCATTTCCGGTATTTTGGAAATAGATCTGATACTTGATGGTTTTGTCAGTGTTGCGCAGGATGTCTCCCCCATCGTGCGGGTTGCCGTTCCGGGCAGGATAGGACAATACACTGTTGGGGTCGAAAGAACCCACCACGGTGTTGTACACGGCGGACACGTTGTTGTCGGGCGTCGGGTCGCCGTTGATGGGCGTGACCTTCACCTTGCTGATAAATGCAGTGCTGACCGGCGTCGTCACAGGCGTCACAAAATCCACTTGGAACAACTCGCAAGCGCCGGGCGCAAGGGCTGGCAAGGTGAAAGTGGCTGTATTGTTGGGTATGCCGAAAGTTTCGCTGACAAAAGCAACCGCTCCCGGGTGCTGCGCAAAAGAAACGCCCACGACGCTGCCGAGAAAATTGCCGTATTCCAGTTCTACAGTAGCGACCTGGGTGCTACCGCCATCGTTGCAAACTTCAAATCGGGTCGAATACGGATACCCCGGCTGCGCCGTGCGAAGCGACTTTTGTTTCACCTGATAATCAATCGCGTTGCTGTTGTAAAAGTGAAAATCGAGGCCGGAGGCGGTACTACCCACGACAGAATTTACCGTATGTTGCCCAGTTGGAGGGCATGCAATATCGGCCGGATCATAGTTGGCTGTTTCAATGTCGAACATACCGGTCGGCAATTGCACATTATACACCCCGTTGGCATCTGTAAAATTCAGGGCGCCGGTAGGCAGCGTGCGGATCAATTGATAAGGAATACCCGTATTGCCTGTGCAGCCTGCAACGCCGAGGTCATTGATCAGGATACCTGTTGCCAATCCACCGCATTTGGAATTCGTCTGTATGCTGTCTTCGCTGAAGAGGCAAAATTCATAATACTGTGTACAGGATGCGCCCGCGCTTACGGTCACTTTGTAACAACCCTGGGAGAGGTTGAAACTGGAGGAAGCCGTAGTGCCCTGGCTCCAGGTGTACTGGACCCCTGGTGTCGTCACGCCCAGCACCTCTGCCGAGCCGTAGCCGGTGATACAATCAATCTGTGCAACCTGTAGCGTGGGTTCAAAGCCGCCGGCATCCGCTACCACTGCGGTGGTTTGTCCGTAGCAGGCGAGTCCATTCGTGGAAACCGTGAGGGAGTAAGTGCCCGCCTTGACATTCTGTAAACTCGCGATGTTGGATGTAAAGAAACCATCCGGGCCGTATGCATAAAACGTATAAGGCGAAACACCGCCGCTGATCGCTACATTCAGCGAGCCGCCCGCTCCATTTGTACAATCAGCCGAAGTGGTAGTATAGGAAAAGGCAAAAGGCGGCGCGACCGGTGGTGCGATATTCAGGCTGCCCGTAAGTGTGCATCCCAGCGCAGTGGTAACCGTGATGCTGTGAGGGCCGGGGCTGAGGGAGGAGTTCCAGCCATCGGTCACTCCATTGTCCCACAGGTAACTGACCGCCAGATCATTATTCAGCCAACAAGAGCCAATCCCGTTATTCCCGGAATAGCACTTTGGTGAGTTATCGTACAAACTGAGCGTAGGCACCCTTACAACCACCCTTCCGCTGGAGATACAGCCATTGGCGTCGGTAGCAGTGACAGAATAAAAACCATTGGAGAGGTTGGTGATCGTCGCACCAGTCTGGGCATTGCTCCAACTGTAATTCACGGGTACTGTGGCATTTACCAAAAAAGCACTCGCTGTCCCTGTATTGCTTCCCGTACAAATGATGCTGCCGGTCATCGTCAGTTCTTTGCGCAGTACGGTACTGGTGGAAGTCGAGCAGCCCAGCGCATCTGTGACGGTCACGCTGTACGTGCCCGCAGAGAGTGCAGAGAGCACCTCGGAAGTTGCTCCCGTATTCCAGGTGTAGGAATACGGGGGATAGTTGCTGTACAATAGGTGGGCTTTCAATTCACCGGTGGTCGGGTTGGTACAGTCGGGCTCCTCCACATGCTCAATTTCTGCGTAAGGATAGTATTGACCCAATGTAGGACCTACGCTGTATTCCCCTTCGGCCACACAGCCTGTCGCATCCTGCACCGTCACGGAATAAGTGCCGATGGTCAATCCCTGTGCGGTAGCGCTCGTTTGCCCGTTGCTCCAGGCATAAGTAAACGGCGCGACACCGCCCACAGGGTTTATTTGCAACATCCCGGAATTGGGATTGCAGTTGCTGCTCGGTCTTGAATCTGCCAGGTATAGGTCAAATTCTTCGCTGTTTAGGATGTGGGTATGCGTCACCGTAGCACCGGTTGCATCCGTAAGCGTGGCGGAATAAGTGCCTTTGGGCAGGTTTTTTGCGCTCACTTCCGTGGTGCCCGTACTCCACAGATAGGTGAACGGGGGTACGCCGCGGGTCGGCACGATGGTGATGATGCCGTCCGAAGAACCGCAGGAGGCGGGTCTTTCGGCAGAGAAGAAAAATTGTTGGGCATTCAGTTGAACGCCGGCCATGACGAGCAGGACGAAAGTAAGGAAGTAGTTTTGAATCTTCATGTGATGAACATTTTTTGAGGTTACGCGGGCATCTGGAAGCAGGTTGGGTGACGGGGAAAGTTTATTCAAAAATGGAAAATGCTGCCGCCGCTCGTGTACACCGCTTTTCTCATCCTGTTGGGATCCGTCCACGTCGCTTGCGTCGTCCCGGAACACGCCGCTTCTTTACTTCCCTGAAAACACGGGGTGTGCAGGTTTTTCCCTGCACATACATCAAACACGCCGCTTCTTTACTTCCCTGAAAACGGTATAGAATGCTAACCGCAAGCGGCGTATACGGATCCCGACAGAAGGACAAAAGCGGCGCGTTCCGAGACGGCACGAGCGGCGTGGACGGATCCCGGCAGCAGGATGAAATCAATCCATCTTCACCAGTTTTCCGGTCTTGCGCGCGCCTTTGCTTCGCAACTCATACAGGTAAACACCAGCCGTCAACCCATCCAGATCCACCCGGCCACCACCCGGCGGAAAGGTCACCTGACGCACCTTTTTGCCTTGTGTGTCAAACAGTTGCAAAGTGGAACTACCGGTTCCATTAATTTGAAAATCCGAATACGACTGCGCGGGGTTGGGCCATGCCCGCACCTGAATCAGGTCAGCGGGTTCTTGGCTGCCGACCACGGTAAAATTGGCGGTGAACATCCCGTTGCCATGCGTGGCCGCCACCACGAGTCCATCGCTGGCGCGGGTCTCGATATAAGATACAACTGTGCTGCCAATACCGTCCGGGCTTTCAAGCGTCCACTTCGTGCCTGCCTGCCCGGTCGCATGCAGTTTCAGCGAGTCTGCGCTGTACAGCCCGATACTCGTCCCGCAGAAATATTTGCGCCCGCCATCCGGCAGCGGCAGGATACTGATCCAGCGAATGGAAAGACTACCCCCCGTTCCGCTCACCGCCGCTTCGACGTTGCCGCCCACTTTTTGCCAGTTCTGGCCGCCGTTTTCACTGAGGAACAGGCTGTAAATATTGTAGTTGGAATAAGCGACGATCACCCGGTCGGCATTGTCGGGGTCTACGGCAATGCAGGTGACATAAGCCGTATTGGTAGCGAGTGGCAAAGCCATTGGCTGAAGTGTTGGCGTACCCGTGTGCGCATTGTCTACCCGAAAAAGTTGGTTACGCGTAGTGCCCAGATAAACGCGGTGCGCGGGGTTTTTCTCCGACACGGCGATGGCAGAAAACAAGTTTCGGGCGTTCGCGTCATTGAATTGGGTGAGCGTGTCCGGCGATTGCGTCCAGCCTTGCGCAATACTGTCCCACTGACCGGTGAGTTGGATATTGGCCAGATCATTCTGGCGATAGAAGCGGTTGCCGGCGGGCAGGTAGAGCACGTTTGCATCCGTCGGGTCGAGTGCTAAAGGATTGATAAACATATAGTCCGATTTTTTTCGTCCAATCGGATCAATGCGCCGGAATGCCTTCACCGTACCGTCGGCAGCCAAATCCACCTTCGCTACCCGGCCCTGCTGGATGCTCAGGACATAGTAGGCTTTGCCGGGTGCCACGCCGCCGAATGCGCCGTCGCCGTTCACCGTTTGCCGCCACGGAGCGAGCGGATCGGGGCTGCCCGTGTGAAAGTTGCCGTTGTCCTGCAAACCGCCGATCAGCATCGGATCGTTGGGGGCGTTTTTGTCAATGATGGCCGTGTAAAACTGCGTCGTCTGATAGCCCCGGTTGAGCGACGACCATACGACATTGGCATCGTTGCTTTTTTCGGTGCGGTGCAGGCCGCCGTCGCTGGCGGACAGCAACACCTCCGGATTGGAAGGCAGGAAGAGCAGGTCGTGTACATCCGGGTGGTGGTTGGGGTAAATTTCAAAAAATGGTAGTGTCGTGCCAGGTTTATAGCCACCCAAATGGGTCGTGTTGTTGGGCGTAGCAAACCCGTCGGCTGAACGCCAGAGCCCCGTACCGCCGACGAATACGTTGTTAGTGCCTGGCTGGACTTTCACCACCAGATCGTACCCTCCCTGACAGGCGAACTGATCGAACTCGGTGCCCGCGCTGGGTAAATTGAGCGAACGATCTTCCCAATTTCCCGCTGCGCCGGAGCCGTTGCCGCTGACGTAGGTGTATTTCCACAAGCTTGACCAGTCGTCGGAATCAATGTAGTTGTTATAGTGGCCGCTGCCGGGCGTTTCACCCAAAAAATACACCTCGTTTTCGTTGTTTGGGTTGATGCCGATCACGACCCGGTTGTATGTGGCCGGGAAATTAGGGGGGGTGATGTCTGTCCAGGTAGTGCCGTTGGTGCTGCGCCACAGGCCCTTTTGCGGTCCCTCGCTGCTGAGAGTGGCATACAGGACACCTGTCGTCGTGACCGCTACATCGGTGAAGTAGGAATAGGTGCTGGTGTTGCCGCCGCGCACCGCCGTCCACGAGTTGCCGCCGTTCGTGCTGCGGTAGATCGTTCCCATTGTCGCCATATAGAGGATCTCCTGCGCCGGCGGTGCTACGGGATCGGTGAGGACCCGCCAGCCGGTTTGAAAAAAGGAATTGAAGGTCTGCGGGTTGCCTGCAGCGGTAGAAGCGACGGGCGTCCAGTTGAGGCCATTGTCCGTGCTTTTGAACAGGCCGTCGCCGAGATAAAACGATCCGCCCCCGCTCGCTGAGGTGCCATAAATCTCGCCGGAAAGATAGTACCAGGTGCCGGTTTTGCCGGTGCGCGTGTCCTGTACAATGCTCACACAACCCGGGTGGGCATTGAGCGGGGTGCGGCGCGACCACGACTGCCCACCGTTGTCGCTGAGCCAAAGTCCGCCCGACACGCCGCCTGCGAGCAGGCGGTTTTCATTGGTGGCATCCAGGGTCAATGCCCGGGTACGGCCGCCGTAGTTCCAGGGGCCGCGCGACTGCCAGACGGCCTCGCCCCGCTGAGCGATGCCGTTGTCATTCAGCATCTTAGCCGCCCACCAGCGCTCTTTGAACACGATTCCTTCGGGGATTTTTCCGGTGGCCGGATCGGCCAGTCGCATCCGGTCCCATTCGACGCGGATGCCCCGGTTTTCTTCGTTTTCTCCGGCGGGAATTTGCAGACTACCCGATGTGGTTAATCCGCCGGTATGGGTCCTCAACAAATAAAAACATGCAGCAAAAAGGATGGTGGAGGCAAGGGTGAGTAGCAGTTTTTTCATGAAATTGAAACATTGAAAACGGAGAAATGAACAAGACGCAAAACAGACCAGCGATCCATGTTGCGGGGCAAATGTAATCCAACCAATGCTGAAACGGAACGGGCAAAAAGTCTCGCATTTGCATATTACGTCCTAATTTTCGCCCTTGCTAAAACCTGCACTGCTCGAAATTTTTGACCGGGGTCTCCGCAAACTGGCGGAAGAAATCAATCTCCACCTTCTGGGTCACCGTCCCTTAGGAACGCGGCACCAATAACTTAGTCATTTTAGGTCAACCATTTTTTCATCAGACAACCCTATTTTTCTGCGAATAGTGGGGCTATTTAAAGAAAAATAGCGGCCGTATGATGGAACAAAGGGTGGCATCAAATGACTAAGTTATTGGTGCCGCGTTCCTTACCATTTGGGGCAGGTGAATTACCACCGGCGGCTGACGAAACACCATCCGGCAGAAGGAGAAGGGAGAAATGAGCGTTCAGAATTATTTCGTGTTGAAAAGCAAGTTTAAGTTTTGAGCAAAACCTTGAAAAGATTAGGCAAATTCGGGCGGGCTGAACTACTTTTGTCCATTCTCTTTAATCTCGCTCTTCGCAAATTCTCGTTTCATGAAAAAACTTTACTCCAAACTTGCGGCTTCGGCTGCCAAGATGCGCTTTGCATCTGGTCTGTGCACCGGGATTCTTCTGCTGGGTGCGGCCGCAATGTTTCTTCCCTCGACACTTTTCGGGCAATACACTGCGGGTAACATCGTCGTGCTGCAAGTGGGCGACGGCACATCGGCGCTGGTTAATACGGGCAATCCGGTCCTGCTTCGCGAGTTTTCCCCAACAGGTACGGCTGCCACCACCGTCACAGTGCCTTCGACCGGGGCCAATCCGCTGATCATCGGCGGCACGGCCACCACGGAAGGTCTGTTGCAGCGCGCTGCCAACGGGCTGTCGCTGGTTTTCGGCGGCTATGCGCAGTCGCTCCCCAATGCAACCGCCCTGACCGGCTCGACGGCGGCTGCGATCAACCGCGCGGTCGGCTCGGTCAGCAGCGCAGGGGCCTTTACCCGCGTCGCTACCAGCACCACGTTTTTCTCCGGCAACAGCATCCGGGGCGTAGCGACCGACGGTTCGAACAATTTCTGGGCTTCGGGCGGCAATGACGGCACCGACTATTTTGGCACCGCCTCCGCCGCATCCAACGTGCAAAACGTCAAAACCAACAACCGCGGCATGGGGCTTTTCAATGGCAAGCTCTATTTCTCGACCCAGTCTGCCGCTGGCACACAAACCAACCTCGGTGTTTATCAGGTCGGTACCGGTCTCCCCGTGACTTCCGGACAAACCATCGCCAGCATCATCAACACCGGCACCGGTTCCCAGCCCTCCGGCTTCTTTTTCAACGCTGCCGGAGCAATGTGCTACATCGCCGATCAGCGCACCATTGTAAACGGCGGCGGCATCCAGAAATGGAACTTCGACGGCTCGACCTGGACCCTGGCTTACACGCTGGCTACTGGTGCGGGTTCAACGGTAGGTGCCTTTGGCGTCGCGGTGGATTTTACCGGCGGCAACCCGGTGATCTATGCGACCACAACAGAAGGTTCGGCGAATCGCGTGATCAAAATTACCGATACAGGTGCCGGTTCGGCTGCCACTACGTTGGCCACCGCTACTACGAATACAATTTTCAGAGGCGTTGCGCTGGCGCCAGCCATTGCTTGCCCGAGCATTTCCGCCACCATCAGCGGGGCTTCGAACATCTGTATTTCCGGAAATTTCAATTTCACCGTCGCCATCACGGGCGGCACGGGGCCGTACACGGTGGTTTACACCGACGGGACTAATAATTTTACCCAAAACAACTACACGAGCGGCGCGACCATCACCCGCAACGTCACCCAGACCACGACGTTCACCCTGGTTTCGGTGGCGGACGCGGGGGCTTGTCCAGCTGCAACGTTGACTGGTTCAGCTGTTGCGACCGTTTCTACCAACCCGCCGACAGTCGGTTTTTCAGTGACGCAGCCGACTTGTTCCAACAACAATGGCGCTATCAACGCAACCGTCACAAATGGCACTTCGCCATTTTCCTACACCTGGACGACGGTGGGCGGCAGCGGCCTGGTGCAAGGTGTGGAAGATCAGACCGGACTGAGCGCTGGTTCTTACACGCTGGTCGTGACCGATGCAGCCAACTGTACAGCCAGCCAATCCGCGACCCTTTCCATTCCCGCAGGCTGCGGCAGTTGCGCGACTGCTTCGGTGGTCAGCGTGATCAATGTAGACTGCAACACGCCGACAGGCAGCATTCAATTCGCCGCTACCGGCGGCAACCAGCCTTACCAATTCAACATCGGCACCGGAGCACAAACCAGCGGTTTGTTCACGGGGCTGGCTCCGGGCACCTACACCGTCACGGTGACAGATGTGGGCAACTGCACCCAAACCATCACGGCGTCAGCCACGGTGCAAAACATCCCAGACACGCAGTCGCCCACCTTCGATCAAAACCCGCTGCCGCAAAATCAGACCATTGCCTGCAACGCTACCGTGCCCACAGCCGCTACGCTGACGGCTACGGATAATTGCAACGGAACAGTACCGGTGGTATTCAATCAAACCTCAACGCCCGGTTCCTGCCCGCAAAATCAAACCATTACGCGCACCTGGACCGCCACAGATGGCTCCGGCAACGCTGCCCAACACACCCAGACCATCAGCGTCGTGGACAATGTGCCGCCGACCCTGAGCGGTACGCCGGCTGCGACACTCACCATCGCCTGCAACACACCGCTGCCGACAGCCGCAACGGTGACAGCGACGGACCTCTGCGATCCGACCGTGCCCGTCACCTTCAACCAGACCGCCACACCCGGCACTTGCCCGCAGAACCAAACGGTGACGCGCACGTGGACGGCATCTGACGACTGCGGCAACGCGACTTCATTTGTGCAAATTATTTCGGTGGTGGACAATGTGCCGCCGGTGTTCAACGCACCGCTTCCGGCCAACACGACGATCTCCTGCTCTACTTCGCTGCCAGCTGCACCCGCCTTGACCGCAACCGACAACTGCTTCCCCGGTCAAGTTCCCTCCGTGATTTTTATCAATGAAATGCACTACGACAACGTCGGCACAGACGTCGGTGAATTTGTGGAAATCGCGGGCACAGCAGGCTTGAACCTGGCGAATTACGCACTGGTATTGTACAACGGCAACGGTGGCGTAACGTATGACACGCTGACACTCTTCGGCACGATTGACAACGAAAGCAACGGCTTTGGCGCGGTATCCTTTGATTTTCCGCTCAACGGTATCCAGAACGGAACACCGGACGGCATCGCACTGGTGTCGCTTCCGAATTACACCGTACTGCAATTCCTGAGTTACGAAGGGCCCTTTGCTGCCACCAATGGTCCGGCGATGGGACAAACGGCCACCGACATCGGAGTGGTGGAAGACGGTACCAACGCAATCGGCACTTCCGTACAACTGACCGGCGCGGGACAACAAAGCAGCCAATTTACCTGGGTCGGCCCAATCACCGCCTCACCCGGCACCCTGAACGCAGGCCAGTCAATCAATGCGCTGCCCGCGACCATCATGGCTAGCTTACAACAAACCATGATGATGGGCACCTGCAACGGCTCCATGATCGTAAAACGCACCTGGACCGCCAGCGACGCCTGTGGCAACACGGTGCAATACACACAGACCATCAACCTGGTAGACAACAGCGGTCCGACCTTCGCGCCGCCGCTGCCCGCCAATATTACCCTCAACTGCAACGATGTGGTGCCTGCTCCGGCTACGCTGACCGCCACCGACGCCTGCGACTTGAGCGCAGCGGCCGCATCGCCGTGGATCAATGAAATGCACTACGACAACGCCGGTACCGATGTCGGCGAGTTTTTTGAAATCGCCGGCCCGGCAGGTACGAATCTGGCGAACTATACACTGTTTCTCTACAATGGCGCAGGCGGTGGCACTTATGGCTCCATGATTTTGAGCGGTACGATCCCGAACCAGAGCAACGGGTTTGGTACGGTCTCCTTCGCATACCCCGTCAACGGCTTACAAAACGGTGCTCCGGACGGCGTTGCATTGGTCGGAAATGGCATGGTTGTCCAGTTCCTGAGCTACGAAGGCGTGATGGTTGCCGTAGGCGGCCCGGCCAACGGCATGACTTCGACTGACATCGGCGTGTTCGAGGCAGGTACAGAACCAGTCGGACAATCGCTCCGGTTGAGCGGCACGGGCAATAAATACGCTGATTTTGTCTGGAATTCACCGGCAACGGCCACACCCGGCACGATCAATACGGGACAAAACTTCACCGCAGCCCCGGTTGCATTCCCGATCACTTTCAGCCAAACCCAAACTGGCCCGCCCGCAGGCTGCGTATATGGCCGCACCATCACCCGCACCTGGTCGGTAGCCGATAACTGCGGCAACCAGACCACCCACCAACAAATCATCACCATCACGGACAACATCGCGCCCGTGCTGTCCTGCCCGGCTTCCATCACAGCCAACCTCAACCTGGCGGGTCAGGCGACGGTGACGCCCGCGCAAATTGCTTTCACGGCGACAGATAATTGCAGCGCAACTACCGCGCTGGTGACGCTGCCCAATTCGCAGACCTATTCCTGTGCCAACATCGGTGCTTCCAACACCTTTACGGTTTCGGTGCGCGATGAATGCGGCAACATCGGCACTTGCAATGTGATCGTCAACATCCCGACGCTGGCGCGCTGCGTTCCGAAAATTTCGATCAGCGATCCCTGCGTTTGCAAAAACAACGCGACGACGCTTGATAACGGACAGTTTGCTGAAGTCATCAAAATCGAGTCGCTGACCGGCAAAGTCTGGACCGTGACCGCTTCCACCGGTTTGTGGTCGGGCCTCAGCCCATCCGGTCCATTCGCGCCGATTTCGATCATCGGTGAAAAAATGGTCGAAAACCCGGTCGGCAGCGGCGACTACTACCTCAACGGCATCCACATTGACGCCATCGGTTACACGGTCACCATCACCAGCGGACAAGGCGAGTCGCTGACCATCGGCAACTTGTGTTCGTACCCGAATCCGACCATCACGTCCAACCTGGACGGGCCGTTCTGCCTCTACTCCAAACCCGTGCCCCTCACCGGCACACCGGGTGATGCCAACATCGTGAGCCAGGGTTTCACGATCAATGGTGCACCGGCCACCGTGTTCAACCCCGGTTCAGGACTTGGCAACTACGTCATCAAATACATCGTGAACGGTGGCGTCCCGAAAGCCAGCGGTGCTAGTGATCCCGGTTGCATCCAGGAAGTAGTGAAAACGGTCAAAGTGGTGAGCACGCCCAGCCACCTGACTTGCAACAATCAGGTCTATTTCTCTCTGGATGCGGACTGCACCGAAGCGGTTTTGCCCGACGACATTCTGGAGGGCTCCTATGCTTGTTTTGACGATTACACGGTGACGCTCACGACGCTGGCGGGCGTTCCGCTCGCGTCCAACATCGTGACGATCGCGGACATCGGAAAAACCTATAAAGCGACGGTGAAACACCTCGTGAGCGGCAGCGTTTGCTGGGGATTGATCACGATCGAAGACAAACTGGCGCCGGTGTTGACTTGTCAGGACATTCAGATCACCTGCGCAGTGATGGATTTCTCCCCGAATTATTTGAAAAACACGCTGAAATTCAACCAGGCCACGCCGACCGTGACGGACTGCTCGAATTTCACGCTGACCTACAAAGACACCTGGGTGGATTTGCCTTGCGGCGGAAGTTTCAACGGCGTTTCCGACCTAAGCGCCTACATCGTCCGCAACTGGACGGCGAAGGATATTTACAACAACTTCTCCACCTGCACCCAGTTCGTTTATTTGAAACGCCGCCATGTGCAGGATGTGAAATATCCGGGCGATATTGATATTCCCTGCACCAATGCCAACACGGACCCCAGCGTAACAGGTGCTCCGTATTTTGAAGACTTTGGCTTAAAATTCACGATGTACCCCAACACGGCCTACTGTGAATTGAACGCTATTTACGACGACCAGTACCTGCCGATTTGTGGTTCTGCTTATAAAATTATCCGCACCTGGACGGTGTACGACTGGTGTTTGCCGACCAACCCCGGTCCGACCGGACAACTCAATCCGGTGTATTTCATCCAGGTTATCAAGGTGGTGGATAACGCGGCGCCGACCTTCACTTGTCCGGCTGCGCTGACGGTTTCAACCGATCCCAACACCTGTTGCGGTACGATTCAGTTGCCAGAGGTGCTGATGACGGACAACTGCTCCAAATTGGTGAGCTTCTATGCCGAAGTAGACGGCACGGACAGCAATACGGGCATTCCGTTCTCGTATGAAATCCCCGGTGGGTTCAGCGATTTCCCCGGCAACAATTACTGGAACCCGGATACCCTTGCCATTATCACCGGCCTCACGCCCTGCTTGCCGCTGGGTGTCACCAGGGTGACTTACACAGCCGAAGACGCCTGCGGCAATACCCGCACCTGCACGTTCAATATGACGGTCGCGGATCAGATACCGCCAGTAGCAGCCTGCCTCGAGATCACCCAGGTTGCACTTGGCGCCAACGGGCAGGCACAGATCAGCGCCATCACGTTTGACAAAGGTTCTTACGACAACTGTTCGCCCGTGGCATTCGGTGTAGGCCGCTCGCCGGGCAGCAATTCCAGCCAGGTGAGTTTTTCCTGCTCGGATATCAATAAAACGATCACGATTTACCTCCTCGTGACGGATGCTTCGGGCAACACCAATCAGTGCCAGATCAAAGCACTGGTCGAGGACAAACTCCGGCCTATTTGTACGTCGCCGGCGAACGTAACCGTCAGTTGCGAAAACTTCGACCCGAGCCTCAGCAACTATGGCAAGGCGACATTCGTGGACAACTGCTCGGTCAAAAGCAACACGACTACCGACAATTATTCGCTGTTCGATACGCTCTGCAACCGGGGCACGATCACGCGCACCTTCACGGTGACCGACAACGCGGGGCTGACGTCCAGCTGCACCCAGCGGATTTTTGTCAATTACGAGCAGGACTATTTCGTGCGTTTCCCGGACGACCGGATCATCTCGGTCTGCGACGGATCGGGCAATTACGGCGAGCCGACCTTCCTCAATAAAGACTGCGAATTGCTGGCCGTGAGTTTCACCGATGAAATTTTCACGGTCGTACCGGATGCCTGCTTCAAAATCGAGCGTACCTGGCACATCATCAACTGGTGTTTCTACAACTCCAATCTGCCGCTCACAATAGTGCCCAATCCGAACCCAAATGCCACGGTGAATGCACCCGCGAACCTGGCAGGGCCGGTCGTATCGTCCAGTTCTAATGCGAACGTGGTCCCGGCCCCGTGGACGGCGACCCGGGTGTCAGTCACTCCGGGTGCTCCGATCACGGACTACTCCACGTTCTGGAGCCTGAACACCAACGGTTACTCGTACAAGCAGATCATCAAAATCGTGGATACCCAAGACCCGGTGGTGGAAAATTGCCCCGCCAGTCCAGTGACTTTCTGCGACCTGACGCCCAACCTCAGCACCCTTTGGAATGAATCGTACTGGTACGACAACGGGACCATGCAGCACGACCTGTGCGAAGGCCCTGCCGACCTGAATATCACGGCCACCGACGCTTGTTCGGATGCCAACATCACTTTCCGCTACCTCCTGTTCCTCGACCTGGACAACAACGGTACGATGGAAACGGTGGTCAGCAGTTCGAACCTGCCCGGCTTCAACAACGTGCAGTTCAACAACGCCAACAACCCGAACTTCGCCGGCGGCACCCCTTCGGCCTTCGATGAGCGCCCGGTGCCCGGCAACCAGAAATATGGGTTTGCGCTGCAAGTCACGACCGCTGGCACAAAAAGAACGGCTGCTGTGCGCTGGAACACGCTGCAAGCACCCAACTCGTATGTGATACCCGAACTGCCGTACGGAACCCATAAGATCAAGTGGATCGTGGAAGATGGCTGCGGCAATGAAGCGGTGTGCGAATACACCTTCATCGTGAAAGACTGCAAAGCACCGACGGTTGTTTGCCTGAACGGCCTGGCGGTCAACATCATGCCAACCGGGATGATCTCGATGTGGGCGTCCGACTTCCTGCAATACACCGAGGACAACTGTACGCCGAGCAACAAATTGAAGATCGGTATCCGCAAGGCAGGTCAGCCCGACGGACAAGGCAACACCACCGGCTTCCCGCGTGATGCATCGGGCAATCCCCAAACGAGCGTGACCTTCACCTGCTCCGAACTCGGCCAGCAAGAAGTGGAACTCTGGTCCATTGACCTGGCAGGCAACGCCGATTTCTGCGCGACGTACATCATCGTACAGGACAACAGCGGCATTTGCGCCAGCGACAAAGCCACCGTAGCCGGCGTTCTGCAAACGGAAGTCGGCGATGGCCTGGAGGAAACGTCCGTTGAACTCAGCAATTCCATCGTCGCCACCCAGTCTGTGTTGACAGACGACAATGGTGCCTACCTGTTCAACAAAGCCGTCCCGACGGGCAGCGACGTGACCATCACGCCGACCAACGACAACAATCCGCTCAACGGCGTGACGACCTACGACCTGGTGCTGATCTCGAAACATATCCTCGGTCTGGAGCCGCTTGATTCGCCGTACAAGATGATCTGCGCCGACGCGAACAAGTCCGGCTCGATCACCACCTTCGACATCGTAGAACTCCGCAAACTGATCCTCGGCATCTACACCCAGTTGCCGAACAATACCTCCTGGCGCTTTGTAGACAAAACCTTCGAGTTCCCGGATCCGATCAACCCGTTCAAAACGGCGTTCCCGGAGAATATTTCGGTGCAAAACATACAAACCAACCTGCTCAACCAGGATTTCTACGCACTCAAAGTTGGTGATGTAAATGGTTCGGCCGTGGCCAATTCGCTGGTGAACAGCGAAGACCGCACGGGAAGCACGCTCCTGTTCGATCTGGAAGACCGCAGCGTAGCAGCAGGCGAAACGTTTGAAGTGACCTTCCGCGCGACAGAAAAAACGCAAGGCTTCCAGTTTACGCTGAACCTGAACGGATTGGAAGTGGCCGAGATCGTCAAAAGCGACCGCGTAACCGCTCAGAACTTCGGTGTATTCGCCGATGCCCTCACCATATCAGTGGATGGAGCAGATGCCTTCACGGTGCGTTTCCGCGCGGCCCAATCGGGCCGCCTGAGCGAAATGATCGGCGTGTCGAGCCGCATCACGAAAGCCGAAGCCTACCAGCAAAAGGACGCAATGACGAAACTATCCATCGCCCTGCGCTTCAATGGATCGGTCATCGCAGGAGTCGGCTTCGAACTGTACCAGAATCAGCCGAACCCGTTCGTTCACAAAACGATGATTGGCTTTAACCTGCCAGAAGCGACGACGGCTACTTTGACGGTGTTTGATGAGTCGGGCCGCACGTTGTTCATTCAGAAAGGCGACTTCGCGAAGGGATATAACACGGTGCCGGTGGACTTGAAAGGGGCTGTTGGGGTGTTGTATTATCGGTTGGAGACGGGGAGGGAGATGGCGACGAGGAAGATGGTGCAGGTGAAGTAAGGAGTTGATTTTAAGATTGTGTTTTTATGATGAAGCCCTTTTCGCTTGTTGCGGGAAGGGCTTTTTTGGGCTATGAGGGCTTTTTGGGCACGTATTTTTCGTTTTTTCAAATAATTTATTTGATGGTCAATGAGTTGCGAGGGGCTTGGCCGGCCTGGAGTGCCAAATTGGGGTTAAAATACAGGTGGGAAATTATTGGGTTTGGAGGGGAGTGAGATATTTTTAGCGGGTGAAATAATGTTAGAAGAAAAAACCATTCATTTTTCATCAAAAAGTTTCCCAATCATGAGAAATACTACCCTTATTCTGATTGTCTGGCTGGCAACGTTTATCTTTATTAGCGCCTATGAAGCGGCTGCACAAATCGAAAATCAATTGCTCACAATTGCTAATTGGGGCTACACTTCACTCAATACTGAACAGCAAGGCAAAGTGAATTCTCTCCAACAACGCCCGGAGATAGTTAATCTCCAATATGTTGATATTGGCAACATTTCACTCATCCAGCAAAACGGTTGGCTTGACTTAACCATTCCTGGTAAAGGATGTACTGCCCTGGTAAAAGCCAAGCATGTAGAATCATCTGCCAATGGAGACTATTATTGGTACGGAACTGTGGAAAAAGAAGATGGCACGACAGAGGAATCTTGTTCCTGTTACGACGGAGCGATCAATTTGATTTCTATTGGCGGGCCTTTTTTCAGGCACTTTCAAGATTGACGAAGACTTTTATGAGCTTCACGATCTGGGCGCCGGGAAGCGGATTTTGCTTAGAAAAGATTATGCCGGCTTGTTCAAGCGTTGTGGCAGTAACGATAGTGAGGAAGAAGAGCAAAGAGGAGAAATTATTGAAGACCGGACCGAAGGAAGATGTCCGGTCAGAGTCCTCGCTCTTACTACTGCTGCAGCGCAGGCTGCCTTGCCAGATATTAACGGTACGATCGCTCTGGCCATTAATCAAACTAATCAGGCACTGCGAAATAGTCAGGTCTATGGAAACGATTTGACCCTTACGTTGGTAGGTATCAGTACAATTACCTTCTCCGAATCGGCAATCATGCGTGACGACCGGGAATCCTTAATAGATAACGCCGAGCTTAAAATTAAACGAAACACTGCTGACGCTGACATCGTTTTGGTACTGGTTGAAGGAGATTATGGAGATGATTTCATCGGCATGGCCGGCACCCTGACGCTCCAATCAGAACGAGCTGTTGTTATAATTAATGCAACAGACGCGCTTTCCGACTACAATACATCGCACGAATTAGCGCATCTTTTTGGCTGTCGGCATGAACCCGATGCTGATGCGACTGGGCCGATCGAACATGCACATAAATTTATAACCGGCTGCTGGCCATTCAGGAAAGACAGAAATACCATTATGTTCTCAGAGGTAACTGGTCATACAATTCAACATTATTCTAACCCAAATGTAAAATATAAAAATAGAGGCACCGGAGTTACTGACGAGCGCGAAAACTGGAGAAAACTTCGGGCCAATGCTTGTACAGTTGCTACTTTCAGAAATCAAAGCATCCCTGCTCTAAGTGCACATATTACAGGGCCTTATGTTGGTTGTTTATGCTCATGGATAACAGTGAATCCCATTGTATCAGGAGGCTACATTTTAGAATTGCCTTGTGAAGAAGGAGAAGGCGTCTATTTAGTGTCTGTCTTTTTAGTCGAGGCGCAATGCAAAGGTAAGATTATCAATAATTTAAGGCAGCAGGTTTTATTTTTTTCATAAATTTGGGGCATGAAAATGTCCTTGTTTGCCAAGTTTACTACAAAATTAGCGAGTGCGGATTGGAGCAGAGACCCGGAATTGGGGCTTTTCGACACTTTGTTGGAAGAACACCCGGAGTTTTTAGCCTATGTGCAAGAGGATATTATGCGTGGGCAAAAGGCCAGCGCATTTGGGCATCAGGATATGCCGAGCGTAGAACAGATACTTAGAGCGGCCTTGTTCAAGGAAATAAAAGGCCTGGATTACCGGGAACTGGAGTATTCTCAGATGGACTCCCGGATCTATGGGCGTTTCATCAAACTGGACCCGGCCCGGTCGTACAGTTTTCAAATGTACCAATCGTACATATCCAAAATAAGCGAAGAAAGTTTAAAGAAATTGATGGTGGCCATCAATAAGGCCGCGATTGAAGAGGGGTTGGAGAGTGTGCAGCAATTCCGGCAGGACAGTTTTGTGGTGGAGACCAACATCCATCATCCGACGAATAATTCCTTGGTGTGGGATTGCATCAAAGAAAGCCACCGGCTTTTGGAGCGCTTATCCTTGGAGGTTTCGGGACCGGATTACCAGCATTACATGAAAGGAGCAAAGAAGACCTATTTTAAGATAAACAACACCAAGACGGGAGATAAGCGGGTGGATTTGTTCTCCAAGCAATTGATTTTATTCACCAAGGTGATCAACAATGTGTCCAATGCGATAAAAAAAAAATGGTGGCCAGCCCCCTCGGCCTGACGATCATCGAGGCTTTGGAAAGCCTTGCCTTGTTGATGGAATGCGTGTACGATATGACTTTTCGCAAGGAAATTTTGGGGGAAGCGGTGCCCAATGACCAAAAAATCTTCTCGATCTATGAGTTGCACACCGACATCATTGTCAAAGGCAGTCGAAAGATAAAGTTTGGGCATAAGGTCAATGTGGGGACCGGCAAAAGCAACCTGGTGTTGACCTGCCAGGTGCTGAGCGGCAATCCGGCCGATAGCACCTTGTACCAGGCGGGTTTAGATGAACTGATTGAGCAGTATGATAAGGTTCCACGCGACAGTGCCACGGATGGCGGCTTTGCCTCCAAAGCCAATGCAGCATACGCCAAGGAGAAAGGCATTGTCAACATAGTGTTCAACAAGATCGTGGGCAGCCTGAAGAATATCGTGAGCAGCAAGAACATGGAGACCAGGTTGAAAAAATGGAGGAGCGGCATAGAGGCCAACATATCCAATTTGCAACGCGGGTTTAATCTGTCCAGATGCAACTGGAAAGGATTTGGCCATTTTTCAAGCAAAGTCTACTGGAGTGTGATCGCTTACAACATTCGGGTGATGGCAGCGGCCATGATACAGCAGATGTAGATCAAGTTTTGAAGCCTTGGAGGCTTCATACTATGGAGTAGTCTGTCTAATACCTATTTTTTGTCATAAAAACCATGAGTTTATGGCGCATTTAGCCCAAATATCAAATGAACCATGAAAATTCGCCCAACCCCTCAGGTGAAAATTGGAAATCCAGGCTTATAGGGTGACTAAAAAGACAGACACTACTTACCGCCTGATTTGGTATCTGAACACCTCGCGACGATAAAGAATATACATGGTCGCCGTTGGGAGCCGCAACTAAAAGTATGGACGCTGCCCTATACCAAACTCAGTATTCGATTTTTGTATAAATACTTCAATCCGAGCCTGTTACAGTGGACTTTTAAGCCATCGGATGATATACCCGAACGGATTGAAAGGCCAGCACCTGCATTCGTATCAAAGCCAGATGTGCCGCTTGCCCGTTTTGAAGCCGCTGTGATCGCCCTCGAACAGGCCTTGATGTTGAAGCGTTACAGTTGGCGGACGGTTAAAAGTTATACGAACTGTTTTCGGCAATTTATCCGACATTTTGACGACACGAAACCGAGGCAGATCACACGTAGCCAGATCAATGAATATCTCACCGTAATGGTCAAAGAGCGGCATGTGAGCATCTCGTATCAAAGCCAGATGATGAGTGCGATCAAGATGTTTTACGTCGCCGTGGCTGGGCAGGAAGAAAAAGTGCAGGGGCTTTTTCAGCCAAAAAAAGCGCAAAGACTACCCAATGTATTGACCGAAGAAGAGGTGAGTGCATTGCTCCGTTCGGTGGATAACCTCAAACATCGTTGCCTGTTGATGCTGATTTATTCCGCGGGTCTGCGATTAGGCGAAGTGATTCATCTGCAACTGCTTGATCTTCAGCCGCATCAAAATCGCCTTTTTGTGCGTGCTGGAAAAGGAAATAAAGACCGCTGCACGATTCTTTCTGAAAAAGCATGGCAGCACCTAAAAAATTATATTGAGTTGTACCAGCCGACCGAATGGGTTTTTGAAGGCCCAAATGGCGGGCAATATG
>Ga0209181_10004719_pt1 | contig 20090 bp, 18 predicted proteins | sample MAT05_FD_187208 | JGI IMG/M metagenome (GOLD analysis project Ga0209181, IMG submission 187208) | Freshwater microbial communities from Lake Fryxell liftoff mats and glacier meltwater in Antarctica - MAT-05 (SPAdes) (version 2) | ecosystem: Environmental > Aquatic > Freshwater > Ice > Liftoff... | reverse complement strand
AGGGGCGCTACCACCCACTAAAATCACTCCGCCCACACCATCTTCACTAATTAACTGGCTGAGTTTCGGCGATGGAATTTCCCACTGCGGATATTGAATTTGATGATCATAGAGATAACCTGAAGCCCTCACCACAATCATCTGAGCAATTTGCGATCTCAGAGACAGAGAATCAATTTCAGGTAATGGGGGCATTTGCTTAAAATTCTAAGGAAAAACTTTGACGGCGTAAGGGCTGAGAAACCTCAAGTCCTTCACCACCCAAATATTCTAAGGGTTTTCCTTCAACAGATAAAAATAAATTAGCCTCAGGATTTAAGCTAGTAGCTGTATAAAGCACTTGAATTAGCCTCCCGCGAATACTGGCACTACCGCCGCCTGAAGTGAATGCTTGGGAAAGATCTAAGCGAATATCATTACCACTAATCTCTAGATTGAGAATTTTGGTACCTTCAGGAATGGCACTATAGAGATTTTCCGCTTTGGATGTGATGATATTGTTGAGGGCTGTAGCGATCGCCTCTTCATGATTTTTAGCTTTTACAGGAATTGGTACCGCCACAAACTTATTCTCACGGGATTCAATTAAATAGCCTGTAACTGTAATTTGGGCTAGTTGAGTAGTTGGATCATTGACTTTGATAACTTCAGGCGACTTGAGGATATAAGCAGTTCCTGTGCCCACAATCACGGCAATAGCGATCGCCGATCCGATCCAAAACTTAGATGTAGTTGCCTTAGTAATTCCCATTTTTATGCCTTCAACTCCTTACCTCTATCATACCGACCTTAACCTTGACCTGATCACGCAATAAGGGTTATCTACTTAACTCTACAAAAATCAACATGAATGTTAAAAAATTAGTATTATTTCTGCGTTTAATCTAATTAAATGCGTATCAACTGATATACACTATCTACAAAGCAATAGGGATAACCGATTCACCTATGGCTCCACATAAACCATATCTTGGAATTTACAGTCAATGATGCCTAGAATTCTCATCATCGACGATGATCCACTTATTTCAGAAATAGTTAGTGTTAATCTAGAAATTTCAGGTTATCAGGTTACCCATGCGGGTGACGGTGTAAAGGGGCAAGCCCTAGCGATCCAACTGATCCCAGACATGATTATTCTTGATGTGATATTGCCTCAAATTGACGGATATACGGTTTGTCAACGTCTTCGCCGCGACGATCGCACTGCCGATATTCCCGTTTTAATGCTGACCGCCATGGGGCAGACCCAAAATAAAGTTGAAGGCTTTAATTCTGGAGCAGACGATTATCTCACCAAGCCGTTTGAACTGGAAGAAATGCTGGCAAGGGTAAGAGCCTTATTACGTCGTACCGATCGGATTCCCCAAGCCGCTAAACACAGTGAAATTTTAAACTATGGCTCCCTTACTCTAGTACCAGAAAGATTTGAAGCTGTATGGTTTAATCAGACGATTAAGCTAACCCATTTAGAATTTGAACTTTTACATTGTTTACTGCAACGGCATGGACAGACAGTTTCACCTAGTGAAATTCTCAAAGAAGTTTGGGGATATGAACCCGATGATGATATTGAGACAATTCGAGTTCATATTAGGCACCTAAGAACCAAGCTAGAACCTGATCCCCGCCATCCTAAATATATTAAAACCGTCTATGGGGCTGGTTATTGTTTAGAATTACCTGGGATCTCAGACGAAAGTATCTCAGACAATTCCAAACCAGTAAGAGTAGGTGACTCTAAATAATCAATATTAGAAGTTAAAACTGGTAAAGGACAAACTAAATCGGGACGTAAATCGGCATAACGACTATTGCGGACGTTAATAATTTCGGACTGCACCGTTTGTTTACTTTCGCCCAGTCTTAAAAGTAAATGGGTAGAAAGTTCAAGACTAGCTTCAAACTCTGGATGCACTACTTCTCTAGCTCCCAATATATACAAAGAATCAATATCGCTGTCACTAAAGGCACGGGCAACTATATCTAGGTTTGGGGCAATAGCGATCGCATTTTTCACACATAGCCTTGTACTCATAGAATCACGGGTCACAACCACCATAGATTTAGCATGTTGTACCTCGGCTTTCTCTAAAACCAAAGGACTAGCACAGTTACCGTAAATATAAGGGATCTGGCGATCGCGCATTAATTGCACCTTTGCCTCTGATAGCTCAATTACTAAAACGGGATAGCCTCTGGTCTGTAATAAATTCACGATATTTTGCCCAACCCGACCATAACCACAGACAACTACATGATCCTTGAGTTTGGCATTGTCGGAAATTTCTTGGGGAATATCCATGCGATTCAACCATGTTTTCAGGACTGGCAGTTTTTCTAGTAGTCCTAAGATTTGGGGTGTAGCCTTCATCAAAAATGGCGTAACGATTAAAGTAACCGCCGTAGTACCTAAAATTAATAAATATACCTGCCGAGATACGATACCCAATTGCTGCCCCGAACTCGCCAAAACAAAGGAAAATTCACCAATCTGTCCTAAGCCCAAACCTACAGTAATCGCCAGTCTCAGGGGATACTTAAACATCAAGACCAATGGCACAATAATGGCAAACTTACCAATCATTACGATCGCTACCAAGCCCAAAATTAACTCTAAATGCTGCCACAGAAACACAGGATCAATTAACATCCCGATCGCCGCAAAAAATAAAGTTGCAAATACATCCCGTAATGGTTCCACATAGGACAATGTTTGATCGGCATACTCCACTTCCGAAATCATCAACCCTGCTACAAATGCCCCCATTTCAATAGATAAGCCCAAATATTCCGTCAGTAGAGCGATCGCAAAACAGAGGACAATCACACTCAACAAAAATAATTCACGGCTTTCAGTTTTAGCCACAGATTGCAATAGGGGCGGAATTACCCAAATCCCCGCCGCGATCGCCCCCCCAGCAAATAACGCCATTAAAAGTAAAGCTTTGACAACGGCTAAACCAATCACATCCGCAGGCTGATCCAAAGCGGGTAATACTGCCAACATTAAGCCCAAAGCCAAATCCTGCACAATTAAAATACCGAGCATCACCTGCCCATGCACCGACTCCGCCTCATTTGCCTCCATTAACCCCCGCAGTACCACCGCCGTTGAGGATAGGGATAAAATTGCTCCTAAAAATATGCCCTGAACAGGAGTAGTCACCCAGCCGATCGCCACAGAAATAATGGCAGTGAGAGCGATCGTGCTAAAAATTTGTAAAAGCCCCCCGCCGATACTGATCGCCTGCACTTTTTTTAACTGCCCTAGGGAAAACTCTACGCCTAAAGCAAAAAGCAAAAACGCCACACCAAACTGAGCCAAGGTTTCAACTTGAATTAACTCTTTAATTAAACCCAAACCACTGGGACCAACCACAATGCCGCCTAGGAGATAGCCTAAAATTACGGGAAGTTGGAATCTAGCTGCCAATAAACCGCCAATACAAGCCACGGATAGCACTAGAACTAAATCGACAATTAGGCGAAAATCTTCTTGCACAATCTTTATTAATATTCACTTTCTTATTATTTCTTTAGGTTACACCTAACTTGGTAAAGTTCCCGATCACTAGATGCAAATAGCCTCAGCATCTCACCGACAACCTGAATTTGTTCTGATGTCTGGGGATATTTAGCTGGCTGCCTACGGAGATTTTGGCTTGACTTCAAATTCCATCTTAGAACGGTAGAAACAAACATCAAATTCAAGAAAAAAGTTGGTCTGCCCCAAAATTAATGGGATGTTTGAACGCTTTACCCATGCGAAAAGTAATTCAACTGGCGGAAATTCCCCGATTTGAGCGATCGCAGAGACTGGTATTGCTGGCTGACTGCTGAGATTGCCTGCTAATTGAATTATGGCTCTGCGATCATCCCAAGTTTCTCCTAACCCTAAACCCAATTCATAGGGTAAGACATTCACTGTAGCTCCACTATCCACCAAGCCGACCACTTCAATTTTCATATTTTCTCGACGCAATAGCAATGGAAGTCTGGGAAGACTGTCAAATTCATTTTGGGCTGGGCTAGTAGTTGAATATTTGAGGCGCATACATTATTGCTGATTTTTATGCGATTGCTTGAATGCCCCCATCAAGATCGAACCTGCCCCAAAGCAATCATAGGGAGTTGGTAAGTCGTAGGTTTTGAAAGGTTCCAATGGTGAAATGTTTTCAGCCATCTCCAAATCCTCCGCTAGAATCCGAATCAACTTGAGTTTTTCCGTTAAAGAAAGCCGTCGTGCTGATGGAAGTAACTCAGCCAGTGTCATAGTACCTCCCTCTCAGAAGAAATTTACATCTACAGCTTACCCTATACCAAACAGTGCTTGGGATCACACTACACTTTTGATGAAGTAATATTTTTTGTTTGATTTTGACTGTACTTTAAGCGTAAAAAAGCAGCCCCATTCAGACTGCTTAATTATTGATCCTGTTGTTTGTGATCTAGCCTTGAACTTGAGCAGGAAAGTCTCCAGCTTTTACCGCAATAGTCATGCTCTGTCCATTTCGTTTAATTTCTACCTGCAAGCGATCGCCCACAGCCTTAGTTTCGACAAATTGCTGGACTAAATCGGCAGAAGCAATACTAGTGTTATCAATTTTAATAATCACATCGCCCGCCCTAATCCCAGCAGTTGCCGCAGGAGAATTCGGAACCACTCTGGTTACAAGCACGCCTTGATCCTCGGTGACATTCATCCCTGCATTAGGGTCACTATTGATTTCTTTTCTGACGTTGGCATCTAAGGTCACCATCTGAATCCCTAAATATGCCCGTTTCACACTACCTTGAGCAATGATTTGAGTAGCAATGCGTTGGGCAGTTTCAATGGGAATTGAGAACCCTAACCCCTGTGCTCCTTGAATAATCGCAGTATTGACCCCAATTACTTCACCTCTTTGGTTTAATAAAGGACCACCCGAATTACCAGGATTAATCGCCGCATCAGTTTGAATAAACTTAACTCGCTTATCTACACCAATCTCATTAGAGTTGCGCCCCAAAGCACTTATAATGCCTGCTGTTACCGTATTATCTAGTCCAAGGGGATTACCAATAGCGATCGCCCATTCCCCAGGTTGTAAATTTTGCGAAGTCCCCAAGGTCACAACTGGTAAGTTAGAATCAGACACCTTAACTACAGCAATATCCGTTAGGGAATCCTGCCCTAGTACCTTACCCTCAAGTTTTCTCCCATCTTTAAGGATTACAGTTACTTGATTAGCTCCCTCAACCACGTGGGCATTGGTAATAATATCTCCAGCTTTGTTAATAATAAATCCAGAACCTGTACCTCTTTCCTCGCGCGATCGGGGCATTCTTCTGGGTGCTTCATCCCCAAAAAATTGGCGAAACATCGGATCACTAAACACATCTGGGGTACCATCATTAGTTACGGTGCGAGAGGAGTTAATTCTAACTACCGCAGGTCCAGTCCGAATTACAGCTTCAGCAATAAAATTATAGTTAGGATCAAACTTTGGTGCCTTAACAATTGTGGAGTCATTGACAAACGCTACATTTTCAATTGGTAATGGAACTAAACTTTGGACAGAGGAGGGGACTGTTCGGCTTAATACCGCCCAAGAACCCAGAAATACTCCAACTAAAATAAGACTGATATAGAGAATTACCTTACTTAAAGGCGATTTATTTTTATCTTTCATGGCTACATTATCCAACTAAAAAATATGCGATTAAAAACTGATTTTACTAAAATCTACTTGACGATCTCCGACTGAGGCATAGGAATAATTGGCTCTTCCATCGCTAATATTAATTGCTCTTCTTTATGCAATGATTCATCGGCAACTTTCCACCTAGGGCTATTGAGCGCGATGGAACCAAAAGTAGCCACTACCATTGCCACCAATGCTGCTCCTAATGCTAATTTACGTTGCGATCGCCGATTAATTTTGGAAATTACTTGATCAACTAAATACTCAGTTTTAATACTTTCAGGAGTAGGTAAATCTAGTAATAGTCTTTTAACTTTGAGCAACTGTTGATACTGGATACGATAATTAGGGTCATCTTGTAACCATTGTTCTACCTGAATTTTTTCGGCGCTGCTAACTTCATGATCAAGGTATGCACTTAATAGCTCAAATCGTTCTGCCGCCGTATATTTACCATAAATGGTCATCTCATTACCTCGTCCATAACATGCAAATTGCCTACATTCAAATCTAAATTCCTGTCTAAATTTTTAGATAAATTCATAAAGTTACAAGCCAGATAAATAGGGTTGCAATTGTTCTTGTAATCTTAGTCTAGCTCTAGCAATGCGAGATTTGACTGTGCCTAAGGATACACCTGTAATTTCCGCAATTTCCTCATAGGTCAACCCTTCGATTTCTCGCATAACAATCGTCGACCGAAAACCTTCAGGTAACTCTTTGATCGCTGTGCGTAAGTGTTCATAAAATTCTTGGGTAGAGAGGGTTTCCACAGGTCCTGGGCGATCGCTGGGCAATTCCCAATCAATGGTATCACCATCTAACATTTGCAAAGGATTATCCAAGGAAATTGGATGACCGACTCGCTTACGCTTGCGTAATTCATCGTAAAACAAGTTTGTCGTGATCCTGCTTAACCAGCCTCGAAATTTTTCTGGCTCTTTAAGTTTACTAATATTGCGATACACCCGTAGCCATACTTCTTGAGCTAGATCCGCACGATCTTGCCAGTCAGGTGCTAATTTATATAACACTTGATCGACATGAGATTGATGTAGGCGCATTAAAGCGGCAAAAGCAGACTTATGTGGTTGTAAACCTTGCTGACATAAATGGACTATATCGACACTGGAAAGCTCTGACACAGGTGCTGACTCATATCTGACTTTTGTTGACCAAGATAGACTGTAGCTCATTATATTAGTACCGTCTTCAGTTTCTGCAAATTTAGTTGTAATGTTATAAACAGATGAGACGATCATGGTGTGATCTTGGTTCCAAAGTGCCTAGATATTTCTAAGAAGCTAATCAATACTTAATTATAAATAACTAGAAAATTCACCCATATATCCTAGAATCGACTTATAGATTGATTTTGAACTTTAATACATTGAGATTTGAGTAATGCAAACAATAGGATTTTGGCTGAATAAGGCTTTGATGATTGATTTATTTTTAGTATTTTTCTTCTTTGCGTGGTTTGCCCTAGCGGTAATTGCCGAACAACTACACTTGCATTTAGGCTTGTCAGTCTGGCAGTCTCTTTGGCAGCCTTTAATTCAACCCATATTAGGAATTATGATGGCAGGCGCAATTTTTAGCGGAATTATTAGTAAATTTCAATCCCCAAAATCTAAGACTTAATTGAATATTAGCAATGGTTTTAACTATAAAAAACATTTTAGGTTCTAGCCAGAATAGCTTATCAATTATTATTCCTGTTTATAATCGCAAGGCTCTTACTTTAGCTTGCTTACAAAATTTACGATCGCACGGTGATTTGTCCAAGTATCAAGTAATTGTTGTGGATGATAATTCCAGCGATGGAACTTCTACAGCGATTCAAGAAACATATCCTGAAGTAATCGTTTTACATGGAGATGGAAACCTGTGGTGGACGGGGGCGATCGCTTTAGGTATGAAATACGCCTACGACCTTGGGGCAGAACACTTGATTTGGCTAAATAATGACTGTGAATTTAGTTGTAATACTATTAGTGATTTGGTAGGTTTTGTTTCAGAACATGAAATGGCGATCGCTGGCTGTCAAGGGATAGAGAGAGAAAACCCGAACAAGATTGTATTTGGGGGGAAATCAAAGACTTGGAAAGGATATCGGTTTATGTGTCCGCCTAGTAATACTGTAACTCGTTGTGATTTATTAAGTGGGAATATAGTCTGTCTGCCGCGGTCTGTGGTTAATTTAATTGGCTATCCTGATTCAAAATCTACCCCTCATTATGGTGGTGACTCTCTTTATTTAATTCTTGCTACAAAAGCAGGGTTTTCAATATACATAGATTCCAGAAATCAAGTGTTCAGTTTACATGGAGAATCTAACCTTTATCCCCAGAAATGGTTGCTAGGAGCAGGAAAACCTTTAGATATTCTAAAACTAGTCTTTGTGCCGCAGTCTGGGCTGAGTTGGCGGGTTTGGCTAAAACTAAATTGGGAAGCATACAGCGTTTGGGGAATTGTAATGTTTCTGAAAAAATATTTATCAATTCTGATAATTACGGGTTTAAGATTTTTGCCACTCCGCTTGAGGCAGACATTATTTGCAAATAAGTATGAATAATATCAGTGTTGTCATTACTTGTTACCGCGAAGGTAAGTTAATTTATGAGGCGGTTGATAGTGTTTTACAGCAATCAGTTTTACCCTTAGAAATAATTATTGTGAATGACGCTTCAACGGATCAAAGTACGATCGCTGTTTGCCAACAATTAGCACTAAAACAAGTCTCAAACTGCGCTATTCAGGTAATTTGGCGAGAAATTAATGGTGGATCGGCGATCGCTAGAAATACAGGTTTTAGTGTGGCTAGGGGTGAGATTTTAGTACCTTTAGATGCCGATGATATTTTGCCTATTGATGCTTTGCAACTAATTGAATCCGCATTTAAAAGTGATCCTGATTTAAGTTTTGTCTATGGGAGCTATATCAGACAGGATCGATACCAATCCCTAGGTGTCACAATTAACCCCGATGATATTTGTTTAGAGGTAATGCTGGGGTCAAAAAGATTTTCTTTGAGTTCTAATTGGAAACTATTAGGGACAACTCCTTTAAAGCGATCGCTATGGGCATCTTTAGGAGGTTACGATCCTAAGTTTGGGGTTAAGGATTTACACGATGTCGAGTTTTGGATTAGAGCGATCGCGTCTGGAGGTAAATACACTAATATTCCTGAAGTAATTTATATTTGGCGTAAGTATCTGGGTAATAATAGTCGCCTTGTTACCCCCATGGCTTGGGATCAAATTGCTGAGAAGTATTTTGATATTTATCAGAAAATTGGTTTGGAGTACCGTGCCAATGAACTTCTGCTTTTGGGTAGTAAGTGGCTAAATCAAGATATTGATCTTTATCGCAAAAAGCTATTAGCATCTCTGAGGTTTGGGCAGATTCGGTTTTCGACTTTGGTGGCGATCGCTATACCTAGGCAATTTTTACTGTTTTTAGCGAGGTGGCATCAACGCTAAATCTGCTCATATTATGCTTTTAAGTTCAACATCTCCACAGTCCTTAAAAGTTATTTATTATTCAATTCCAAGCGATCGCATTTTCTCTTGCAACTCCCGTAAACTATTCTCAGCAAGTTCAGCTCTGCTTAAGAAGGTCTTTGCTTTTAGACGTTCTTGGTCAGCTTTTAGACGTTCTTGTTGAGCCTTTTGGCGTTCTTGATCAGCTTTTTGAATTTCGATGCGGACTGCTTCTTGAGGGGTAGGCAATAAAGCCCCTTCTAAGGAGATATAACGTAATTGGCGATTATGAATCCCTAAAAATAATCCCAGCATTTCACTCCATATCCAGCCTTGGGCATTTGGATTAATCGGTTGATATTGATTCATGTCTAATCGAAACCCTGAAAACTCTAACGTTTCGGGCGAAAAATAGAAATATTCGGGCGTATGAAATCTCTGGGCATACAAATCACGCTTTAGGGTGCGATCAACATTAGCGGTAGAATCAGATAAAAGCTCGATGATCAAATCAGGGTAGCGTCCATCCTCTTCCCACACCACCCAAGAATTACGAGTATCTCTAGTAGTATTTTTAACTAGAAAAAAATCAGGCCCACGAAAATCATGGTTTTTCAGTTGCTGCCGACTAAAATAAATTGTGAGATTTGCGCCAATAAAAAAGTCATCCCGCTCTTGCCACAGCAACTCTAAACAGGACACAAGTAATAGTAACTGCATATAATGCAAAGAACTTTCCATTTCAGGTTCATCACTCAAAAGTTTTTTAGCATCGGGCATTTGCATTTCTAGTTCGCGGGCGGTAATTGCAGCCATTGATCGCTCCTATTGCCATATGTGATTAGAATCTAAGCATTATATTCTCTATTTTAGTATCATAATTTAAGCCCGCTGATATTTCCCTGTAAACATGATTACTAGTGGCGATCGCTTTGCTTAGAATATTTCTAAAGTTTTACTAGTAGATGTATCTCCCCAAAAAGCAAACTCTTGTACCACCTGACCGCCAATGATATGTTCTTGTAGAATTCTTTCAATTACAGGAATCGTAACGGAATGGTACCAAATGCGATCGGGATAAACCACTAAAATTGGACCATGTTCACATACTCTCAGACAGTTAGCTTTAGTCCGAAAAATCTGGGTTTCTAAATTTAATTCTTGCAGGCGACTTTTTAAGTAATTCCAACTATCTATACTAATTGCCTTGGAGCAACATATTGGTTTAGTTTGATCGGCACAAAGGAATAAATGCCTATGAATTTGATCAATACCTAACTTTGTTACCCGAGCTTGTAGGGATTCCTGAAGATTTTGAATATTAGATGGGTTCATAGAAGGTTTTTCAAGGTTAGTTATTTTAGGTAATCATAAATTTAGATTAAGATAATTAGGTAAATCACGGCATAAGAAAACTGCATGAATACTCCCTTCAAAGGTCTTAGCAAAAATAAATGGTTAATTGCTGCGGTTTGTATAGGTATTGCAGGTTTAGGGGTTACCGCATTTTATGCCATTACTACCGCAGGTAATAGCCCAAAGACTGAAATCATAGCTCAACCGATCGCTCTTACAACTAAACCCAAAATCAGTGCTTTAGGACGTTTGGAACCAGAAGGTGAGGTTATAAAAGTGGCATCACCATCGGCATTAGGAACTTCTCGAATTGTTGATTTATTAGTTAAAGAAGGTGAAACTGTCCAAAAAGGTCAAATAATCGCTAAATTAGATAGCTATGATCGAGCGATCGCTTCTTTAAACCAAGCAAAGGCTAAAGTGGTTGAGCGGCAGAGTTTCTTGGAGCAAGTCAAAGCTGGAGCAAAAACTGGAGACATTGAGGCACAACAATCTAACCTCATGGCAAAAAAAGCAAATGTCCTAAGATTGGAACAAGAATTAAAGAATGCCATTAGAGATGCCAAAAGGTACGAAGAGCTATATAGAGATGGCGCAACTTCGGAATTTACCCGTGATAGCTTTACGCTCAAAGTTAAGACCTTTCGTGAACAACTAGCTCAGTCCCAGCAGGAATTGAGCCAAGCAGAAGGATTACTAGAAAGCATTAAAGAAGTCCGTCCTACTGATGTCAATATTGCCCAAGCGCAACTAGATGGAGCGATCGCTGATGTCCGCCGAGCTGAAATTGATGTGGACTTAGCAGCCGTAAGAGCGCCAATTATAGGGCAAGTCTTAAAAATCCATGCAAAACCAGGAGAAACTGTTGGCAGTGATGGTGTAATTGAGATTGGTAATACGAAACAAATGTATGTCGTCGCTGAAGTGTATGAGACTGATATTGGTAGGGTAAAAGTTGGACAGAGAGCTAGTATTTTTAGCGAAGTTTTGAGTTCAGATCTTACAGGTACTGTTGATCGCGTTGGCTTACAAATCGCTAAAAATGATGTTTTAGGCACAGATCCTGCAGCCAAGACAGATGTGAGGATAATTGAAGTAAAAATTCGTCTTGATGATAGTTCTAAGGTTTCAGGGCTGACAAATCTCCAAGTAAAAGTCACAATTGATGACTAGGAGGTGTTGGCAAATAGCTCTAATCCAGCCCAGTAAGCAATGATCATGCCAGAATTAAGCTCCTAAAAATATAATTCCATATTAATTTCACAAAAAAGAGGCTATTAAAACTTAATGCCCCTTTAATTATCTATTGGTTATCTAAAAATGTTGATCTAGCCTAAGCTTTAACCTTGACTTCACTAATTGAGACATTAGCAGCCTCAGGACTATTGGCTTCAGAAGGTGGAACTAATTGCCAGAATTTAGGTAAATAACTTGACCAGTTTTGGAGAATGTTTTTGGCTTAGGGACTGCTGGTGGAATGATCGCTAAATCTAGATATACACTATTTTTTGAGAGATTTTAAGTACCAAATAGCAGCTTGGCAATATACCTTATACCCACCCCTTTTTGTTTTACTTTGCCAATGACTAATCTCTTTATCAATATCTTTATTTGTCCAAGGTCCAGTTGGATGCTTCTTTTTTAAAATATCTTTTGCACGATCTATCACATCCTTGCGAGCATTCCTTAATTTCTCATCATTTAAGTTGAGAATAGAATTTAAGTCATCAATAATTTTTTGCTCTAAACCCTGATTTGGGGTATCTGGTAATATGTCACCAAATATTGAGTACTTAATAAGTTGTTCAGATTTTTGTAGAATTGAAGGATTGAGAATATTAAGCGCTACGGCTCCCTTAGCCTTATCGCAATGAGGATCGGAGCTAAAAGTACCATTACAAACACCTAACATATTTTTCCAGATTAATTCTAATTCGGGATTTAATTTTCTAGATAAATAATGTTCAATTCCAATCTTTGGTTCCCATTTCTCATTGAGAGCTAAACTAATGCGTCCCATACAATAGGCACAAAGATAGCCCTGATCATCGAGTAATTGCTGTTGCCAAGTGGTCTCTGCACATTCGTACTTTGCACCTTCAGTATTTCGCTTTGCGGTTAATGAAGTAGGTTCTTTTCCCTTTTGGATGTACTTCATAAATCAGCCATGTCAATATATGATTGCATTCGCATAACTTCGCGATCGCCATCACCTCGTTTCTCTATAAGTCTGTTTAATTTGCTCTGAGCTTCATCAATCTTATGATCATCAATTAAATAATATATATCTCTTAGTTCTTGTTCATATTTTTTTTCATAGATTGGGACATGAAAAGCATCTTGTAGAATTGAATTACTATCTCTCCCTTCTGTGTAAATTTCTTTCTCACTGATTTTGTGATCTTCTAATAAAATTACACTATTCCTTGATAAATGACTTAAGACTTGAGGGGAATGAGTGGTTACAATAAACTGTAAATTTGGAAAAGTACTTGTAAGTGCAGGAAGAATCCTACGTTGCCATTGTGGATGGAGATGGAGATCAATTTCATCAATTAATATTACGCCTTCACCTTCTAATTTATTGGGTAGAATTGGATTGGCGATCGCTAATCTTCTGGCAATATCTGCTACAAGAAATAGAACCATTTGTTCCCCAGAAGATAACTGTGAAAACTTAAATCTTTGTCCATCTTTATCAATACATAATTCGCTTATATTAAATTCTTGATCGGGAATAAAACGATTGTCAATATTTTGTTTGCGCTCAATTCTTAGGTTAGAAAATTGTGCCGATTGAAATTTATTTAAAAACTTACTAATAGCAATTCTTATAGCTTCCAGAAGTTCGCTTCGAATATTAAAATCTTGTTCTGCAATTTTATTTTGGTTTTCTAAATCCTCTTGTTGGCGAAACCATCTAATAAAAATATCAAAGATATTACAAGGACTTGTTGAATAGTCACTAAATGCTTTCTCATATACATAACATTGGGGAGAAAAGAGATCGGGTTTATTCCTACTATCAAAGTTACTATTTTCTTCATTGAAGATGCGATTAATTGGATGATAAATAAACAGAGGATAGTTTGAAGATTTTCTAATTTGGTCTATAAAAACTTCATAACTACCTGTCAACTTTTCTTCCAAAGGTAAAGGTTCGTTTAAAGACATTGAATAGACAGTTGAATGAAAAAAAGCTATCTCAAGTAGATATTTCTCGGTATTTAATTTAATATCATCTCTATTCAAAACCTTCGGTATCTTAGCTCGAACTTTATTAAATAAAATACCTAACAAGATACCTATCGCATCTAAAACTGCGGATTTTCCTGCTCCGTTAACACCTATAAATACGATAACATTTGTATCTTCAGGAAATTTAATTATAAGCTCCTGAAAACCTCGAAAGTTAACTATTTTAAGTTCTCTTATTTTCATATTAGTAACGTCAATAACGCTTTCGAGATTTACCAGAAATATTTTAAACTGAAACTTTTGCCTCAGTCATAATTACATCGATCGCCTCAGGACTATTTGCTTCAGAAGGTGGAACTAATTGCCAGAATTTAGGTAAATAAGTTGACCAGTTCTCTAGGATATTTTTAGCTTTGGGACTACCTGTGCGATCGCTTGTTAATTGAATTAATTCTTTTAACTGTGCCTCACCTGCTTTGGTAACAACTCTTTGCACTTTTAGACTCTCTTTGCTCAGATATTCCTTAAAGCGATTCCCTTCAGGATGCGTACCGCCGTCTTCATCCAAGAAGTAGGCAATACCACCTGTCATCCCTGCGCCGACGTTTCGCCCAGTTTTACCCAGTACGACAATTACACCACCTGTCATATATTCACAACAGTGATCGCCTGCACCTTCAATTACTGCCTTCGCCCCTGAATTACGAACTCCAAACCTTTCTCCTGCCTTTCCGTTGGCAAAGAGATAACCACCCGTAGCTCCGTAGAGACAAGTGTTCCCGATAATGACATTTTCCGCAGGATCAATCACGGCATCAGGTTTAGGTTTGATGATTAATTCGCCTCCATGCATTCCTTTGCCAATATAATCATTTCCTTCACCAATTAGAATTAGGTTCATGCCTCTGGAATTGAAGGCTCCAAAACTCTGTCCCGCACTACCAATGAATTCTAAATTCAAATCACTAGCTAGTCCAGAATTACCATAGAGTCTGGCGATCGCTCCTGAAACTCTTGCCCCAATAGAGCGATCGGTATTTACAACTTTATAGGATTTAGTTAAATCAGTTTGGTTTTGAATAGAAGTTTGAATTTCTGAATCTAATAGCATCTCATCATCTAAAACATGACCATTAGTATGGGGTTCTAGATCGTGAACTAACCAACTGCGATCGCTTCTAGTATCAGGAAGTTTAGTTAGGCAATCTAGGTTTAAGGTTTCCAGTTTTGCCAGCTTCACATCTTGACGTTGACTTAAAAGATCAGAACGACCAATTACATCAGTTAGGGTTTTATATCCCAATTTAGCGAGAATTGTCCGAATCTCTTCAGCGACAAAATAGAGGAAGTTAACCACCTTCTCGGGCGTGCCGGGGAAGCGTTTACGTAAGGATTCTAATTGGGAAGTCACGCCGACAGGACATTTATTGGTATGACAAACCCTTGCCATAATACAACCTTCAGCAATCATCACTGCCGTACCAAAGCCATATTCCTCTGCTCCCATCATTGCCGCCATGACTACATCCCAGCCCGTCTTGAAGCCACCATCGGCTCTAAGGAGGACGCGATCGCGCAGTTGGTTTTCCATTAATACAGTATGCACTTCAGTTAGACCCAACTCCCAAGGTGCGCCAGCGTGTTTGATTGAACTGAGGGGAGATGCACCCGTACCGCCATCGTGTCCAGAGATTTGGATAATATCAGCATTCGCTTTTGCTACTCCAGCGGCGATCGTGCCAATGCCAATTTCTGCAACCAACTTTACCGATACTTTGGCGCGATCGTTAACCTGATGCAGGTCATAGATTAGTTGTGCCAAATCTTCAATGGAATAGATATCGTGGTGAGGCGGTGGTGAAATTAGAGATACACCTGGTTTAGAGTTCCGTAGCATAGCGATATATTCACTAACTTTTGGTCCAGGTAATTGTCCACCTTCGCCTGGTTTGGCACCTTGCGCTACTTTAATTTCCAATTGATTGGAGCTAACTAAATAGGCGGGAGTTACACCGAACCGACCCGAAGCAATTTGCTTGATAGCAGAGTTGGCACTATCTCCATTTTCTAGACCCTTGAGATGGGGGAAGGATTTAGAAATTCCAGTTTCAGAATTCACATCAGTAATTTGATGATAGCGAATGGGATCTTCTCCGCCTTCACCACAGTTAGATTTGCCGCCGATCCGATTCATGGCGATCGCCAGAACTTCATGAGCCTCACGACTTAAGGCACCCAATGACATGGCACCCGTACAGAACCGTTTAAAGATTTCACTAGCGGGTTCAACTTCCGAAATATCAATGGCGGCGCGATCGCTTGTAAATTCTAATAAATCCCTTAAAGCTGTAGGAGTGCGACTTTGCAATTGCTGGCGATAAACTTCGTAATGATCGTAGCCTTCACCTGCCACCGCCTTGTGGAGAGCTTTCGCCATTTCGGGGCTATTCATGTGATATTCGCCGCCATTTTTAAACTGCACGAATCCGTAGTTCTCCAGCTTCTTAATATGCAATTCTGGAAATGCTTGGTGATGCAAACTAATCACTTCCGAAGCAATATCCTTTGTTTGCATACCTTCTACACGGGAGACAGTGCCTTTGAAGCATAGATCGATAACTTCCGAACTCAGCCCAATCGCTTCAAAAATCTGGGCACCGTTATAACTGGCTAAAAGTGAAATTCCCATTTTCGAGAGAATCTTCAATAATCCATCTTCCACAGCCTTACGATAAGCACCTTGGACTTGGGTTATGGATAGTTCCTTAATTTTGCCTTGGGACATCTGCATTTGAGTTTTGGGCTTGCCGAACCACTGCCGCACGGTTTCAAAGGCGAGATAAGGACAAATCGCCCCAGCTCCATAGCCAATTAAACAAGCGAAGTGATGGGTACTCCAACATTGGGCAGTTTCGACCACAATGGAAGCTCTCATTCTCAAGTTTTCGGCAATCAAGCGATGATGAACGGCTCCCACTGCCATTAAGGGAGGGATAAAAGCATTTTCTGAATCAAGAGAGCGATCGCTCAAAATCAGAATCTTACTACCTGCTTTAACTGCGGCTACGGCTTGATCACAGAGGTTAATAATTACCTGTTTTAGTCCTGCGGCTCCAGAGGAAAGCGGGAAAGTAATATCTAATTTATGAATAGCAAAGCCCATCTTTTGAATTTCTGCTAGTTCAGCTTCATTTAAAATAGGACTTTTAATTTTGAGCTGATGAGCGTGTTCGGGTTTAGCTTCCAAGAGATTTCCGCGATCGCCTAGACTCATTGCCAAAGACATCACCATGCCTTCCCGCAAAGGATCAATAGGCGGATTTGTGACCTGAGCAAACCGTTGCTTAAAGTAATCGTAAAGAAGATGGGGCTTACTGGAAAGCACTGCCAAAGGTGTATCATCTCCCATACAGAAAGTTGGCTCTTTACCATCTTGAGCCATTGCCTCAATCACCATATCCACATCTTCAAAGGTGTAACCAAAGGCGGTTTGGAATGTAAGAATTGCCTTCTCTTCAAGCTGGGGCTGATCTAAAAAGGATTGGGCTGATAAAGTCTGGCGATGCTGATCTAGCCATGCCCCATAGGGATTTGCGGCGGCAATACGCTGTTTTATATCCCAATTTTTCAAGATTTCATGGTTCACCAAGTCCACGGCAATTACTTGTCCAGGTCCGAGTCTGCCTCTTTCTAAAATTTCCGACTCATCCACATCCACTGAACCTGCTTCGGAACTCACAACCAACAAACCAGTGGTGGTAATTAAATAACGGGCAGGACGTAAACCATTGCGATCAAGGGCTGCCCCTACGGTTTTGCCATCACTAAATGCCAGCAAAGCAGGTCCATCCCAAGATTCTTGTAAACCACTATAATATTCATAAAAATCCACAATTTCTTGGTGATCCTTCAAATCTGGCTGACTATCATAAGCCTCTGGCACCAAGATCATCAAGCTTTCTAAGGGACTGCGTCCACTTTCTACTAAAAGCTCTAAAACATGATCTAGAGAAGCTGAGTCACTCTCGCCATCTTTAATCACGGGCAGAATTTCCCCAATCCGATTACTCCAGTTAGCATGGGCTAAATCCTGCTCCCGTGCCTTAAACCAGTTAAGATTTCCTAGTAAAGTATTAATTTCGCCGTTATGTCCTAAGAATCGCATGGGCTGTGCTAGATTCCACTTGGGCATAGTGTTGGTGCTAAAGCGACGATGATAAAGAGCAAAGGGGCTAATATAGTCAGAATTTTTAAGATCTTCATAAAATTCTGCTAATATTTCTGATCGCACTAAGCCCTTGTAGACAATGGTGGAATTAGACAGAGAAACAATATAAAAATCTTGCTGCCAATCGGGATAAAGTCTCTCAATTTCCAGCTTAATGCGACGACGGGTAATATATAAACATCTTTCTAGGGAAGCTCTGCCATCTTTGCCATCGGCAAGAACCACCTGCTCAATTTGCGGTTGATTGGCTCTTGCTTGACTGCCTAACACTTGCGATCGCACAGGCACAACTCGCCATCCTAAAACTTCTAAACCCTCTTCAGTTGCCACTTTTTCCACAACCTGACGAGCTAACACTTGATATTCTAACTCTTGGGGTAAAAAGATCATGCCCACAGCATTGCGATCGCCACTTAACCCCGAAATACCCAAATCCTTACCAATTAGATCCCAAGGTACAGCCGTCATCAGCCCCGCTCCATCCCCAGACTCTTTATCAGCACTGCACCCGCCCCGATGTTCCATACATTCAACAGCCCTTAAAGCTTTAATGATTAAATCATGGCTGGCACGACCCTGAACATCAGCAATAAAGCCGACACCACAGGCATCACGCTCTTCAACAAGCCAAAATTGTCCGGGGATGGATAAATGATTTTTCACAACGGGTACAGCTATCAAATGTTTACTTAATATATCTAGCTTTATTATTTTAGCCCCAGTCAGTTCATGTTGTGGCTTAAGATACTAAGTTTGTCTGGGTTTAGTATTTGATAGAGTCGATTATGAAAATAGAATCTGAACCCCAAGTTCTACTAGCTGTAAAAACAGTACGGTAATCGCCATCGTGAACTCGCCAAGCTGGAGGTTTACTTGATATCGTGATTTTTGGGTATTCTTGTCTCTTTGAGTAAATGATGGATAGAAGTAAATCGAGCGATCGCAATTTTTAAGGCATTTAAGCAATGAGGGGCATTATTAACGTAATGCTTCAGATCGGCAAGGACTTGATCGGACAGGTAGATATTGAGCATGGGTTTCTAGTTCAATGGAATAAAACTATCACTAGATCAATGCGATCGGTTATGATCAATATTAAGCGGAAATGCAAGTTTCCGTTCACTCCTCACACCACATTCCACCTAGGCTACGGTCTGGGTGGTTTCCTAATTAATAGTTAAATATTCTAGTTAAGTCTTAAATGCAACCTTTATTGATCGTTGGCTCAGATACTGGTGTGGGTAAAACCGTATTAACATCCTGCCTTGCCGCCTATTATCAAACCTATCGACCTGCTTCCACCTTAGCAATTTATAAACCTGTGCAGTCTGGTGTGGGCGATCGCGAATTTTTTAAATCTACCTTTACCCTCACTCAAACCATAGAGGAAATTACGCCCATATTTTTTGAAACGCCAATTGCCCCAGCGATTGCCATGTTTCGGGAAAATAAACCCTTAGATTTAGGACTAATTTGGCAATATTTTCAAACTTTACAAAATAAGTATGATTGGGTTTTGGTCGAGTCCTTGGGTGGTTTAGGATCGCCAATTACGCCAGAATATACAGTGGCGGATTTAGCAAAGGATTGGCATATTCCCGTTGTGTTGGTAGTTTCGGTAAAATTAGGAGCGATCGCCCAAACAGTAGCCAATGTCGCCCTTGCTAAAGTTAATAAAATTAACCTTAAGGGGATAGTCTTAAATATTGCTAACCCTGATGATAGTAATCTCGAAGACCTAGCTCCCATCGATCTAATTCAAGGTTTGACCTGTGTGCCAGTGGTGGGTGTAATTCCCTATATTTCTGATCTGCAAAATTTAAGTGAATTAGCCCGTGCTGCCTCAAATTTGGAACTAAGCCGATTGGGAATATGAATTATTTGCGGATTGGAGTTTATTTAAGCTTGATCTTGGCTTTAAGTGCTTGTAAAGCTACGACTCTGGGTGGAGCTGTAGAAAAGGCGATCGCTCCCATCTCAGTTAATAACCCTGAATCAAATCCCAATAACAAAATTCTGACTTTACCCAAAGACTTTAGTAGTGACATTCCCATTTATCCCAAAGCAGTTCTGCAAACCATTGAACAAGTAGCTAATAATCAAAATACTTTTACCCGTTGGACGACCACAGATCCT
>Ga0209181_10004717_pt1 | contig 20090 bp, 16 predicted proteins | sample MAT05_FD_187208 | JGI IMG/M metagenome (GOLD analysis project Ga0209181, IMG submission 187208) | Freshwater microbial communities from Lake Fryxell liftoff mats and glacier meltwater in Antarctica - MAT-05 (SPAdes) (version 2) | ecosystem: Environmental > Aquatic > Freshwater > Ice > Liftoff... | reverse complement strand
CTTGCCATCCACCTCCGCTCGTATCACCACACGCTTGGCCTCCATATCTAAATCCACACTCACGATTTTCCACGGCGATGATATCCCAAGTATCTGACTGTAAAAACTGGTGCTTTGCATTTCAAATTCTTTGCCCTTCCTTCTTCTTTACTGCAAGAAAACCCACCGGATTTCCCGAAGAGCCTATAAAGCTTCTCAAACTTTTCGCGGTCATCAGGTAAATCCGTTTCCATCTGACGCATTTTCCACACACCTACAGAATGCGGTGTATGAAGATGAGGAACTCCCATCATGGACGCCATACCTTCGCCTGCGATCCCCGCATCCCAATAGTGGCTGTTCACAAACTCGTAATTCAAATTATGAGCCTGGATAAACCGCCAGGCATTCTGCACCCAGGCTTCCAGCGACTCGTGCAGGTATTCTTTCGGAATGAATTCCTTACCGCCAGAGGGCATGCGAATGATCCGCACGTGTTCGGCAACCGTTTCAATTTCTTGTTGGGATTCGAACTTTCTGGTCCAAATGTCCACTTCGTATCCCTGTTTTGCCAGGTCCTTGGATAATTCCAAAACATAGACCACTTGTCCGCCCGTGTCTGCCGCCCCTAGCGGAGGATTTGCCGAAACATATCCATGCGTCGAAACCATCGCGATCCTTGGCCGTTGGCCGGTAGAGTGTAGGTGATCAAACGTATCGGTAAATGAACGATGGGCTTTCCTCCCCTGGTTTAAATGAACAATTTTGTTTACTGCAACTTCCTCAAATTGCTTCTGTGAGTGGAGAGTATTCTTCTTGTACATGCCCCCACCTTAAAGCGGTAATATTGCGACAAAGTTGCCGGAACATTACATGCGGGTAATGATTAGCAGTGAGAAAATGGACTTTAATTGGATGATAAACCATTCGCCATAAAATCCTCTCTCAACAGGCTTGTAACCAATTGCCAAAGCGGCGGCGGTTGAGTATGTGTGGTGACGATGGATCGTGTCCTTCTGGCGGTTTCGACTGTTTGTTTTCTTCTGGGCTTCGCCTACTCCATGTATGCGCTGGGCGCGCGCATGGTCAGGCCTGCGCGATTTAATTTCATCATCATGCTGTTCGGATTTGCTTTGCAGACCGGGTTTCTGCATTTGCGAGGGCAGACCGTAGGGAGGTGTCCGCTGACTAATATGTTCGAGATCCTGGTCTTCCTGAGCTGGTCGCTGGTTCTGTTGTATTTCATCGTGGGGCCGACTTACCGGCTGTCTTTACTGGGCACATTCACGTCGCCGCTCGTCTTTATTATTCTGACATTTGCACAATCGCTTCCGTCGGCGTCCTTGGCTCCGGAATACAAACCGTCCGCTGGATTCTGGCCGGAGATGCATGCAGCGGTTTCGCTGATCGCTTACGGGGCGTTCGCTTTGGCGTGTGTGGCCGGCGTGATGTATCTCATACAAGAACGCTCGTTGAAACAGCACCGCATGAATTCGTTTCTCTTCAACCTGCCTCCTATCGCCGACCTAGCAGGAGCTTTGCAACGCGTGCTGCTGGCGGGTTTTGTTTTGTTGACGCTTGGGCTCGTGGCTGGGTTTCAGGCCGGGGATCTGGAGGCACACCGCGCGGCGATCATTTGGTCGATATGTGTGTGGCTGATGTATGGCGTCCTGCTTTTACTGCGTTTCACCCATCGCTTTAGTTCGCGTCATATCGCGTGGATGTCGGTCATTGCCTTCACTGTGGCACTAACAACTTTGTGGATTATCATCTTTAAACACTAGGTATGCAGATCGTCTGTCTAGGACTCAGCCACAAAACCGCGCCCGTTGAAGTACGCGAGCGATTTGCTGTGCTGGAGAGTCATCTCGGGGTGACGGCACTGGAGCTCAAGCAGCTCCCGCATGTGGAAGAGGCGGTGGTCATCTCGACCTGCAACCGTGTGGAGTTTTACGCCGCAACGCACAATCCTGAAGGTGTTCTGTCCTCATTGGAGCAAATGATCGGACAAAAGGTAGGCGACGCTTCGCTGGGAAAAGGATGCTTTGTTCCGCAGAGTGGGGAAACAAGTATCCGCCATCTTTTTCGCGTGACGAGCGGGCTGGAAAGCATGGTGCTCGGCGAGACGGAAATCTTGGGTCAGGTCAAAAAGGCGTATCAAGCCGCCCTCGAAAACGGTGCGACGTCCCGTCACCTCAACAAGCTTTTTCAACGTGCGTTCAATGTGGCGAAGGAAGTGCGCACCAATACGAATATCACGAAAGGGCCGGTGAGCACGGGCAGCGCGGCGGTGGAGCTGGCGGAGAAAATTTTCGGACGGCTTGAGCATTGCAAGATCATGATTCTCGGTGCGGGCGAGACGGCAGAGATGACTGCAAAGGCGTTGCTTTCACGCGGAGCTAAGGCGATTTTTGTCTCCAATCGCACCTACGAACGCGCGCATGCTCTGGCGGAAGGTATGGGCGGCAAAGCCATTCATTTCGACGAGTGGGAGAAAGAATTCCACGATTTGGATATTCTTATCGGCTCCACGGGAGCACCGCATGCGGTCGTTGCGCACGAGCGTCTTGCCTCCATGATGGTGCACCGCACGGATCGTCCGTTGTTTTGCATCGATCTCGCTGTGCCGCGCGATTTTGAGCCGGTAATCAACGAGCTTGAAGGCGTTTACTTATATGACATCGATGCGTTGCAGGCGATTGCCGAAGAAAGCATCGCCGTGAGGCGGCAGGAGCTCACGCATTGCGAGCGCCTGATCGAACGTCACGTGGAGGAATTTGATAAGTGGCTCCGCACTGCGCCGCCAAATAGTTTTATTAAAACCGCCGGGGGAAAAGTAGTCGCGGAGCGGGTATTGCCTGCGAGATAGGCATAGCGGACAAGTTTTAAGTAAAGACAGTGCATCGGCATCACCTGCCGCTTCTTAAAACTTAACACTTAAAACTCGGCTACTGATACTCATCTCTTGAGTTGATTAAATGTAGCGTCTCCGGCATTCGCATAGGATGAACACATTCACGCTTGGCACCCGGGGCTCCGCCCTCGCTCTTGCACAGGCGGATCTCACCACTGAGGCACTCCGGCACGCGTGGCCTCAAATGGCGGTTGATCGGAAGATTTTTATTACGCGGGGAGATCAAAAACTGGACTTAAATTTACTCACCGCTGGCGACGCGGGAGGAAAAGGACTTTTCACCCGCGAACTGGAGGAGGCGCTCATGGGAGGAACGATCGATGTCGCCGTCCATAGCCTGAAAGATCTACCGGGCAACAACCCAGTCGGACTCGAAATTGTCGCCGTCCTCGAGCGCGCACCGGTTTCCGACATTCTGATTTCCAAGCTACCGGGTGGCCTCGACGGGTTGCCGGAAGGCGCAAGCGTTGGAACGAGTAGCGTGCGCCGCGCAAGACAGATTCAGTGGCGGAGGCCGGATATTAAAATTCAGGAGTGGCGGGGGAATGTGCCGACGCGGTTGCGCAAGCTCGAGCAGCGCGAGGATGTGGACGCGATTGTGCTGGCGGAGGCCGGATTGCGTCGCCTCGGTTACAAGATCGATTTTGAACACGGCTTGCTGACCTGGCCCGAGGGTAAGGCGCGCGCGCATTCGCTGGCTGATAAGCTTTTGCCAGCAATCGGACAGGGCGCGATTGCCTTGCAGGCACGTGCGGACCGCAAGGAAGTGTGCGAGGCGCTGGCGGCAATCAACCATGGCGTCACCATGATCGCGATACGCGCCGAGCGAGAGCTGCAGCGGCTGCTTTCCGGCGATTGTTCGCTGCCGGTGGGCGTTCGCTCTGAAATCAAAGACGGAATCCTGAAGCTGGATGGGATCCTATTTTTCGGCGATTCGCTGTCGCCAATAATCGCCGCCGCAGAAGGTCCGGTCAGCGAACCGGAAGCGATCGCGCAAAAGCTCTTTAGCGCATTATCTTGAAAGCTTTCATGCACTTAGAAATGTACTTACAGAAGTGGAATGAAACCCAGAGGGCTTATCGGACCGTAGCCGGGGGTAACACCCTCGGAAGAAAGTTAGAGAAGCAGGCACGCCGGAGGTGTGCGGGAGCTTTGTTGTCCACCACCTCTGCCGGGGGTGAAATTCCTAATTCATGCTAAACCCCGGGTGCTACCCGGCGCCTGCCGCTTCTATCAACCATCAACTATCACCAATCAACTGAAGCTTAAACTATGAGCAAGGAATCTAATACAGGCGTTTGTTATCTCGTGGGCACCGGTCCTGGAGACTTGGGACTAGTAACATTGCGGGCGAAGGAGCTGATCGAACGCGCCGATGTGATTATTTACGATGCACTTTGCAATCCGCAGATGCTGGGCTGGGCGCTTAAAGAGGCGACCATTGTTTACGCCGGAAAACGGGCGGCAAAACATCATCTCACGCAGGAAGAAACCAATGCGCTTTTACTCAAGGAGACAGCCGCCGGAAAATGTGTCGTGCGGTTGAAAGGTGGCGATCCATTTGTATTTGGACGTGGCGGCGAAGAAGCAGAGGAGCTGGTAAAAGCCGGGCTAAAATTTGAAGTGGTGCCCGGCATTTCGTCGGCGATTGCCGCGCCAGCTTATGCAGGGATACCTGTAACCCATCGCGATTACACGACGCAATTCATGGTTTTTACCGGACACGAAGATCCGACCAAACCGGAGAGCACGCTGGATTACGCACAGATCGCCAGTGCGCCCGGCACGAAGATCATGCTCATGGGCGTGGAACGGCTCGAGACCGTGACGGGCGAACTGGTCAAACATGGAGCGAAGCCCGAAACGCCTGTTGCGCTCGTGCGCTGGGGGACGACGGGGCAGCAACGAACGATCAGCGGACGGCTCGATGATATCGCCGGGATTGCGAAGAAGACGGAATTTAAAGCGCCGGCTGTGTGTGTGATCGGCGATGTCGTGAAGCTACGTGAAAAGCTGAGTTGGTTTGAGAAACGACCTCTTTTCGGAAACCGAATTATCGTTACGCGCACACGCAAACAGGCAGGCGCGCTGAGTAGTCAACTGCAGGAGCTGGGGGCGGACGTGCTGGAACTTCCCACCATTCGCATTGAGCCACCGAAAGACCCCAAGGAGCTGGCCGAGGCGGTGGTTTATGCGCACACCTACGACTGGATTGTTTTCACCAGCCCGAATGGCGTGGATGCTTTTTTCGAGAAATTCTACAGCGTCTATAGTGATGCCCGGGAAATCGGCGGCGTGCGGATCGCGGCGATCGGGCCTGCCACTGCGGCGCGAGTAGCGGCGTATCGTTTCAAGGTGGACCTGCAACCGAAGGAATACGTCGCGGAGGCGATCATTAAAGCCTTCAAGGAAGACGGCTGCATTGAAAACCTAAAAATGCTGCTGGCGCGTGCCGACATTGCGCGCGACATGTTGCCAAAAGAGCTTGAAAAACTAGGTGCGATTGTGGACGAGGCGGTGGTTTACCAGACGGTGCCGGAAACCGAGGATCCGACGGGGGCCATTGCGCGTTTCCAGGAGTCTGGAGCCGATATCCTCACCTTTACGAGTTCATCCACCGTGGACAATTTCATGGCGCTCAAGCTGCCGCTGCCTGCGCATATCAAAATCGCCTCCATCGGGCCAGTAACCTCAAAGACCATTCGTGAACATGGCTTGGAAGTCGCAGTGGAAGCGAAGCAACACGACATCCCAGGTTTGATCAATGCGATAAAACAACTTTGCAAAAAAAATAAGTCGTCATCTTAATGTCCTCATGAGACGTTCAGGAATATTAATCAAACCGAATTGTATCCGACCCCAATAACTGGCTAATTCCACCTTCGCATGTCTGACGACGGCCCCTCCCTAGAACCTGAGTTTACTGCACAGCTTGAAGCACTTATAGCCGAAGCTGAACAACAGATGGATGCTAAGAATAAATCTGCATCTGGCGATGAAGAAATCTCTCTGGATATCGGCATGCCTACGCCTGCCCCGACAGCTAAAACACTTAAAACACCTAAAACAGCAGTAGCTCATGAGCCTCCGATTTCCCCGGCTATATCTTCTGAGCTTCTCCAAAAGATTGAAAAATTGGTGGGAACTCATGAGTTGCTTCCCGTTTTGCTCAATGAGGTAAAATCAACGATCGAGCGCAAGAATGCGGTGAACAAGGCAATGTTCGATGCACTGCATGTCGAACTAAAGGGTTACAAGGATACGTTTATCCTCGAAGCAGTCCTCAAACCGGTCATTCACGATCTGATCGTGGTTTATGATGACGCCATCGATATTCACAAGCACCTCAACAAAATGCTCGTCTCGATGGAGACAGAAGAACGTCATGAGGCGCTCAAGCCTATTTTGAACAAGATCAAAAACAGCGTCACCCGGACGGAACACCACGTTCATTTTATGCTCGAAGTGCTGGCCCGGCTCGATGTGGACCAGATGCCACCTTCCAACGGTAAACTCGACAAACAGACACAGCGCGCTGTTGCAGTTGAGACCACAGAGCAAGCCTCCGAGGATCAGATCGTTATTCGCACCGTCAAGAGCGGGTTTACCTGGAGAGATCGGATTTTTCGCCCCGAGGAGGTTGTCATCAAAAAATGGCAGCAGCCCGAGTCATCCCCTTCTCAAGGCGAAATGATGGCTATTTAGCCGACTGGCCTTCTTGACAAAGCACACCCACCTTTCACAAATACACCCATAACGTTTATACCCATTTAACTATGTCTTCAAATTCTCATCGCAAGGCAGTCGGAATCGATCTCGGTACTACTTTTTGTGTGGTTGCACACATTGATACCTACGGAAAACCGCAAATCATCCCCAATGCAGAAAATGAACGGATCACCCCTTCGGTGATCCTTTTCGATGGTAGCAATGTCACGGTGGGAACCGTTGCAAAACAAAATGCGGTATCTGAGCCGGAAAAAATTGTGGATTTCGTAAAACGCGAAATGGGCAAAAACAAAGAGCAGTTTTGCCGCGACTTTAATGAAAAGCAGTATTCCGCCGAGGAGCTCTCTTCGCTGATTTTGCGTAAGCTCAAGCGGGATGCAGAAGCTTACCTCGGCGAGGAAGTGACGGATGCAGTCATCACCGTTCCTGCTTACTTTACCGATGCTGAGCGCACAGCCACCCTGCACGCCGGGCAGCTTGCTGGGCTACACGTTTTGCAGATCATTAACGAGCCGACTGCGGCCGCGATTACCTACGGACTGGACAAGCTGGATCAGGACCAGACCGTTTTCGTGTTCGATCTTGGCGGAGGAACGTTCGACGTAACCATCATGCGCATTGAGGGTGGAAACATTCGGATGCTTGCGAGTAATGGCGATCACTGCCTCGGCGGTAAAGATTGGGACGACGTGATTGTTAATTACGTCGCGGATGAGTTTGAAAAGCAGCACGGCGAAAATCCGCTACTCGATCTTCAGAGCTATCAGGATCTTTATAGCCGGGCGCTCACTGCAAAAATCCAGCTTTCCACCCGCACCCGCACCACCATCGTCCACAGTTTCAACGGCAAGAGTGTCAAGGTGGAGATGTCCCGTGAAGAATACGAAGAGCGCTGCAAGCAGCTCTTGGAGCGGGTCAAATCCATCTGCGAAATCGTGATGCAGGAAGCCGAGATCAAGTGGGAGGATATCGACCGCGTTTTGCTTACAGGTGGTATGACCAGGATGCCCAGTGTGCGCGAAATGATTGCCGAAATTTCTGGTCGCCCGGTGACGGACGAGGTCAGTCCCGATGAGGCAGTTGCAATCGGAGCCGCGATTCAGTCCATGCTTTCACTACTACAGGAAGAGGACAAAAAGGGGGAGCGCGTCATCTCTCAGGAAATGCGTGATCAATTTTCAGCAGCAGACGGATCGCTCATGCGCGTGAGTAATATTACAACTCATTCGCTGGGAGTGGTGCTATGGGACGACATGAAGGCCGAGGAATATGTCTTCACGATGATTCCAAAAATGATGCCGATTCCTGCGCAGGTTAAAAACAGCTTCGGAACCGCCAAGGCGAGTATGAAGAATGCCATCGTGCGGGTGGTGGAAGGGGAAAGCACCGTTGCCACCGAGTGCACCCCTCTCGGAGTATGTGACATTACCCTACCCCCTTTCCTTCCGAAGGGATCGCTGGTGGAACTGACTTACTGTTATAACGAAAACCAGGTGCTTGAAGTCATCGTGGAGGCTGCGGGCAACACCAGCCGTGTGTCGATCGAGCGCAACACCGGTCTGGATGACAGTGAAATCGAAGCAGCAACTGCTGACCTCGCATTGCTGAGAGTATCCTAACCGGATAAAACGCAGACAAGGAGTTCGCTGTGGGCCTGCCAATACCGATACCAGACAATCCGACAAAGTGGGAAGGGTGGCGCAGCTACAACTCGCTCAACATGTATGAGCGGTTGTGCATCGATCCCAATTCCAATCCCACAGATGAGGTAATCGAGGCGAACTGCCGCGAGCTGCTGGTCTGGTGGAGAAAAAAGCTCCCGCTGAAAAGTCAGCCAAGCAATCCCATCGCACAGCTTTTGCGACAAGGGCTGGATGATGCGCCACGTTTTATTACCGAGGCGAGAGTCTTCCTTCTGGATCCCACGCTAAGGGAAAAGATCGATTCAAAGCTTCACGCAGATCTCGTGAGCAAAACATTGGATGATTTTAAAAAGCTGCTGGCCTATTCGCTGGGCAGCCAGAAAATCACCGAGGAGGAGGAAAAACGGCTTTACGGTGCAGGCTATAGCATGGGACTGAAGGATGAGGACATGAAGTCCGTCATTGAGGAGGAGATCGTCAAGACCGGCACCAAACGGATCAAGGCCGAGGATCTCTTGCCGCCTCCGCTGCCTGTTGCGGCACCCGCTCCGGTTGCCGCCCCCGCTTTGGAGCCCGCAAAGCCAAGTGATCCATTTGAGGAATTCCGCAAAATCCTCCGCATGTCTCGTCTCGCGATCGATGATGATGAAATGACCGATGACCAGAGGGACGCGATGTGCAATCTGGGAGAGAGCCTCGGACTTACCGGCGGACAGGCGGAAGATTTGATCGATGAATATCTCGAAGCGATGGCAGCTGGACCTGCGGCAATGCCCACCGTAGCAGTAAAACCTATGGCAGTAGCAGCGAAAACCGCCGTAGCACCTGCTCCGAAACTCAGCAGCGCTATCAAGCCCGCGCCAGCAGCGGTGAAACAAACACTGGTTTCTCCAATGCAGAAGGCGGGCGAACGGCAGAAATACCATAAGTTCACGAACTCGATCGGAATGCAGCTTTTACTGATCACCAGCGGTAATTTTAGAATGGGGAACGATGCCAGTGATTCACAAGTCAATGAGCAGCCAATTACCCCGGTCATGTTGAGCTGCTTCCATATGGGGCGTCATCAGGTCACGAATGCACAGTATGAATTGTTTGATGCGGCACACCGCAGCAAGCGCGCGCCGTGGGCGGATGACAATCATCCGGTGATCTACGTCACCGCTCTGGAAGCGGAGGAGTTTTGCAAATGGTTGAGTCAGAAAGACGGGAAAAGATATCGTCTCCCGACAGAGCCCGAATGGGAGTTTGCCGCTGGAGGTGAGGATGGCAGGACTTATCCTTGGGGCGAGGGGATGAAGTCTGGCGACCTCGCGAATTTTGCGGATGCCCGCACACAACTTCCTTGGAAGGACACCAATATTAATGATGGGTATGCGGAAACCTCACCAGTGGGAAATTATCCACGTGGAGCCAGCCCATTTGGGATCGATGACATGGCCGGGAATGTATTTGAATGGTGTCAGGACTTGATGGGGCCTTATCCAGGTAGGGAACTGGTGAACCCGAAGGTGGCAAAGTCAGGGACTAATCGCATCTACCGTGGTGGCTCATGGCGTTCGCGGCTCTCCAGCCTCCGCGTTGCCGCCCGCAATTCGAATCTACCGACTTACCAAAGCAACGACGTGGGATTCCGCGTCGTCTGCGAATGCGAGTAGCGCAGGCATTTAGTTACAGCTAAGAGGGTTCAGTTTTAGCCACCTCCGAGTAACACGCCTCCAGTTGATCTACGGTATTTTTAATGTCGAATTTTAGGTGGACGCTGGCGGAGGCAGTTTGTCCGATTTTCGCGTAGAGAGCGGAGTCTTTTGCGAGCGACAGCATCGCATCGCCCAACGCTTCATGATCGCGCTCCTCTACCAAAAGCCCGCTGAAACCGTCTTCAATCGCCTCGGGGATTCCTCCGTGACGCGTGGCAATAACCGGGATGCCTGTCGCCATCGCCTCAAGCACCGCATTGGGAACGCCTTCTTGGTCACCGTCTGCACCCATTTCGCTCGGATGTAAAAAGAGATGCGACTTCGCCATCAGCGCCATCAAATCGGTCTCCTTCATAAAGCCGGTGAACTTGATTTTGTCGGCAATATTCAAAGATGCGGCGAGATCACTCAGCTCCTGCTTCATCCGACCTTCGCCGGCAATGGTGAGTGTAGCTTCTGGATACTCCTGCGCAAATTTCGCAAACGCCCTCAGGCTCGTTGCGTAACCTTTCTTGGCAATAAGCCGCCCGGCTTGCACGCAACGCCATTTCCCGTCGGCTGGCGGAACCCGAAGCTGAAAAGCCAGACGATCAATCGGGATCCCCGTGCGATTCATACGGATTTTTCCTTCCGGACATCCCGCCGCCTTCAAGCATTCACCGAGCGATTCGCTCCGCACCAAAATCAATCGCGCCAGTTCAAACACCCGTTTCAGCGCTGCGAGATGGGAAGGCTTGTCTCCATCCACCTGCGCATCTGCGCCATGAAAACTCACGACGACAGGAAGCCTTGTGCGCTCCAATAGCGGGAGCAGATGCACGCCGATATGCCCGAAATACACATGCAGCAATTTCGCTCCGGATTCCCCCATCGCTTTTTCCAGCCGCGCCGCTTCCGATGCATAAATCTGAATCGGCTGTTTCAAAATGGTCTTCTGCCAAAATCGCCGCAATGGGTGCGTCGCTGGTTTTGGAAATATCCGGATGTCTTCAAATGGAAACGTCTCCTCATTTTCCCGCTTCTGGCAAAACACCACGGGGTGCCATTCCTTCAGCGCCGTCACCTGTCTGTAAACGTGCAGCATCTCGGGCTTCAGGAAGGTCACGATATAACTCGCGACCACCGGACGTTCGTTTTTAAGAGTTGAGGCCGGGGGCGTCATATGGCACGAGGCTACGGCCTTTCCAGCCGCGCCCATGCGGTTTATGGTTGTTTTCCCAATGTCATCGCAAGCACCAACCTCAATTTTAGCCCGCGCCCGTCGCGTCTTTGAACTCGAAATCGCAGAAGCTCAACGCGTGGCGGATCGTCTCGACGACAGTTTCGCGCGCGCCGTGGAGGTAGTTCAAAAAGCAGTAGCAACGAAAGCAAAGGTTGTCGTGGTTGGCGTAGGAAAATCCGGCCATATCGGCGAGAAAATAGCCGCCACACTCACTAGCACGGGGACTCCCGCGGTATTTCTGAATCCCTTGAATGCTCTTCACGGCGATCTCGGGATTATTTGCGATGGCGATGTAGTCCTGGCACTTAGCAACAGCGGACAGACTGAGGAAATCCTGAATATTTTTCCGGCGCTCGCACGATTCGATGTCCAGATTGTCGCTATCACCGGAAACCCAAAATCCTTTCTCGCGCAGAATGCCCACATTCATCTCGACGCGTCTGTCGAGCGTGAGGCCTGTCCACTTGAGCTCGCGCCCACCGCCAGCAGCACGGCGCAGCTTATTCTCGGCGATGCACTCGCGATGGTGCTGCTCGAAGAGCGCGGTTTTACCCGCGAGGATTTTGCGAAGTTCCACCCGAATGGAAAACTCGGACGCACGCTCCTACTCACCGTCGGGCAGATTATGCGTCCGCTCGACAACATGGCGTTGATCAAACTCGACGCAAACGTGCGCGACGTGATGCTCGAAATGGCCCGCCAGCGCGCAGGCTCTGCGGTCGCCCTAGCCACCGACGACACACTCGCCGGGATTTTTACTCAAGGCGACTTTGCGCGGCATCTGCAAAAGCACCCCAACCTGCTCGAACTTCCAGTGAAAGAATTTCTCACCCTCAAGCCCATCACGATCCAAGAGGGCAAGCTCGCCTACGAAGTCCTACATATTTTTGAAAAGCACCACATCGACGACCTCGTCGTGCTCGATCCCGAAAACCGCCCCATCGGTCTTGTGGATACGCAGGATCTCGCGAGGTTCCGGCTGGTGTGAGATTAAAATTCTCCATTGGGTATCGATCGTCTCTCCATCTCTGACTTTACGGATGTATCGAGATCATGGTGTGTTCCTCGGCGTTGCCTGTGTCTGGGTGGGCGTAGAAACTTTCAGTAAAAGCGCGAAAGGCCGAAAAGCCAGCTCAGCTCATCTTAAAAACTAAAATCATTTTTGCGTCCGCATCTTTGAAACTGCTCAGGAACGGAGTTATCGGCTGCCATCTTGCCGACAAAGTGATGCTCCGCATGATAGGAAGTCTTTGGCGAGACGCCAGAAACGGCGAGCAAGATGCTCACCCGATCCCGGGAATTCCGGTTACGGCGCTTTTGTAACTTGCGAATGTTTGGTGACTCTTCGACTCTGCGCCCCAATGAAACGCCTCTTCTTCCTCCGCTCCGCCTTTACGACACTGCTATTTCTTTTCAGCGCGGTTTGTGCCATGAGCGATGACTGGAAACCGGAGGCTGGGTTTGTCAGTCTTTTCAACGGAAAGGATCTGACAGGATGGAATTACAGTCCGACCGAAAAGTTTGACGGCAAAACAGAATCAACCGAAGGACGCTATACGGCCAAGGAGGGCTGTCTGGTGGTGAATCAACCGAAGGAAGGACAACCGAAGCTGACGCAGATCAAAACCACCCAGGAGTTTTCAAAAGACTTTGTGCTCAAGCTGGAGTTCCGGGCTTCGGTGAACGCAGACAGCGGAATTTTTCTTCGTGAACCCCAACTGCAATGCCGCGACTATCTGGTGGCTGGCCCTTACAAAACCCTGAAGCAATACAAGCCGCAGGATTGGAACCAGATCGAGGTGACGGTGTAGGATGGTGTGGCGCACTGCACCTGTAACGGCGAAGTGCTGGAGGCAGCGATGAAGCTTCCGGCGACCGGGCCCATCGGGCTCGAAGGCGATCGCGGTCATATGGAATACCGTCACATTCAGATTAAGGAACTGCCGTAAAACGAAAGTCTTACTTACTTGGAATTATATCCCGAGGGCCTTGCCGTGACCCCTTTTACTAATCGGTGACTTAGCATGCACTCCTCATACTTTTTTTGCGTGAGCTGCGTATCATAAAACATCCGAGAAGGGTAGCGCGCGCGCCCTCGCGGGCTGTTTTCGGAGCCCCCGCCGAAAACAGCCAAACCATAAGGCGTAGCCTCCATCTTTTCAGGCGTGATGTCCAAAGACGTGATGCTTCGCATTGGGTTTTCTAAGTCTTTGGCGGGAGCGCCAAAGACGGCCCGCAGGGACTCGGGCGCTACCCTTGCATCGGCTTCGCCGACGCAAACACTCTACCTGCCTTTTACAGTAAAGTGTGAGGAATGCGGGTTAGTGATAGAACCTTCGGACGAGACGCCCGAACTAATAGGAGCAGTGCGGCTTTTCACTTTTCTGACGCTTTCTTTCCGTGTCTTTCCGTCGACAGCCCTTTCTCACAGCGCAGCCACGAAGATTTCTGATTTTTTGATTTGTGCGAGGTTGCCGGTTTCTTGCACGCTCACAGTCCAATGAAAGAATACCGTCTTAATCGTCTTTTTAACCCGAGTACTGGCCGCTGTTTCGATGTCGCTGTGGATCACGGCTTTTTTAACGAATCGGTTTTTCTTCAAGGTATCGAAAATCTCGGTGCAGCGGTAAAGACACTCGTGGACGCAGCCCCGGATGCCATCCAGCTCACGATCGGTCAGGCGCATTATCTCCAGTCGATTCCCGTTCGCCCCAAGCCCGCGCTCGTTTTGCGCACCGATGTCGCGAACGTCTATGGCAAGGATCTGCCACGCACGCTTTTCAGCCGGATGATTGATAATGCCGTCGAACAGGGCGTCCGCCTTGACGCCGCCTGCGTCGTCGTAAACCTTTTCCGCATTCCCGGTGAGCCCGAAGTCACCGATCAGTGCATCCAGAACATTATCGAGCTCAAACCGCAGTGCGATCATTACTGCATGCCGCTCATGGTCGAGCCTCTCGTTTTCCAGGCCAATGAAAAAGTCGGTGGTTACATGGTGGACGGCGATCTGAACAAAATCGTTCCGCTGGTACGCCAGGCGTGCGAACTCGGCGCGGATATCATCAAAGCCGATCCTACCGACGACGTGAGCCTGTATCACAAGGTGGTGGAAATTGCCGGGCGCATCCCGGTTCTCGTGCGCGGCGGTGGCAAAGCTTCCGACGAGGAAATCCTCACCCGCACCGAGGCGCTCATGAATCAGGGCGCGGCAGGTATTGTTTACGGACGCAATATCATCCAGCACGCCAATCCTGCCGGAATGACCCGTGCGCTCATGTCCATCGTGCATGAAAACACGAGCGCGTCTGATGCAGCGAAGCTGATCAAATAGCGGACAAATACCCTGTTGGGATAACTGCGGGTTGCAAAACGCTGAGTCCGTGTTTTCCTCGCCGAACGCATGGCTGGCTTCCGACTTTTCGACCTCAATCCTGAACAGGATAAAGCCGTACGAACGATTGAAGGCCCGTTGCTGATTCTGGCTGGTGCCGGAAGCGGCAAGACACGCGTGATCATTGCGCGCACGTCCTACATGCTCGCACAAGGAGTTGCGCCGGAAAGCATCCTCGCCGTTACTTTCACCAACAAAGCCGCCAATGAAATGCGGCAGCGCCTCTCTGGAATGATAGAGCCTGAGCGTGCGAAAAAGGTCACGATGTGCACTTTTCATGCGCTTTGCGTGCGGGTGCTACGACAGGACATCGAACGTCTCGGATACAAAAAGACCTTTTCGATTTACGACCAGGGCGACCAGCTCGGGCTGATCAAAAAAATCATCACGCGCACCGCAGCACGCGATGAAAAACTAGATCCCAACGTCGCGAAGAATCTCATCAGCAAAGCAAAGAACAGTGGCTGGAGCGAACCGCGCCCCGGCGACGAGGAAACTCTGGCCGCCGCCGTTTTCGCCCGCTACCAGCAGGAGCTCAAAACGCTGAACGCTGTGGATTTCGACGATCTCCTGCTGCTCACCGTTAAGCTCCTCAACGAGCACCCCGATGTCCGCGAACGCTGGTGGAGACGCTTCCGCTACATCATGGTGGACGAATTTCAGGACACCAATCGTCTACAGCTCGATCTTGTCTCGCTTCTGGCCAAGTCGCCCGAGCACCTTCCCGATCAGGTGCCAAACGTCGCAGTCGTGGGCGACGACGACCAGTCCATCTACGGCTGGCGTGGCGCCGAGGTCAGTAACATCCTTGAGTTTGAAGCGCATTTTTCGAATCCGACCGTCATCAAGCTCGAGCAAAATTATCGCTCCACAAACATCATCCTTGGAACCGCAAACTCGCTCATTAAAAACAATCCGCGCCGTCGTCCGAAGTCGCTGTGGAGCGCGCAGGAGGGCGGAGAGAAAGTGCGCATCATCGGAATGCAAGACGACAAACAGGAGGCGGAATTTATCGTGGAAGAAATCCAACGCCGCCAGACACTCGAAAAGCTCAAGTGGGAGGATTTCGCCGTGCTGTTCCGGATGAATGCCCAGGCGCGTCTCCTGGAGCAAAACTTTCGCGCACTCAAGATTCCCTACCGCGTCATCGGCGGTAAAAGCTTCTTCGATCGGCGCGAAATCAAGGACGTCCTCGCTTACGCCGCGTGTCTGCTCAATCCCGACGACGATGTCTCGCTCCTGCGGATCATCAATGTTCCCGCACGCGGCATCAGCGACACCACAGTGGAAAAAGCCACCGAGTGGAGCATCATCAATCGCTTCTCTGTCTTTGAGGCAATGAAGCAGGAGGAATTTTTGAATACGCTTCCTTCTCGCACTCAGAATGCGATCCGCGAATTTCACAACTTTCTGGACGAGTTTGAAACGAAGCTGCTGGAACCGCTCGCAAACCAGCCCGCAGTTCTGCGTTCGCTCGTGGAAAACAGCGGCTACATGAAAGATCTCCAGCGCACCTGCAAGACGCCGGATGAGTGGCTGAATCGCGAGACAGGAATCCGGGATCTCTTAAACTCATTTGAGGAATACTCAGGCCGGACTGAAAAGGGGCTCCGCGAGTTTCTGGACGAAATGATGCTGCGCCAGGAGCAGGAGAATGAAGACGATGAGAACAATCAGGGCGTGAGTCTCATTACCCTCCACGCCTCCAAAGGGCTGGAGTTTCCTATCGTTTATCTCGTCGGCGTCGAGGAAGGGATCATTCCACATGATCGCTCAAAAGTAGAAGGCACCGGCGACGAGGAGCGACGACTGCTTTACGTGGGCATCACTCGGGCGCAAAAAAATCTCACACTGAGTTTTTGCAGAAACCGCATGAAATTCGGTAGCGCGATGCACTGCATGCCGAGCAGCTTTTTAAAGGAGCTCGATCCGGAACTCCTTGATCAACAGGACGTGAGCGAAATCCTCACCAAACCCGTCACGCACGAAAGTGCAGCAGATCGATTCTCGGCCATGCGCGCCTTACTGGAAGGCATTTAATTTCACGGCCGATCGAGACGGGAAAATCGATCCATCATTCATAAAATTTGAACTCAATCCCTGAAAAGCTATCCAAGGTGCCCATATGATACCCTATCTTATTTTGTTTGTTGGAACCATGCTGCTTTCCCTGTGGGCAATGGCTCGAGTGAAGAGTGTTTATCAGCGCTACAGCCAAGTCCCGGGCTCAGCGGGCTACACTGGTGCCCAAGTAGCCGCCAGCATTCTCCAGCGGGCAGGCATTAATGACGTGGAGATCGTCGAGCACAACGTCATGCTCGGAGATCACTACGATCCCACCCACAAGCGCCTCGTGCTTTCGACGCAAAACTATCGCGGCACCTCGCTCGCAGCCATCGGCGTCTCGGCTCATGAATGTGGTCACGCCATTCAGCACAAGATCGCTTACGGGCCGCTGCACTGGCGCATGGCCGCCGTCGGCATCACCAACTACGCCAGCCAGATCGTCTTTTGGATTCCGATGATCGGTCTCTTCGGTGGATTTTTCTCCGGCTATACGGCGATCCTCATTATGGCGGTGTGTTTTGGAGTCATCATGCTTTTTAATCTCATTACGCTTCCCGTGGAGTTTGATGCCTCCCGTCGTGCAAAACTGATCCTGAATGAAATGGGGTTCACACGTTCGCAGGAAGAAGACAAAGGGGTGGAAAAAATATTAAATGCCGCCGCGTGGACTTATGTCGCTGCATTCATCACCTCACTCGCCTACTTCCTCTGGTATCTCCTGCCGCTGCTGACGGGACGCAGCAGTGATGACTAACTTTACCCGCGCGGATGAAATTGGCGGTGGACTGACTTCAGGCGTCCGCTCTCAACATGAGTGTAGATCTGCGTCGTGGAAATATCGGCGTGACCCAGTAGCTCCTGAATAATACGCAAGTCGGCACCGCCTGTAAGGAGATGGGTTGCAAAGCTGTGCCGAAGCAAATGAGGGTAAACCGCCTTTTCGATTCCCGCCCGCTTTGCCACCTCTTTTACAATCTGCCACAGGCGCACGGTAGTGAGCTTGCGACCAAAACGATTCAGAAACACCTCGCTGCCGGTGCGCGGCTTTACCATCTGCGGACGCATCCGGTTTAAGTAAGCCTCCATACATTCCCGCGACTTCCCACCAACCGGAACCAGCCGGGTTTTGTTTCCCTTGCCAGTAACGCGGATCATTCCGCCTTCGAGATCGAGATTTTCCAACTTCGCGCCCACCAGTTCACTTGCCCGCAAACCGCTGCCATAAAGAAGCTCCAGCATCGCGCGATTGCGCAACCCAAACTCCTCTTCATCTCCGATGGCGTCGAGTAGCTTCATGATGTCGTTCTCATTGAGTGTCTCCGGCAAATAGCGCTCCATGCGTGGCAACGGCAAAACCTCGGCAGGATCGAGCGGAATAAATTTACGAACAGTCAGCCAGCGAAAGAAAATTTTGATCGCGACTACCTCTAGCTTGATGCTCGAAGCAGCCAGCCCGGCGCGCTTTCTCTCCGCCAAATAATCCTGAAGGTTCTTGAGCGTGATCTTTTCAACCGTCTCCACGTCGTGTTTCGTCGCCCACCCACAAAAGCACTCCAGCGAACGGCGCGTGGACAGTTGATAGTTATCCGAAAGCCCACGTTCAGTCGCGAGATAGAGAATGAAACTCTCGATGAAATCCTTCATGCCATGAAACGCTCGGGCGGCATAATCGGCGGGTTTTGACAAAATCGGTTGATCAATCGTTCCCAGCCTTCGTGTCCGTTGATGATGTCGATCTCCACACGCATGAAATAAATAGGGACTTTCAGCCTGTCTTCTCCCGGCATTTTCGCAGGGAAACGCACGGCGTCCTTTTCCGTGGTCACCACCAAATCAAGATCACGCCGGATGCAGCGCGCCATAAAGTCTGAGAGCTCCTGATCCGAAAACCGATGGTGATCCGCAAAGCGCGAAGTGATCACCAGATTCGCTCCCAGTTTCTCAAGACTTCCCTCAAAGCTTTCCGGACGTGCGATACCACTCAGCGCGCCGATGTATTTATCCTGTAACGCGGAAAGCGGCAGGCGATCTTCGGCATTATAGAGGTTCTGCAAATGAATCGGACGGTGTCTGCACTCGATAATCTCTGCTGTCTTGTTGTAGCGACGAATCCGGCGGATCAATTCCTCGTTCTCTCCCTTCACGGATTTGGTAATCAAGATGCACCCCGCCCGACGAAGATTGGAGGGCGGCTCACGCAATGTTCCCCGGGGTAGGAGATAGTCGTTCCCAAACGGCGCCTGACTATCAATCAGGCAAATATCGAGCCGGTGTTGCACATCAAGATACTGCATCCCGTCGTCTAAAATCAGAACGTCACACTTGTGCTCTGACACGGCGTAACGTCCGGCCCGCGCACGATCCCGATCCACCAGCACGACTACATTCCCTAGACTGCGTGCGAGCATATAAGGCTCATCACCCGCCCAAGCGGAGTCGAGGAGCAGACGCTTCCCGTCATGCACAGTGCGTGGCTTGTATTTTCCAAAAAACCGACGGCGTAAACGGCGCAGCAACGGCAGCTTCTTGCTTTTATAACCACGGCTGAGAATGGCGACGTTGCGGCCGCAATCCCGGAGTTGCCGCGCCAGATACTCCACGACCGGCGTCTTTCCGGTGCCGCCTACCGTGAGATTGCCGATACTGATCACCATGACTCCTAGCTGACGCGCTTTTCGCACCTGCTTGCGATAAAGCCAGAGGCGCATTTTCACACCCACATAAAACAATCCAGATAGCGCAAACAGGAACCACCGGAGCAGCATGGCGCGCTTGCCAAACCGGCGTTCGAGAATGACGTCGGTAGCAAACTGTTCAAAGCGATCCAATGTATCGCGAAATGCCATGAACCCGCAGACTAAAACATCAAGGTCGTTTTCCAACAGCCATTTTCGCCCGTGCAAGCGACGGGATGTGATTACAAATGGGTGCGGTGATAGCGAGGGGACAGGCGGAGCGGAGCAAAGTAGCGTATGCTTCTAGCTTGCGCCTGCCCGCAATGCTACTAGCCCGTATCGCTACAGACATAGCGTCGCAGGCGGGCCGCGAATCGCTGCCCACAGGAATCAAGCCGGTTGATCTCCGTGAAATGCGCGCCATTGATTGAATCCTGTGCGGCCAGCGATCCGTCCCGGGCGCTGCTTTACCATAGCGAAGCTCCAATCCTTGTAATGGTGACTGGATTTGAGTTTGCAGACAGACGTCAAGGATATGGCTGGCGCATTGATAGAAGCGCCCGGGACGGTCGCTGGCCACACAGATTCCAAATCTGTGCTACGACCGCTGCGCTTCGCGCTGCATAGCCATGCGAACACTCTTGGATACAATTCTGTGCTCCTCTGTCGCGCTTCAATCGCACCCGCTTTTAATCACCCCCAGCGCCACGATTGATAAATCCGGTCAAACCCGATTTTATAAACGGATGTCTCAACCCGCACCCGCTCTC
>Ga0209181_10004713_pt1 | contig 20097 bp, 19 predicted proteins | sample MAT05_FD_187208 | JGI IMG/M metagenome (GOLD analysis project Ga0209181, IMG submission 187208) | Freshwater microbial communities from Lake Fryxell liftoff mats and glacier meltwater in Antarctica - MAT-05 (SPAdes) (version 2) | ecosystem: Environmental > Aquatic > Freshwater > Ice > Liftoff... | reverse complement strand
GGCAAATAATAACTTGTAAATTTGATATGCTTTCTTTTCACCCAGATGACCCATCTTTTTGATTAAATAGCCCCACTATTCGCTCAAAAAGATAGCCCATCTGAGCAAAAACCAATCTATCTGAAATTTACAAGTTATTATTTGCCCGTTCCTAAGGATCGGGATTGAACTGCCAACGGGGGGCTTTGACAGTTTGTGATATTTTCGTGATAGATGTGCCCGACATTTGGCCCATGAACATTCTCGTAGTCGAAGATGACCCCAACATTGCGGAGTTGATTGCCATTCACCTGCGCGATTTGCCAGCCAAGGTAACAGTGCTTGAAAACGGTTGGAAGGGTTTAGACGAAGCCATGAGCGGGCGTTACGACTTTCTTGTGCTCGACTTGATGCTGCCTGGCTTGGGCGGTTTGGAAATTTGTCGCCAATTGCGCCAGCGCAAACAATACCTGCCCGTGCTGATGCTCACCGCGCGTTCTGAAGAGCATGATAAAATCACGGGCCTCGAAATGGGTGCCGATGACTACCTTACCAAGCCGTTCAGCCCCGGCGAACTGCTCGCGCGCATCCGGTCAATTCTGCGCCGTGCCCAGCGCGAGAGCCAACAAGCGGAACGTCAATTACAGCGAATCGAGCGCGGCAGCCTGATTATGGATTTGGAGATGCGTACACTGCGCAAAGGTGTTACCCGCATAGAATTGACCGCCAAAGAATTTGACCTTTTGCAACTATTTTTGCAGAACCCGGGCAAGCCCTACACGCGTTTGGAAATCTTGGACGAAGTGTGGGGCGAGCGATTTGAAGGGTTAGAGCACACGGTCAATTCGCATATCAACCGCCTGCGTGCCAAAATCGAAGACGACCTTACCCAACCGCGCTACATCCTTACGGCCTGGGGCGTGGGCTACAAATTCAACGACGAGATTTAATGACCCGACCCAGTGAAGCATTGGAACTTACGGCCAAATCACACTTGCGCCGCGTGATGAGCACCGTGCTGACGGCGTTTTGGGTCTTGATCGCTTATTTCCTGATCACGACTTATTTCCGCTCTTTAGCGGAGGCCGAAAAAGCCAGTCTTATGCGACTGAACGGCATCGTTTATACGCTCGCCATGCAAATCGATGGCAATGCACACCAGCGGTTGATGGCAAAATATCCGGCAAATGATGCCATCGCCACCGCTCAGCAAGACAGCGATTATCTGGCGATCCATCAAGTGCTACGCACGAGTTTCCAAGCGAATATGCTCGGAACGCCGCTCTACACCATTGTGCTGGACAGTGCCCATACTTGCCATTTCGGGGTCACTTCTGCTGAAAAACCCTACTTCCGCCACCCCTATCATTCTGCGCCTGCCCTGTTGATGGAAAAGCACACCGAAGGGGCGATGATCCCGCGCTACACCGACGAATTCGGGACTTGGCTTTCGGCCTTCGCTGCCGTGCGGAACAGCCGGGGCGAGATGGTGGCTTTGGTGCAGGCCGACCAAAAGTTCGACGAGTTTTTGATCCAAGCGCGCGCCGAAGTGCTACGAAATTTTATCTTCGGCCTACTGGCCGGCACTATTTTTTTGGTCTTGCTCGTGCGGGTTTTGCAGCCCATTTTGCACAAAGAACGCCTCATCAAAGAAGCCCTCTTCACCGCCAACCAGGAAAAAGAGCAAATCAACGCGCAACTGCAACTAAGCTTGGAAAAAGTGATCGAGCTTGACAATTTTCGCCGCGAAATGATCGCCAACCTCTCCCACGACCTGCGCACCCCAATGGCGAGCATTTTAGGCTTTTTGGAAACAACTATCCAAAAAAAAGAAACCCTGACGGTCAATGAGCGGGATAAATTTCTTCAGATCGCGATGTCAGAAGCCACCCGCCTCAATCGCTTGGTAAGTGACCTGTTCGACCTTTCCAAATTGGAATCAGGCCAGATTCAAATTGAGCCAGAGCCTTTCAACATTGCAGAGCTGGCGCAGGATACCCTCCAGAAATACCAATTTCAGGCTGAGGCCAAACACCTCAGGTTGCTCACCGATTTTTCAGAACAACTTCCTCTGGCATACGCCGACCTGCGCTGGATTGACCGCGTCCTACAGAACCTGATGGACAATGCGCTGCGCTACGCCAGCGAGGGAGGTTTTGTGATGTTCACTATTTTTCAGCAGGATAACAGCCTGCAGTTCAAGGTTTGCAATAGCGGCGACCCCATCCCCGAAGCGCACCTCGACCGTGTGTTCGACCGGTATTTCAAATCCTCCAACCGTAAAAAAGACAGCACCGGTCTCGGCCTCACGGTGGTCAAAAAGGTAATGGAACTCCACGGACAGCGCGTGTGGGCGGAATCCACCGATTCCGTCACAACCTTCCGATTTACCTTGCCGATTTACCTTCCAGGCAGCGCGCCCTCGTGATACTTTCGTGATAGTTGGGTTTCACTTTTGTCGGAGAATTAAATTTTTCACTAAAACAAAAGTTGATTGATCATGAAACTTAACACATTTTTCCTCGCTTTTCTCTCCCTTATCGCACTTGCATCCTTCGGTGCCTGCGAAAAAGAAGTCGAAGTAATCGTTGATCCAAGCAGACCACAGGGCACGTTCTCGGTGACCAAAAACGCCAGTTTTGTGGAGCAAAACGCCACTGGCTCGAAAGGCACGGCCCAAATCGGCACGGACGAAGATGGCGTGCAATTCATCAAGTTCGGCACCGACTTTAGCACCACGTTCGCAACGGGCACGGTGACGGTTTACCTGAGCACCACCATGAACTTCACGCCCGACCCCGGCAACGGCAACCCCCTGCTTCGGCTGATCGGGCCGGTGTCCAAGGCAGGCGAAAACTACTTCCGCCTCGACCCCGCTGCCGACGTAAAATTCACGCACGTCATTCTGTGGTGCGGCTCCGCCAATGTTCCGTTTGGCTACGCGAAGCTCCAATAGTTTTCAATCATCTTCTGACATGTTCGGCGCGTGGCGGCCACAAGCCGTCACCGCCGAGCCATTCAGCGGCCACTCACCACCATTTTTCATTCAGAAGATGAAAAAAATAATCTTATTTACCCTTGCGCTTTGGCCGCTCATGCTGTCCGCCCAAAGTGGCTGGACCCGCGCCCAAAAGGCCTGGTTTCTCAAAATCGACGCTTCGCAACTCCGCGCCGAGCGTTACTACAACCCGAACGGCGACGAACTCACGACCAATACTTTTACGCAAACATCCTTCAACCTCTACGGAGAGTACGGCTTTCGCCCTCGGCTCACGTTCATCGTGCAGGCTCCGTTGCTGCGGCTCAACCGTTTTGAAACGACCCACTCAACAGCGGGTTTTGGGGACCTGCGCCTCGAAGCCAAATACCGTTTTACGGGCAATAGGCTGCCCGTATCGGTCAGCATAGCCCCCGAACTGCCCACGGGTCGCGCCAACGCATACGCCGTCAACCGCGAGTTCCCCAGCGACCGCATCAACTTGCCCACGGGCGACGGCGAGTTCAACGTGTGGGGCACCCTGGCGGCCTCCAAATCATTTGGCAAATTGTACGCCTCGACCTTCACAGCCTACAATTTTCGGACGAAATACGAGGGCAAGAAGTTCCGCAATCTTTACCAGTTTGGTGCTGAAATCGGCTTTCACCCATGGAAGCCGCTCTGGCTGAATGCCAAGCTGCGCGCACAGTTTAGTGAGGGCAGAAGTCGGCATCCCGATCTCGGGTTCGTGCGTGGGGATGGCACCACCTACACGCTTGCCAGCATGGAGGCCTTATACAAAATCAACAAAAAATGGGGAATATCTGCCGCTTACCTGTCGGGCGGCGATTGGATTGCGCCATTCCGAAACATTTACATCGCACCTTACTTTTCGGTGGGGGCAGTGTATGAGCAATGACACTACCCGATCCTCAGCACAATCCCAAAATTTGCAGCGGCTGCGTCAATTCTTTTTCGACTGTCATCCTCGCCCCAAAATACGTCTAAAGCATGGGACCTGCCACCTTCCGATCGGGCAGTTTGCTGCTCCAGTTTTATGGCGCTGCCGCGCAACTTTTTCCCGTCTATTCTTAGGAACGGTGCATCCACTGACAACTGCGCTGATCGTCAAAAAAAAATCTCATCCAAGGGGTACTCGATTTTTATGTTTAGAAACAAAGGGAAATAAGTATATTTACAGGTAAAATACCTGTTTTTTTTCCTCCTAAAATTTAAAAATAAGATGCCTTTTACAAAACTTTTGATTAGTTACGTCTTGACGTTTATTGTTTTTTTTATCGTGGATATGGCGTGGCTCGGCTTTATCGCAAAAGACTTGTATAAAAAATATCTAGGCAATTTTTTGAGCGACCAAGTCAATTGGACAGCGGCGATCGTGTTTTACCTGCTCTTTATCGTCGGCGTTTTTATTTTCGCTATTCTGCCTGCCATTGAAAAAGACTCGTTGCATTCGGCGATTGTTTTGGGCGCGCTTTTCGGCTTTTTTACGTATGCAACGTACGATTTGACCAACCTTGCGACCTTAAAGAACTGGCCCCTCCGTATTGTATTCATTGACATCATTTGGGGGGTTGTTTTGACGGGAATCGTCAGTACAGCCGGTTTTTACATCACCAAATATTTTTCATAAATAATGGGCGGTCTATTAATAATCTCATCTTTGTGTATATTTATTTATGTTACTGTGTGGTTTTTTATCTCGCTTATTCAAAAGAGAAATGATGTAGCAGACATTGCTTGGGGATTAGGTTTTGTCGTCGTGAGTGCTTTTTGCTTTTTCTCGTATCCGCACACGCCCGTCGCCATGCTGGTCTATGCGCTTGTGACGCTTTGGGGTGTGCGCTTGTCGGTGCATATCGGCTTACGCAGTCGCGGAAAAATGGAGGATTTTCGGTACCAAAAAATGCGGACTGATTGGGGAGAATCGGTTGTGTGGCGGTCCTTTTTGCAAGTATATGTGCTGCAAGGCTTTTTTATGTGGGTCATTAGTTTGCCGATTTTGGTGGCAAGTATCGCCGATTCCCCAACATTTAATACCTTTTCAGCCGTCGGCGTATTGTTATGGGTTATTGGTTTTGCTTTTGAAGCGATTGGCGATTATCAATTGTCGGTTTTTATCAAACAAAAGAAAAACAAAGGCGATATTATGCAAACGGGTTTGTGGCAATACACCCGACACCCCAATTATTTTGGCGAAGTAGTGCTGTGGTGGGGTATTTTTATCGTCGTTTTGCCACTTGACAACGGCGTTTGGAGCATTTTTTCGCCGTTAACGATTACCTTTTTATTGCTCAAAGTATCGGGTATTCCTTTGCTTGAATCTAAATATAAAGACAATCCACAATTTCAAGCGTATAAACGTAGAACAAGTGCGTTTTTTCCAATGTTGCCAAAATTGGAAGATTAGGAACGGGCAAATAATAACTTGTAAGTTTCAGATAGATTGGTTTTTGCTCAGATGGGCTATCTTTTTGAGCGAATAGTGGGGCTATTTAATCAAAAAGATGGGTCATCTGGGTGAAAAGAAAGCATATCAAATTTACAAGTTATTATTTGCCCGTTCCTTAGTGCCGCGCTCCCTTCGGACGGGTACCAGCAAGGTGTTATTTCAGAATTTAATGACCATACACTTCGGCCTTATATCAATGCGCTCAATGCACAGCCTTCATTACCGCACACCTGAAAAATGCAACTGGTGGTTATTTCAATACGTATTCCATGCTAACTGGTGGCCGCCCTTATTTTTTTGAGAAATGGATATCAATAAACTTTCATAATTTAGCGACGGCAATTTAAAATACAACAACGTGGCAAATATCCTTTGGTTTTTATTTTTTTTGGCTGGAATAGCAACCCTCGCTCCACTTCAGTCTTATTCCCAGGATTCGCTTTTCTTGCAAGAAACCCTCCAAAAATGGCAAAACGCCACTGCCTACACCCTTGAAGTAGCACGGGCCATGCCGCCTGAAAGATTTGACTTCAAGCCCGCAGACGAGGAGAAAACATTCGGCGAACAACTCGACCATATCGGAGAAAATATGACTTGGCTGGCGAGCGATTATCTCGTTGGTAAAAAATTTGAGCACCCGCTGATAGAAAAGAAGGAGCGAACACCGGAAGAGCGGATCGAGTTGCTCCTGGCTTCACTGCTATTTGCGCAGGATGCTATTGCGAATACATCGCCTGATTCACTCGCTGTTGTAAAAAGTTTCTTCGCTGGCCCAATGAGTCGCAGGCAGATCATCGCGCTGATGCACGACCACCATACCCATCACAGGGGCCAATTGATTGTTTACCTGCGACTGAACGGAATCAAACCTCCAAAGTATCGGGGTTGGTAAGTTAGGGGAATTGCTGCGTGTTTTGCAGTTTGGGCATTGTAGAATACCCACCTGTCCAGGTGCAAAACAGGTGTTGTTGAAAAAGAAGACCGGGCAAGGCTCCCTCCGCAGGGACTTGGCCTAAAAAAAATTACCTTTCAATTTTATGCGCGCTATATTCTATGGCATTTTGCTTTTGATTTCAGCGGCGGCTCAGGCCCAAGGCCCTTTCGACGGCTACTTGAAAGGAAAGGGGCATCTCGACATGGCCGTTTCCTATTCGGCGAATTCATCCCCAAAATACCTCGGCGCGAACGGCCAAACTTATGATTTTTCCTACAAAGGCTCGCTCTTTGCAGTCTTTGCAGAAGGTGGGCTGACCAAAGACCTCGACCTGATCGGGGTGGCCGCGTACAGTTTTACAAATACCAAGACCGGTTTGCAGGATGGAGGGCTTTATGGAAAATACCGCTTTTTGAAGGCCGCTTCAAAAAATGGGTACCGTTTGAACGTGCTCGCGGGCTCTGGGATATCCTTTCCGCTCTCCGATTATAGCCCGACTGCCAACGGGGCACTCGGCACGAAAGCCATCACAATGCCCGCGCGGTTAATCCTGCAACTGGAATCCCCGTTTGGCCTGTTCCTCAATCTGACCGGCGGGTACAATTGGCGTTTCGACCGTGCCAAGGCCGAGGACATAGCCGAAGTCCAAATGGCTAACCCCGATTTTCGGCCAGGGCCACCGGCGGGTTATTCAAGTCTTTTGGTCAAAATCGGTTTCCCAGCGGCGCACTATTATTTGGACGGCTGGCTCGAGTGGCAAAATACAAAAAAAGGTTCGGATTATTCCCCAAACGTGATCGATCTGCCCCAATTGTACGGCGTGTCGTATTGTCAAGTGGGTGGCACGGCCTACTATTCGGAAGGGGGGCGGGCGGGCTTTTATTTGAGCACCGGTTATATCCTGAACGGGCGGAACACCGGGCTGATTTTCCGGTTCACGGGCGGCGTGGTCATCAAATTCCACAAAAAAGACGAAAGGGCATGAGGACTGTTTCCGCCTTGCGTGGTGTTCCTTGCCAATCTACCCTACCAAGGATGACCCGGTTCCTCCCCGCCGCGCCTGGGTCTTTTGACCCAGCGCCACTTTGGTGGGTAGCCAGGCTCAAAGTGATGATTCCGCCTCCAATTGAATAGAGAAGATGTTTTGGTTGAGCATGGCTAACCCGCCGAAGCGGCGCTGGGTCAAAAGACCCAGGCGCGGCGGAGGGATAGCTGTGGCAGGCAAAAGGGAACACCACGCGTGGCGGAAAGTCTATTATTTTAGTTTTTTGAACTCTTGCAAACCTGCATAGAATCCTATTCCAAACAATAAGGTAATCAATCCTGCGAAATATGGTAAAAATTCAATCATTTTTCTTGATGTTTATAAGTTTTAAATAAATTCCGAAAGCCAGTATAGAAGGCACCCAAATACCAATAAATATGGCAGCGCTTGCTTCTCCATTGAAATACAATATTTCGGAGAAAATAAGCGAGAGAAAGGCTGAGACAAATAACAATTTGTCCGTTATTGTGAACTTTGTAAACATTATTTTAGTGATTTAAAAAATTTTTATGAACGAAGAAACGCGTAAAAACAAGTTGTGAATTTTTAAAAAAGTATTGACATTCAATTAGTTATAAAACGAAGTTCACGCGTTATTTTTTACTCGTTCCCAAGTAAAAAGAGGGAATCTAAAAATGTCGCTCAAAGATAACATTATTTTGAAAATGCAGTTTTTTGTCTCGAATCGCGCCACAGTTTTTTGAACACTCAATGGTTTTACTGCTTTCTGTGTAGTTTTATTACTTTGCGCCGCGCCTGGGTCTTTTTGACCCAGCGCCACTTAGGTGGGTAGCCAGGCTCAAAGTGATGATTCCGCCTCCAATTGAATAGAGAAGATGTTTTGGTTGAACATGGCTAACCCGCGGAAGTGGCGCTGGGTCAAAAGACCCAGGCGCGGCGGACAAGGTGTGATCCACTACATCTTTCTACTTTAGGCTACGCCGCTTTTTTCATTTTTTACTGACCGTTAATTTGTCATAATTACTTTATTTACCGGAAGATAAATGTTGAAGGCTGCGCCTTCGCCTTCTACTCCGTCAGCCTCTATAAATCCATCATGCGCTTCTACAATTTTCTGGCAGATGGAAAGGCCAATTCCGGTTCCAATGTATTGTTGGCCATGAAAACGTTGAAACATTTTGAACAAGTCTTTTTTATAAGCCGGGTTAAAGCCAACACCGTTGTCGGCCACAGTAATTCTATAATAGTCATGTTCACTATTGGGCATGATGTTCTTCATGGTTTTTTTATCCACCAACTGGCTGCTGATGATTATAACAGGTTGCTTGCCTTCTTTGGTAAATTTCAGGGAGTTGTTTATAAGATTTTCAAATAACTGTTTTATCAGAAACCTGGTGCCTTTTATCACTGGCAGGTTTTCCCATTGCAGGCTTCCTCCTTTTTCTTGTATACTTTCTTGGAGATCGGATTGTATTTCATCAAGTATCACGTTTAAATCACTATGTACAAATTGTTTTTCTTCATTTATAACTTTTGTATAGGAGAGCAGGGAATCAATCAGGTTTTGCATGCGGCCTGCCGAACTCTGCATGCGAAGGATGTTTTTTATGACCACTTCCGGGATATCGGCCTGATGTTTTTGTAAAATAATGGAAGCATAAACCTGAATTTTGCGAAGCGGCTCTTTTAAATCATGGGTGCTTATCCAGTTCATATTGGTAAGTTCCTCATTGGCTTTCTGTAGTCTTTCGTTCAGGTCCAGGTAACGGAGTTCCTCCTCTTGCATATCTGCCAAATGTAACTGATGTTGAATGTAGGAGCAGATGATGGAAGCTGCATTAATTTCGGGCTTTTGCCATGCTGCACTTTGGCCTTTAACGGCCTCTTTCCACAACACAAAAGATTTGCGTGGGGTAAGGCTTTGGTTTCCCGCATCTATGTTCATGGGTTTTATAGGGTCACCGCCCCAATTAATTGTTTTTTCAACTTCCTGCCTTATCCAGGCTATGCCGTTTTTACTTTGCTTGCCTATTGGCAGGTAAACCACACCGGCAACCTCGCTGCCTAAGCCTGCAGTTTGGGGATAGCTGTCGGCAAGATTGGAGGTTTGAAAAATACCATGGTCAATTGAAGTGTCAAGCCAGTTCATTAGGCCATATAATTTTTCGTCTTGGGGCAGCAGGCCATGTTTATAAAAAGTTTCTTTGTAAGCAATTACCACGGCATCTGCATTCAACAAGTTTTTTAATTGAACAAGGATTTGTTCTTGTGTCAGGATTTGCTCACTGCCTGTCATTATTTTTTGCAGGTCATCCAGTTTTTTTTCCGTTTCTTTTACGAGCTTAAATTCGTCGGCCAACTGGCGCACATCAATTTGAGAGGAAAGAAAAACACCTTGCAGGTGCGCAGCCAGCCGAACGTGATAAGGAATGTGTTTGGGTGCATGATGATGGCAGGCAATCAAGCCCCATAGCTTACCATGATTGATCAGGGCAATGGTGAAAGTGGCGCCAACACCCATGTTGTTTAAATACTGAATGTGCATGGGCGAAGAGCTGCGCAGCATGGAGAGACTGAGGTCTATACTTTTATTATCTGCATTTTCATCTAAAGCATAAAGCGGCACATTGTTCGCCTTCACATTGACAAGCATCCGTATGTTGTTTAGTAAAAACAATTCTCTTGCCTGCACCGGAATGTCGGAGGCCGGGTAATACAACCCAAAGAAAGGCTCAATGCTGTCTATTCTGCTTTCGGCAAACACCTGCCCGTTGTTATATTTGTCAAAGCGGTAAATCATTACCCTGTCGTATCCAGTAATCTTTCTTGTTTCATCTGCTACATCTTGACAAAGCATTTGCAGGTTGTCGGCTCTTTCTGTGTAGTAGGCAAAACGTTTTATTTGCAGAAAAAGATCAGGCAGTTCAAGTCCTTCCTGGCTGAAGGGTTCAAACTCCATTACGATGTTTTCTTTTGTAGAAAAGGCGGTAATGTGAAAGATTAGATTGCCCACGGTAAAAGCAAAAGGCTTCACTACCTCTTCTGTTTTTGCAGCATAGGCTGCAAAAGAATCCACATCTTCTTTTTTAAAAAATTCAGAAAAAGGCTTGCCTAGAATTTGGTTCATCGGCTTGTTAAAAAGTGCCGTGCAGTTTTCGCTGCAATACTGAATGGTGTTATCGGTTTTATTCAAAGCCAGCAAATAACCATAGGGCTGTATGCTACCCGGAATATGAATGGGTTCCGCTTCGCAATTGGTAATGGTTACGTTGTCTTTGTTGGTAAGGTTTTTAAGATTCATGATGTATAAGTTTTAATGAAGTATTATTAAACCAGTGATGCAGTATGCTGAAAGTTTGTGCGGCGCTATTAATAACTTCTTCTTCCATACCCGATGATGCCAAACAAAATGCCTCTAAAAAAAACTTCCACCTGCTGCCAGTTTCAGATCCGTACGCTGTAAAATAGTTTACCTTACCGACTATATCTTCAATACCCCATATTTTTTGTAAATGTTTGTTTATAAAGGCACCGCCCAATACGGATCCTTCAAGCACGTACATGCCGCCAAGTGCTATTGCATTAGAATGATAGACTTCAGCAAAAAACTGATGGGGTATAACAGTAATGCCTGCTTCATCAATGCCAAGCACATTGAGATCAGAAACAAGTAAATGAATTTTGCGTCTTTCTTCAATGTCGGTAATGCTGTGTTCAAGCAAGGGAAAAACAACGTTTTCAAAGCCTTTTATAAAGCCATAAAGCAAAGAAAGGTAAGCAGCATAATCAGCAGCAGTTACCTGCGGGCTAAGCAGGTTTTTTGAAGCTGTGTTTTGCTCCAGTAAGCTGTGTTGATGTGCTGTGCGGTTTCGTAATCTTTGCAAAAACATATAAATTTAATTTTACAATTTGTCAGTTATTTGTTTTTATTACTGCCATTTTTTTTGCAGGCAGGACGCAATGGCGTTTTTAAAATCAATGTAGTTAGATAATTTCACCATGTAAAAATCAGCACCTTTATCATAAGCTGCTTTTATCTGGTCTTGGTGGGAAGAAGTGGATAGTATAATTACTTTGACATCTTTCCAGCGTTGGTTTGCTTTAATTTCCTGTAGGCAAAGCATCCCATTTTTTAATGGCATGTTGAGATCTAAAAAAACAAGTTCTGGAAGAACCTCTGCATCTTCCAGCATTTGCATCAGATCTATGCCATTGGCAGCCACTTCCAGGTTTACGTCAACTTTAAGGTCAGTGAATACTTCTTTAAAAAGATCAACATCTTCCTCATCATCTTCAGCAAGCAGTATTTTTTTTGAAAGCATTTTATATTTAAGTTTAGGCGGACTAATCATTTGAGCGCATCTGTCAATGCACTGCGGTTACATTTACTTTCTCAATTCCTTTTAGATGCAATTCAATATGTCTGTCGTGTGCTTTGTTGCTGTATTCACTTATTATTTCTAAAATGTCGTAGTCAATTAGCAGGTCCAGAAACGCCTAATTGCGAACCACTGATAATGGAAACTACAAGCCCGCCAATGATGCCCGAAAGGAGTCCAGCGTAAAGAGGCGCACCCGAAGCCAAAGCAATGCCTAAACAAAGTGGAAGAGCAACGAGAAAAACAGAAAGTCCCGCAGGCAGGTCATGTTTGAGCCAAATCAGTCGGTAATATTTAATGGTCCTTTTCATTCAATATCAAAAAAATATTCCGTTAAAGGTAGAAAATTTGGTGGTTTCAGTGTCCCCATAAAGTTGCGCACAACTTTTACCTTCGCATGCGCTGTCGAGCCCTACAAATCATCCCTTCACAGGAATGTACCGGATCAAACTGAGCCTTTGTACCGGGCTGTATATTCTAACGAAAACGATACCGCTCATTTCAGGTGAAAAAACACCCCCCGTGCCGACCACTGTGCCTTCTCCGGGCACGGACAGGGCGTTTGTTCTCCAAAAAGGCCGGAAAGAGCCGCACCCGACCACATAAACAAAATCTATCAAAACATAAAATCAATCAATACAAATGATACCTTGCATTATCATACATTTGTCACGTCTAAACCTGCACCTGACCCGGATAGGGCAGGATTCACCGAGGCATCCAATCATTCAATTAAAATATTTCACCATGGAAAAAGATACGACAGACATCGCCAAGTGCCCCGTTCATGCGGGAAAACCCCAGCAAAGTGTAGGCGGCGGCGGCGCCAAAAACCGCGACTGGTGGCCCAACCAGTTGAAGTTAAATATCCTGCGCCAGCATTCTTCCCTGTCCGATCCGATGGGGGAAAAGTTCAATTATGCTACAGCATTTAATAGCCTCGACCTGGATGCCCTGAAAAAAGACCTTCATGCGCTCATGACGGATTCGCAGGACTGGTGGCCGGCCGACTTTGGCCATTACGGCCCTTTGTTCATCCGGATGGCATGGCACAGCGCGGGTACTTACCGGGTAGGCGATGGAAGAGGTGGAGCAGGTGCCGGGCAACAACGCTTTGCACCGCTCAATAGCTGGCCGGACAATGTCAGCCTGGACAAAGCCCGGCGATTGCTTTGGCCGATCAAACAGAAATACGGCCGCAAGATTTCATGGGCCGACCTGATGATCCTGACGGGCAATATCGCGCTGGAATCCATGGGATTCAAAACATTCGGTTTTGCCGGTGGCCGCGAAGATGTTTGGGAACCGGAAGAAGATGTGTACTGGGGTGCGGAAAGGACCTGGCTCGGCGGCGACCTCCGCTACGCCCACGGTTCATCCGGTGTGGAAGACAACGGCGGCGTGTTGGTGTCTGACGACAATGCCGATGGAGCCGTGCATTCGCGCAACCTGGAAAATCCCCTGGCTGCCGTTCAGATGGGTTTGATCTATGTGAATCCCGAAGGTCCGGACGGCAACCCCGACCCGATCGCTGCCGCGAAGGATATCCGCGACACGTTTGGCCGTATGGCGATGAACGATGAAGAAACCGTGGCCCTCATCGCCGGAGGCCATAGTTTTGGTAAAACACACGGCGCTGCTCCGTCCACCCATGTGGGGAAAGAACCGGAAGCCGAAGACATCGAATTGCAGGGCTTTGGCTGGAGCAACAGTTTCAGGAGCGGCAAAGGCGCCGATACCATTACCAGCGGACTGGAAGTTACCTGGACTAAGACGCCTACCCAATGGAGCAACAACTATTTTGAAAACCTCTTTGGGTTCGATTGGGAATTGAGCAAAAGTCCGGCAGGCGCGCATCAATGGGTGGCGAAAAATGCGGACCAGATCATTCCGGATGCGTACGATTCCTCCAAAAAGCATGTGCCTACCATGCTGACCACCGATCTTTCTTTAAAGTTGGACCCGGCGTATGAAAAGATTTCCAGGCATTTTCTGGAAAACCCGGATGCACTTGCAGATGCTTTTGCGCGCGCCTGGTTCAAACTCACGCACCGCGATATGGGCCCCCGCGCCCGGTATTTAGGCCCCGACGTCCCGGCGGAAGTATTGATCTGGCAGGATCCCATACCGGCCGTTAATCACCCCGTGGCAGACGCGAACGATATCACCGACCTGAAGGAGAAAATCCTTCATTCCGGATTAACGGTACCCCAACTGGTTTCGACTGCGTGGGCATCTGCTTCCACTTTCCGCGGTTCGGATAAACGCGGCGGCGCCAACGGTGCCCGCATCCGCCTCGCGCCGCAAAAAGATTGGCAAGTGAACAACCCGGTTCAACTCGCGCGGGTATTGGCAACGCTCGAAGCGATTCAACAAGCATTTAATACCGCACAATCCGACGGGAAAAAGATCTCCATGGCCGACCTCATCGTACTCGGAGGCTGTGCCGCTGTTGAAAAAGCGGCCCAAGAAGCAGGTCATTCTATTGCGGTTCCTTTTACCCCCGGCCGCATGGATGCATCGCAAGAACAAACCGACGTGGATTCCGTCCAGTTTTTAGAACCTGCCGCAGACGGTTTACGGAATTACCGGAAAACAAGATTTACGGTTTCTACCGAGGAATTGCTGATTGACAAGGCGCAACTGCTGACGCTGACCGCTCCCGAACTGGTGGTGTTGACCGGGGGGATGCGCGCACTCAACGCCAATTTTGACGGCTCCGCAAACGGCATCTTCACCCAGCGCCCAGAGACGCTCAGCAATGATTTCTTTGTGAACCTGCTGGATATGGGTACGGAATGGAAGGCGATGTCCGGTGACCGGGAATTGTACCTGGGCAGTGATCGCGCCACCCGCCAACCGAAATGGACCGCTACCCGGGCCGACCTGGTGTTCGGCTCCAACTCCGAACTAAGGGCTGTCGCAGAAGTGTATGGAAGCGCCGATGCGTCCGAAAAATTCGTCCGGGATTTTGTGGCTGCGTGGGACAAGGTGATGAATCTGGATCGGTTTGATCTTCGCGCTGCCTAAGCCTGCTCATTCAGAATAAAAGTCCAAAGGGCCGCTTCCGTTTTATGGAGGCGGCCTTTTTTGTCAATTACGAGAATAATTAGGTTGGTTTTCAAAAGGTAATTGATGCCAACTGACACGACGAGATAGCAAAAGTAAAAGTGCCCTATTCTGATGGGTCCAATATTTCTACTTCTTCAATATTATTTGGCAAAGTTATTTTCAGAATCATAAATCCTAAAAGCCCTGCTATCATTGATGCTGCAAACACTGCTATTTTTGAATTAGTTATTATATTTGCTTCATCAAATGCCAGCAGCGTTATAAATATTGACATTGTAAACCCAATCCCAGATAAAAACCCAACCCCTATTAAATGTATTTTTCTTATATCGCTCGGCAAAACGCTTAAGCCTATTGCAACCGACAAAATGGAAAATATTACGATTCCAATTGGCTTTCCAATGATCAAACCTGCCAAAATGCCCAAACTATTTGTGGAAACCAAACCCTCCGTCCAATTATCCGGTATCATTATCCCTGTATTTGCCAGAGCGAATAGCGGTAAAATAATGAATGCTACGAGCCAGTGCAATTGATGTTGCAAATTGTAAGAAGGCGATTTTTTTCCGCCGTCGCCAAAAGGAATAGCAAAAGCCAGCAAAATTCCTGTTATCGTTGCGTGGATACCTGAATGAAGCATACAGTACCACATCAAACCACCCAATATCAGGTATATCCAAATTTTATGAACCTTCAAACGGTTTAAAACAAGCATTGCCCCGAAAATAAACATCGCAAAACCAAAATAGCCAATCGAAAATCCTTTTGAGTAAAATATAGCGATAATGATAATTGCACCTAAATCGTCAATTATTGCTAATGCTGTCAAGAAAATTTTTATTGAAGTGGGCACTTTATTGCCCAAAAGCGAAAGCACCCCCAATGCAAAAGCAATATCCGTTGCCATTGGTATACCTATTCCATTTTGATACGGTGTACCATAATTAAACCCAAAATGTATCAAGGCTGGTACAACTATTCCGCCAATGGCTGCGGAAATCGGCAAAAGAGCGTTTTTCAAATTTGAAAGTTCTCCTATATAAACTTCTCTTTCAATCTCCAAACCGATCAAAAGAAAAAATACGGTCATCAATCCGTCGTTTATCCAAAATTCTATTGGTCTTCCGCCCACTTCAGCATGCCAAAAGTGCTGGTAGTGTTCGCCTACATAAGAATTGGCTAACCCTAAGGAAATCAAGGTACAGGCTATCAAAATCAATCCGCCTGCCTTTTCACTTTCAATGAACTCTTTTAAAAGTCGGGTTATTTTCATATTCTATTTATATTTTTTATCGCGGTTTATGATCTCTTTTATTTTTGGGTTGCCAACAAATTTGCCATTCGCATGGATGTAGAAAATATCACCCGCTTCATAATTTGAGTCTGCTGGTGTTTCAGCGTTTCCCCCGCCAGAGATTTTCTTGGCAGGCACGAATGTATGCGAATCACTCCCAATACTACCCGGCCTGGGTTCAAAATTTATTTTTCCCATAACCCACCAGCGCCAATCATTGGGATGCCGGCACGAGAACCGGGCATTTTCGTTCCTTTACCACCACATCCGGGCAAACAGTATTTTCCCCCATCCACCAGATTCGATCCCAAAGCCGCAACCAGCCACTGAGCGGATAAGGAACGCGGCACCAATAACTTAGTCATTTGATGCCACCCTTTGTTCCATCATACGGCCCCTATTTTTCTTTAAATAGCCCCACTATTCGCAGAAAAATAGTGTTGTCTGATGAAAAAATGGTTGACCTAAAATGACTAAGTTATGGGTGCCGCGTTCCTAAAAGGTCTAACAAAAATCAAACTCTTCCAAAAGCCCTAAAAAAAAGCGAACTTTGTTCCTTAAAAGCAGTTTTTCCACCAATGAAGTTAGTCTCGTCCATTTTTTTCCTGCTGATCATGAGCGCCAACATTGCGGTGTCTGTCGTCGAGCGGGTGTACGGGGAAGAGACGAGCAAGTTGGAGTGCAGCACAGACGACACGGACGAGGAGAAAAAGACTGAAAAGGAAAAAGAAATTTATCTCTTCGAATATCCCTCCCTCCTGGACAACCACTTCTTTCAGGAGCAGGCTCAAAGGGCGTTATTTGAGCACAGCCAACATTTCCCTGCTGAAGTCTGCGCCCCCATTCTCGAAATGCCTCCGGATGCAGCACCCTACTGCTGATCCCTGCTAAGGTTTATCCTTTCATTGTTCACTTTTCGGTACACAGAGCCCTTTTTCATTTCATCCTATTCAGTTTTGCTTGGAGCGAGCGCTCCCTGTGATTCGTTTCGGCGATTCGATGCACTGGACTTTTCCTGCCCTGAATACCGGCGTTCATGCAAGCACTGATTCGACAATTATATTAATCTATGAAAATCAATAAAAATTACCTGAAAACAGACATCCAGTCAGGATTGGTCGTTTTTCTGGTGGCACTTCCGCTCTGCCTCGGCATTGCTTTGGCGAGTGGCGCGCCCCTGTTCGCAGGTATTATTGCAGGTGTCATCGGTGGCCTGGTAGTGGGTATGCTGAGCAGTTCCCAATTGAGCGTATCGGGGCCGGCAGCCGGACTTACGGCCATTATTTTGACCGCCATCGGCTCTTTGGGCAATTACGAAACCTTTCTGGCCGCCGTCGTGCTGGCGGGAGTCTTGCAAATCCTGCTCGGCGTCGCCAAGGCCGGAACGATCTCCAACTATTTTCCCTCCAATGTCATCGAGGGCATGCTGACGGCGATCGGCGTGATTATTATTCTCAAACAATTGCCCCACGCCATCGGGTATGACGTGGACAACGAAGGAGACTTCTTTTTTATCGAAAAAGGAACGGGCCATAACACGTTCTCCGCCATCATTGACGCGATCAACTATTCACACCTGGGCGCTGTGATCATCAGTGTCGTTTCATTGACCATCCTGATCACTTTTAACAAAGTTCCCTTTTTGAAAAACCTGAAGGTGTTGCCAGGCGCCTTGGTAGTGGTCGTTGTCGGAGTGGCACTCAACGAGATACTCAAATCAACCGGATCAAATTTTGCCATATCGGAGGACCATTTGGTCAAATTGCCCGTACCCAATTCCTTCGGCGAATTCATCGGACAATTCACATCACCGAGCTTCGGGGCCTTCCTGAATCCAAAAGTGTGGGTGGTTGCCGTGACCATCGCGATCGTAGCCAGCATCGAGACGCTCTTATGTATCGAAGCAGCCGACCAACTCGATCCGCTGAAACGTTATACCAACACCAACAGAGAACTGTTTGCCCAGGGCACGGGCAACATCCTGAGCGGACTGATCGGCGGCATCCCGATGACTTCGGTAATCGTCCGGACCTCGGCCAACATCAATTCGGGCGGCCGCACCAAAGTTGCCACCATCGCCCACGGGATGTTTCTGCTGATCGCCGTCCTCCTGATCCCCACCATACTCAACAAAATCCCCCTGGCTTGTCTGGCGGCCATCCTGCTGATGATCGGCTACAAACTGGCAAGTCCGACCGTATTCAAACACATGTGGCAGAATGGCAAGTATCAATACGTGCCGTTCATCGTGACCGTCATCGCGGTGGTGTTTACCGACCTGCTGAAGGGGGTCGCCATCGGATTGGTGGTGAGTGCCTTTTATATCCTGCGGGCCAACCTCAGACTGGCTTATTTTTTCAAAAAAGAGCAACACCACGAAGGGGAAACGATCACCATGAAACTGGCGCAGGAAGTCTCCTTCCTGAACAAAGCCGCCATCAAACAGACGTTGAGCCACCTGCCCAAAAACAGCCAACTCATCATCGATGCTTCCGATAGTTTTTACATTGACCACGACGTGCTGCAACTGATCCGGCACTTCCTGAACATGGGCTCGAAGGATAAAAACATCACGGTCACACTGATAGGATTTAAGGATTCCTATAGGATGGAAAGTTCTCAAGTTCACGTCAGCTCTCACCAGAAGGTGCCAGACGAAGCGGAAATGGAACGCGGATAACGCGGATTGAAAACGCGGATGGGGTAATCTTTAAAAATCCGCGTTGCGCAGCCGCTGCGTCATCTGCGCACTGTTGCAACTGACACTTTCGAAAAACAATACTAAATCAACCAGGCAGAAAATTTTTATGCGCACACATAATTCAGAAACACAAGCAACCACGACCCCTTTAAGGGCAATAGAATTGCTCAAAGAAGGCAACCAGCGGTTTGTCAACAACCTTAAAATCAACCGCAACCTGTTACAGCAAGCCAACGATACCCGCGAAGGACAATGGCCGTTTGCCGTGATCCTCAGTTGCATCGACAGCCGGACTTCGTCGGAGCTGATCTTCGACCAGGGCCTGGGCGATATTTTTTCCATTCGGATTGCCGGCAATGTGGTCAACACCGATGTCGTCGGCAGCCTCGAATTCGCCTGTAAAGTGGCGGGCTCCAAACTCATTGTCGTTATGGGTCATAGCCACTGCGGCGCGATCAAAGGTGCCTGCGACCACATAGAGATGGGCAGTCTGACGGAGTTGTTATCCAAAATACAACCTGCCGTGTATGAAGAAAAAACCATCAACGAGGCCGACAAACGAAATTCGAAAAATACCGAATTTGTAGAGAATGTCGCCGAACTGAATATCCGGCGCTCGGTAAAAACAATTATCAACCGGAGTTATATTCTGGAACAAATGATCGAAAACGGCCAGATCGCTATCGTCGGTGCCAAGCACAACCTGGATAGCGGCGTGGTGGAATTTTATGACGATACGCTGATGTCTAATACAACCGAGATCAGGAAACACTTGAGTTAATGGAACGCGGGTAAAGCGGATTTAAACGCGGATAACGCGGATTTTCGCAGATAATTAGGAACGCGGCACCAATAACTTAGTCATTTTAGGTCAACCATTTTTTCATCAGACAACACTATTTTTCTGCGAATAGTGGGGCTATTTAAAGAAAAATAGCGGCCGTATGATGGAACAAAGGGTGGCATCAAATGACTAAGTTATTGGTGCCGCGTTCCTTAGGAACGGGCAAATAATAACTTGTAAGTTTCAGATAGATTGGTTTTTGCTCAGATGGGCTATCTTTTTGAGCGAATAGTGGGGCTATTTAATCAAAAAGATGGGTCATCTGGGTGAAAAGAAAGCATATCAAATTTACAAGTTATTATTTGCCCGTTCCTAAGGAACGCGGCACCAATAACTTAGTCATTTTAGGTCAACCATTTTTTCATCAGACAACACTATTTTTCTGCGAATAGTGGGGCTATTTAAAGAAAAATAGCGTCCGTATGATGGAACAAAGGGTGG
>Ga0209181_10004711_pt1 | contig 20103 bp, 16 predicted proteins | sample MAT05_FD_187208 | JGI IMG/M metagenome (GOLD analysis project Ga0209181, IMG submission 187208) | Freshwater microbial communities from Lake Fryxell liftoff mats and glacier meltwater in Antarctica - MAT-05 (SPAdes) (version 2) | ecosystem: Environmental > Aquatic > Freshwater > Ice > Liftoff... | reverse complement strand
CAGCCGCCCTGCTCCATCGGAGCAACATCTTTGTAGCATTAGAGGAATGGGCGGTCCTGCGTGCCGTAGGTACGCTATTTCGCACAGTAGATAGCGTACCTACGGCACGCAGGACTCCAATTTTGGCACTTCTACAAAGATAGCGTCCCCCTGGGACGAGTCGGCTGGATAGTTACTTTGAATGAATTATTCTGCCCGGACTTTTTGAGGGGATACCAAAAGTGATTACCCAAACGAAGATACAAATTACTGATATTCAACCAATTAATACAATTTCGTGAATCGTTTTTCAATTGAAATGTGCAAGATAAATTTTCGCCCTTTGGACAGCCTACTCTCCGAGGTCGAAAACTCCGTGTACTAATCGCAATACTACCAATGTGCGACCTCTCCGAGGTCGGAAATCAATGGAGATTCGCTCTGTACCCCGGCTGTATAATTACACATTTCTTTTACTTAAGCAGCAAATTAAGTGTTTTGTTTAATCATTTTTCCGTCTGGTTTTTGAAAGGATAAACAAAATGAGTGACTTCGCGTTGTTTCGATGGTTAGCGCAAACATCGCGTCTTCGTTTTTGAATCCTCACTTTTTCAGCAAAACCAGTTTCCATGCACGATTTCATTCTCAATGGCCACCTCGCAGATCTAACGGAGGTGGACGATCAGTTTGGCGATATGCACGTCGCCACCACTATTGACACACCCATGCATCCGTTCGCATTCGACCTGAGCGATGCTGAAAAAATCGAACGTATTTCCGACCATTTCGCTTCCATCATGGGCATTCTCGGCCTCGACTTACGCGACGATAGCCTGCGCAGTACGCCGCGCCGGGTCGCCAAGATGTACGTGAACGAAATTTTTCGCGGACTTAACCCGCAGAACAAACCGGTCGCCACCACTTTTGATAACAAATATCAGTACCGTCGCCTTGTGGTGGAGCGCAACATCCCGCTTCAAAGCACTTGTGAACACCACTTTCAGCCGATTTTCGGGGTGGTGCACATCGCTTATATCCCCAATGACAAGGTGGTCGGGCTCTCCAAACTCAACCGGATCGCTGACTTTTACGCCCGCCGCCCGCAAGTGCAGGAGCGGCTCACCATGCAGATCGCAGAAGAATTGAAACGGGTATTAAAAACTGAAGATGTAGCGGTTTATGTGGATGCCCGCCACATGTGTGTGCAGGCACGCGGCGTGGAGCACCATGGAGCGAGTACAATCACGGCGGAATACAGTGGCAAATTCCTGAACGAGGCGACCAAGCGAGAATTTTTGATGGCGATCTCATCGGCGATGCCGGACTGAAAAAGAATCAACTGCAATCAATGCCGAAGTTCGGGGCTGCAAGCCGCCTTCGTGTTGTTTCTTTGCAGTTGATGACCTATCTGCGCCATTGGTATTTTTTGCTGCTTGTTTCGCTTCGATTGGCGACGGATTTTGCGCAGGCATGGAAGCGGTTGCGGCACAGCGTATTTCAGGACTTGGGTTTACAGCGGGAGACAGATCTACTGACCTCAAAAGAGAAAAAACGATTTCGGCATTATTGCTACGGCACCACCTATCTGGCGGTGCTTTTTTATGCCCGGCTGGGTCATCGGCGCACGGTGCAGGAGCCGTATTTATTTAGCAACCTCGCAGCCCTGGCTTGCTTTTTTGATGATCTGGTGGATGCCTCCCGCAACGCCAATGACTCCGGTTTTTTGTGGCACAACGACCCCGAAGCCTACGGGAGGGCGGTTGATTCGCGCGGCTTGTCGCTGCATTTTTTGAAAAATATCTATGACCATCTCTACCCTGAACACCTTGCAGAGTTTCGGTCGCTATTGCATCGGGTGTTCAATGTAGAACTATACGGCATGCCGGAAGTAGTTGACAAAAACCCCGAACTCACGAGCAAGTTTACGGGCGAAAAAGAGCGACTCGTATTTTTAACCGCCGAAAAAGGCGGCTGCTCAGTGTTGTTGTTTCGCCGCTTGATGATGCCTCCAATTTCAGCAGACGAACAGGCTGCCTGGTATGAATTCGGGCACCTCATCCAACTCTGCGACGATATTTTCGATCTCTGGCACGACCGTCAGGCAGGAACTTCCACACTCGCGACTTTTTTCGCGGAGTGCAATCAGGTAGCGGACTTGCACGCTTTGTTTGAGCAGCAAGTCACGGTAGTTGCCCAGGTCTTCAAAAAAGATAAAAGTGTTGGGGCTACTTCAAGACACCCCGACACTACATGCCGGGCCACAGAGAAAGTGCAAACGGGCATACATTTTCTGGTCGCTATCACCCGTGTTTGCCTCGCTCATTACACGGATTTGCAAAAAAAGCACGGAACTTTGCCGCTCGACGACCGCAAGGCGATGGTGGTGGATATGGACCGGTGGCAACACCGAGTCAGTGCTGTGCGGGAGTTGTTGAAGAAAGATTAAGTATGACAAATATCATCACGACGGCCATCCGCGCCAGCATTGCGGCCAAACAAGCCCTGCTCGCAGACGAGCCTTTTTTGCAAAAAATAGAACACGCAGCGTGGATTCTTATCACCACGTTTCGCGCTGACGGTAAGGCGCTGTTCTGCGGCAACGGCGGTAGTGCGGCGGATGCGCAACACATCGCTGCCGAATTGTCGGGACGTTTTTACACCGACCGGCCACCGCTGTACGCTGAAGCGCTTCATGTCAATTCTTCCTACGTCACCGCAGTCGCCAATGATTACGGCTACCATGCAGTGTATGCGCGTATGGTGCAGGCGGCCGGGCGGGCGGGCGATGTGCTCGTGGCGATGAGCACGTCGGGCAACTCGCCCAATATCCTGAAAGCCATTGAGATGGCGAAAAAACAGGGTATGGTTGTGGTAGGATTTACGGGCAGCACAGGTGGCCAAATGGCCGAATTGTGCGATGTGCTGCTCAATGTCCCCTCAACGGACACGCCCCGCATTCAGGAGTCGCATATTTTGATCGGACACATTATTTGTGAGCTGGTAGAGCGCGAGATGTTTGGGGCATGATGGTATATTTTTGGTATCAGAATAGTTCAATATTATCATGCCTGGGCTTTAAGGAACGCGGCACCAATAACTTAGTCATTTTAGATTAACCATTTTTTCATCAGACAACACTATTTTTCTGCGAATAGTGGGGCTATTTAAAGAAAAATAGGGGCCGTATGATGGAACAAAGGGTGGCATCAAATGACTAAGTTATTGGTGCCGCGTTCCTAATTCCCCTACTCAGATTAATTCTGCTATTCTTTTTCTAGCATCATCAGCATGATTGCCTTGTGGAAAAGTTTCTAGGTATCTTTCATAAATGGCAACTATGTTCTGAGATACTGCCAAATCCCAAAACATAGTTTCAATAGATTCTAATGCAGATATTCTATCAGATTCTGAACCTGTAAAAGGATTTGATTTATGACTATCCTCATCAGAGAATTCCTTTCCATTCAGATTATCCTCCAACTTTATCTGCCAGAACATCTCATTTGACTTCAGCAAATCTGTAAAATTCCGGTATACCCGCGACAGTGAATCCTTGTCCCATATCTTTTCTTCCAGCACAGCAATTCTTTCCTGATAAGCGAATTTGGAGGAATGGCGGATCTGGATATTCTCCATATAGTTGTCGAAGTTGACCTCCGATACATGGTATATCTCTTGCAGGAGCGCACGGAAGTCGTCGCGGTAGTTGGCTAAAAACTCCTGTCGCAGGTCTTCCTCGCCCAGCTCTATGCGGGAAGGAAGCGGGTAAATCACTAGTGGACGCATATCATCAGAGCGACGGCGGTAGTTCGCTGCTTTACGGGCGAGGTTAGCGATGCCATCGTAACTCTGGCGGTTAGGTGTGAACACCAGAACGAGTTTTTCAGGCATCATCATGGTGCAGATACCACCCGTGTCAGTGTGGCCAGTTCGGGAGTCAATTAGGACATAATCAAACTTCTGTGAAAGGTAGCGGGCAAAGTGAGAAAAGAACCCCGGAATTTTATAGAAAAACTTCTCCCAGTCGAAGTGGCTGATCTGTACAGGATAACTTTCAGCGTGTTCATCACCGGATTTAAGGAGGAACAATTCGCCTTTGGCTTCGGGAATGTTGCGTACAGGAGTGAGGTAATCATCCAGTTTTTCAAATACTTTCTGCAGTCTGTCCTCATCCTCCGCATCGTATTCCATCGAGGGGAGTTGTTCGTTGGCCATTTCCATGAAATCAATCAAACCGCGATGGTTATTGCTGGTCGGTAAGTAAGGGCGGAAATATTTGGGCAATCCTGGCGCCTCCATATCCCAGTCTATCATCAGCACCCGATGGCCGTCGCGTAGAAGAAGGCAGGCTGTATTAGCGAGTGCCATGGAACGGCCTGTCCCGCCTTTGTAGGAGTAAAAAGTGATGATCTGCCCTTTCTTATCGTTCGCTTGCTTTTTCATCTTTTCAGGAAATGACAAACTCCGGCTGCCATACCGGGGCTTTATACTTTGAAACAAAGTTTTCGATTTTCTGCTTGTCAGTCGGAGCGTTTTCGTCGAGGATCAGAAAATTATGGCAGTCTTCGCAGAAAGTTGTGCCAGTGTTTTCCATTTGAGTCAACAGGCCATGAATCTTTTTGGCCACATCCCGTATTTTCTGCATATTTTCAGGATTGCGCAACACCTCCGGCGAAGCCATTGAAAGTCCGGTAAGGTCTACCGGATTGCGATTTTGGAGATCGGCTGGCAGATCTGTCACGTCGCCCCGCAGCAAAATAGGGATAACCATGCTGGGTTTGGGCACACCTGCTTTTTTCGATCGCTTCTCTTCAAGGCGGAACATCGCTTCCAACTCACTGGAGCAAAACAACCTGACTGAGCTAAAATACTTAGGTGTGTAAACCAGAATCATGACCACACTCTGGCATATTCCGGCAGAGATGGTCTCTCTCACCCAGTTGCCCGGCCCGATGTCGTTTCTATCCTGAAAAACCTCTTTAATATCCAGGTATAAATTCAGTTCGTTGACCAATGCCTCGCGAATGTTTTGCACGAGCGTCACCATTTGTTCGTCACCGTGCCGGTAGCTCAGGAAGCAGCCGTATTTGAAATCCATTTTCAAACAATTTTCAGCCAAAGTTACGCAGCAATTTCGCTCATAAGTTGAATCTCGTAATTTTGCCCACCTTTTCCACCACACTGTTCTGATTCGATCCACGCATCAACAGTTCAACAAATCAACATCCAATGTTTCACCTCACCGAAGAGCACCTGGCTGTACAGCAAGCGGCTCGTGATTTTGCCCAAAACGAATTGAAGCCCGGCGTAATCGAACGCGATAGCAAGGGCATTTATCCCACCGAACAAGTCCGCAAAATGGGCGAACTCGGCTTTCTCGGCATGATGGTGCCGCCCGAATACGGCGGCGGCGGCATGGATTCGCTGTCATACGTGCTGGCGATGGAGGAAATTTCCAAGATTGACAATTCCTGCTCGGTCATCATGTCGGTCAACAACTCGCTGGTGTGTTGGGGCATTCTGGAGTACGGTACCGAAGAACAAAAGCGCAAGTATCTGCCCAAACTCGCGACGGGTGAATGGATCGGCTCCTTCTGCCTCTCCGAACCGGAAGCAGGTTCTGATGCCACCAGCCAGCGTACATCGGCGGTAGACATGGGCGACCACTACCTGCTGAACGGCACTAAAAACTGGATCACCAACGGCGCGACCTCTAAAATTCATTTGGTGATGGCGCAAACTCATGCGGACAAAGCGCACCGGGGCATCAACTGTCTCATCGTGGAAGCGGACTGGCAAGGCGTGAGCATCGGCGCAAAGGAAGACAAACTGGGGATCCGCTCGTCGGATACCACCAGCATCATGTATTCAGACGTGAAAGTACCGAAGGAGAACCGCATCGGCGACGATGGTTTTGGATTCAAGTTCGCGATGAAAACCCTTTCCGGAGGGCGCATCGGCATCGCTTCACAAGCACTGGGGATCGCTGCCGGGGCGTATGAACTGGCAGTGGCGTACTCCAAAGAGCGCAGCGCCTTCGGCAAACCCATCAACCAGCACCAGGCCATCGCGTTCAAAATCGCAGACATGGCGACCCAAATCGAAGCGGCCCGATTGCTCGTGCACCGCGCTGCTGTCCTGAAAGATGAAGGCCAAAACTACGACCAGGCGGCAGCCATGGCTAAATTGTTTGCCTCGGACGTTGCCATGAAACACACCGTTGAAGCGGTGCAAATACACGGCGGCTATGGGTTTGTGAAAGAATACCACGTCGAACGGCTCATGCGCGACGCGAAAATCACCCAGATTTACGAAGGCACTTCGGAGGTGCAGCGCATCATCATTTCCCGCAACATCCTAAACGGAGAACTATACGTTTGACCGTTGACCATTGACCGTTGACCGTTGACCATCACGCCCTGTCAAAGGTCAATGGTCAAAGGTCAACAGTCAACAGTCAAAATGGTAGGTCGTTCAGATCTCCGCCGGTATTGGCGGGCGCGTCAGTGTAGTTCGGAAAGGGATCGGAGGGAAAACTTGGATCGGCCTGTTTCTGATTGCCGCCGCCCGTTCCCGATGCAGGTGTTTCTGCATCTTCGGCGCGCTCTACGCGCCACGCATTCAGGTTGGTAAAATATTTGCCCTGCCATTCCCGTCCGCGCAAATCAAAAGAAACTTTGAGGCGTTCGCCTTCACGAAAACCATCGAGTTGGGCGCAACGCTCCTGTACAGCCTGGAATTTCACCATCTGCGGATAGTTGCCGTCGGGGACTTCCAGTACAAACTCCCGTGCTTGAAAACTGCCGGATTTTTGTTCGGTCGGGAACAGTTTGTACAGTTTTCCTTCTATTTCAAAAGCCATTTATTGGAATGATGAATGATGAACGAATGATAAATCCATGAATAGACTTGGATCGGAGGCACAAAAGTGGCGCATTTCATTCGTTTTTTGCCTATTGTTGCATTCCTTTTTTGGACAAAGGATCGTCCTATTTCAGGAGTGATTCTATTTTGACAGGATGGACAGGATTTTACAGGATTTACGCTTTTTTCAAGCAAATCCTGTAAACTTCTGTCCATCCTGTCAAAACAGAATCACTTCAGCCGGAACAAATGCTCATAGTAGCCGGGCCGGTTGCCTGAAATTACGTAGTCATACTTTTTGGCCACGATGTACCGGAAATCTGAGGAGTAGAGAAATGCTTCCGGCGACTCATCATGCAGGATGCGCTGTGCATCCATATAAGCGCGGGTACGGGCGGTTGTGTCCTGCGTGGTGCGAATGAATGACAAGGTGCGGTCAAATGCCGCATTCATAAACGGGCTCCGATTGTCGCCACCCAGCGAGACGAGACTGGCGGAGTGGTAGTTTTGATAAAGTTCAGCGAGGCCCGGATTTTGAGCAGTGCCAAAAATGGCGGAATCGTAGTTGCCGCTCCGGGTTTTTTCTGAAATTTCCCGAATGGAAGCGGTGACCAGGTTGATCTTAACGCCCCCTTTCGCAAGGCTTTGCACGAGACTTGCTGCCACCAGTTCAGCCACTTTCGGAGTGGGGGTGGCGAGCATTTGAAATTCCAGTTCGGTTCGGGTTCCTCCGATGACCTTATCCAGCGTCCCGTTGTTGTTGGTATCGGTCCAACCGGCGGCAGCCAGAATACGCCTGGCTTCTTCCACATTGAAATTATAGAGTGCTACGTCTTTGGCATAATATGATTTTCGCGGATTGACTGGCCCGACCAGCCGCTGACCGAGGCCGAGCAGGATATTATTGACGATGTCGTCGTAGTCCACCAGCCGCACCAATGCCTGACGCACCAGGCTGTCTTTCAGGATCGGGTGGTTGAGGTTAAATATCCAGCGGTTGTATTTCGTCGTCCAGTGGGTAGAAAAATCGTATTTGTCGGTCAGGGCGGGGTCTTTTTCCAACTCCCGGAATTTGGCAGGACTCATGTCTACTGCCAGGTCCAGTTCCCCTTTACGAAGCATATTTTCCGTCGCGGTCTCATCCGGGACCACAAAATACTGAATCCGGGCTGGGTAAGCACCCAGCATGGAATTATCGCCGACGGCTTTGTCTCCCCACCAGTTCTGTTTTTTCACCAGACTCAGCCCTTGCTCCCCGTTCATGGTCTCCAACTTGTAAGGACCGCTGCCGTTGATGGCGGTCGGGTCATTTTTGTATTTTGGCAACTGAAATTCCGTCGCAAACGCCTGGACGGCAGGGTTTTGAGCCACTTGTTTGACTTTTACAGTGTCCAGAAAATCAGCCAGCGGAATGTTCGTAAGGTTGTTCTGTGCGTCATAGTGATAGGCCGGATAAATAGGCACTCCGCACATGCTTTCCAGTGCGAGCATATAAAAATCACGGAGGTAAATGGTGAATTTGCGCGGGTTGGAGGGATCAGTCTCAATGGATTTCAATTGCTCGAAAAAGCCGCGATAGGCCTGGGTCGGCAGGTTGGGGTGGAAGATGATTTTCAACGAAAACTCGATATCCCGGGCAGTGACCGGGGAGCCATTGTCCCAGGTGGCTTCCGGATGGATCTCAAAATTGTACGCCAATTCTCCTTTGTGCGGCCCATCCTGCACCGTCTGCATCGTCGGGATACTTTTGGCCAGCAGCGGCTCCAACTCGAACGAGTATGGATCAATTTCTCCCAGCGTCTGAAAAATGCGCACCGCCACGTAGCGCGAGTAGCCCGGCGAGGGCAAATAGGGGTTGAGCATGGTGGCAGGGGCTTCCATTCGAATATTCAGGGTGAAGGGCTGGTCGCCGGAGCCACCTCCGCTCCAGCAGTTCTTCCAGAGCAGAAGAACGACCGCAGCCAAAGCGACGAGGAGGAGAATCCTCCTGGAATTGTTGTTCATTGTTCAAAAATTTTATGTTCATGGATGATAAGGAACGCGTCACTAATAACTTAGTCATTTGATGTCACCCTTTGTTCCATCATACGGCCGCTATTTTTCTTTAAATAGCCCCACTATTCGCAGAAAAATAGTGTTGTCTGATGAAAAAATGATTGACCTAAAATGACTAAGTTATTGGTGCCGCGTTCCTTAGTACCGGTTCGGCACATGAAAAAACGTGGTAAATGTAGAGCAAACTTCAAGCAAACAAAATCAGACTTTGAGGAAGACGTTCAGGGTCTTTTGTCGCTCCGTTTATTCCGCCTAAATTTTTACCGCCCCTGCCGGAACGGCGAAATCCGTGTCGGTTTCCTCTGAAAAGCGTACATTTGAAATCACCGCAGCGCCGATTTCTTTTTTGCCCGCTAACCCTTCCGTTTGCCATTCATAAAATTTCCACCGGTGCGCGATCGGGATGCCTTCCACTACCCGAAAGTCATCGTAAAAAATAGCGTGCGGTGCTTTCGCAGCCTCCTCCGAATCCGTACCGCCGAATGTGATGATATAGATCGCGCGGCGCACGTATCCTTCTTGTTTATCCGTGAACACGACAAACCAGTCGTCGGGTGAATCGCCGGTGCCATCGCTGAAGGTCAGCCGCGCTGCATGACAGTCGTGCTGCTCCAGGGTACGGTCGGGCAGCGCCTGCCACTGCGTACCGGGATCGGAAAGTTTCCAGGGCAGGCAAAAGAAATAATGCCAGGTAAACAGGTCATACCGGGCATTCGCATCGGACTGAGCCGCTGCCAGCCAACCGTTTACGCCGTCGAAGAGCAGCAGGCTGCCATTGTTTTTTTGGACCCGAATGCGGGTCCCATCGGTACGTTGTAAAACAGTGGCTTGTAGGGGCACTTCACTTTCCCGGCTGAGTGCAAGATCAAATGACACGACCTCGTGCTGAAGAAAATCGGCTTTTTTTTGCCCCGTTTCAGCCGTTTTTACCAAATCTGTCCGCGTGTCGGGGATTTGAACAGGTGGATCGTTCTTGCAGGCAATGAAGCCGCAAGCGAGCAGCAGGAAGAGCAAGCGTGAAAAATGCAGGATCTCAGGCATAGGACTGATGGACTTCAAGTCAAACCTATCGCCTCCGGCGCGGATAGAGTGCTTGGCGGCGATTGGTCTTCGGGGGCGGAGCGAGTAGTTCGCGGGCCAAACGCCCCGTCATAGCGCCAAATCCGGCGAGCAAGCCACCCAAAAGGCCGGTCACTATCAACAGTTGCCAGCCTTGCAATCCCTGGAAAATCGCGCCGATCTTGGCCGAAAAAATACCGCCATTCATCGAGTCTGCCCAAAAAGCGACGGCATACCAGAGCAGGGCACCGCCCACAAAACCGGCTGCATACGCACCGGCTGCTGACTGGGAAAATAAGAAACCTGCTATGGCAGCAATTGGCACCAAGGCCCACCAGGGCAAGCCAACACAACAAAGCAAACCTGCGACGATGATAAAAAGGGCAGCGAAACCTGCGTTTTTCATACGATTATGGATCAATTGACTGATGATAGGAGGTGGAATGTGATGTTCAATCCGTGCCGAAAGTTTGTTTTCCGATAATCCGGTTGTCCGGATTGTCGGTCGCTGCCGAAAGCAACAACAGGTTGTAATATTCGCCGCGCGCCCAGGTATCTACCATGTTGTCGTAGTAGCGGCTGCCGGGATTACCGGACTGTCCACCCGGATACACGCCCAATGCCCGCACCCGATCGCCGAGGTCTACGATCATGCGCCACGAAGGACCATGGTCGCTCTTGATGGCGTTGGGGGCTGTGCCGTGGCCACCGGTCGGCAGTCCGATCCGGCTGAACGGTGTGAGCCGCGCCAGGTGGTTGATGTTGGTAGGACGTGCTTCTCCCCAGGCCGTTTTTTTCTCCGGGTTTTGTTTGAAATAAGCCTGCATAGCCTGGAACGATTCCCGCACAATGTCGCGGGCGGTCTCCCGAACGGGAGTGGACGGATGATCGAAGAAGATGTTCATGGTATCCGTTTCAAGCAGGGCAATAAACCGCCAGGCTTCCGGGAAGAGCACGTCTTTGCCGGAGCGTCTGAGCGCGTCCATCTCGTCCCAGGTTTTGGTATAACAGGAGTCCATCCATGACTCGAACACGGTCGGTGCGGTCAGGTTGGCATCGTAGCGGAAATTCCAGGCGGCGAGTTCAGCGGCGAGTTTTTGGCCGTCGGCATCCAGCATATTGCGGTCGAGCAGGTGGAGCAAGTTGGGCAGCGCATCGTGGGCGCGTTGGCTGAAATTATCCAACTGGATCGTTTTCATGCTGTCGGGTGTGGCATTTCGGAGGGCATCGAGGCGGTCGTAGATGTGACGGCCCCGGAAGTCGTCGAAGTTGCCCAGGTAGTAGTAGGGATAGGTGGGTGCGGTAGAGTGTTGATTCGCAGAAAAGACAAACCCGCGCGCGGGATTTTTCATACTTGGCACCTGATCCTGCGGAATATAGTTGTGCCAGGCATTGGCCCAACGGCTGCCGTCCTGAACGAATCTTCCCTGCTCAGCCCCCCGCACCGGATAACGGCCCTGCACCTGGATGGCGATGTCGCCGGAACGGGTCGCAAACACAAAGTTCTGTGCCGGGCAGTCGAAGCCACCCATCGCAGATCGGTAGTCTGCATAATTTTTTCCGGCATTCAGGAGTAAAAAAAGGCCGATTTCGTTGTGCTCCGGTGCGTCGTGCGTCACCCAGCGCAAGGCGCAGTCGCGCAGCGGATGTTTGGGGTCGTTGTCATAGACGACTGGTCCCCACACCGTATAGCGCACCGTATCGAGCAGGGTGGGTTTGCCTTTAATGCCAATTTCTTCTACCCGGATTTTTACTTCACTCTGTACGCCATCCACTTCATATTTTGTGCGCGCTGCGTTTTTCCATTTGATTGAATACCAGTCCGACACGTCGTGGCTTACATTGGTCATGCCCCAGGCGATGTTTTCATTGAAGCCGATCACGATGCCGGGAGCGCCTGGCAGCGACACGCCATAGGCATTTTGTTTGGGCGTGTGGATTTGTATCTGAAACCAGATAGAAGGCAAAGTCAGGCTCAGGTGCGGATCATTGGCCAGGATCGGATGTCCCGACTGGGTGCGGGAGCCATTGATCGCCCAGTTGTTGGAGCCTTTTTGAAAATCGTTCATCCCGCCTTCCCGTTCTTCTTCTGTCCAACCAGCATCCGTCAGGTTGCTATTGCTGATGGGTGTGGAAGAGTTATAGGAAGTTCGGCTGAAATAAACCGAATCGCGCACCGGCAGGGTGATCAATCCTTTCCATTGTCCGGTATCCGGAACAATCGGTTGTTGTTTGGGATTCCACTCCGGATAGAGGTAGTCGAATGTTTCGCGGCCCAGGGCAGCCAGTGTATTGGTAGCTGCCAAATCGTCATTGCCGGACGCCAGATTGTCGGCCATGCTTTCAATCACGAGGGCGGTTTTGAGCACCGACCAGGGCTCCGGCTGATAGCCAAGCAGTTTGAATTCGATGGGGATTTCACTGGATGTCATTTGTTCGATGTAGGCGTTTACACCCGCAGTGTAGGCTTCCAGGATGCCCATTCCTTCGGGTGATTTTTTCCAGCCCAATACGTTGTTCTCGGCGGCAAATCCCATGCCTCTGCGGCGCATGAGGCGGTCGAGTGCCAGGGTGCGGTCACCCAGCACTTCAGAGAGCCGACCGGCAGCCCGGCGGGTCGTGATGTCCATTTGCCAAAGGCGGTGGCTCGCTGTGATATACCCTTGCACCCGCGCGGCATCTTCCGCGTCCTGAGCAAAAACATGGGGCACCAGCAAGTCATCATACACGACTTCTACCGGTGCTTTCAATCCCGGAATGGAAGGGGTTGTATTTCTGACGGGGAGCCCTGACATGGATTCGGCATTGGCCCAAAAACCGGAAAACGGGTTGAGAAAAGCGCCCAGCACAGGCAAGTTTTTGTCTCCGGCTTGGAAAGAAGTGCTGAGGCTCCACAAGAGTGCGCTGGTCGTTAGCAGCGCAAAGAGGAATCGCAGAATACGCATCGGACAATTTCTGGTTAGCAGTGATGGGGTAGGTGTGTGGTTGAGTTATTTTATATGGTCGGCCGCGAAGGTAAGGAACGGTGCTGGAAATGGGCGCTCGTCCTGACTTTATCCTATTTTCAAAACCAATCTTTTTTTGGGAAAAACAACCTCATGGCGGCCTATATTTGGCGAAAGTGCTCCATCCCAAAGAAATATTCAAAGTATTGTCGAAAAAGTAGGTCAAAAATTTGTCGCGTCTCGAAAAGTTGCCTTAAAATTGCACCAAGTAGTTTTTGTGTTTATTTGTTTGGGTTAGAATGCCTCGCCGTACCGGCGAGGCATTTCTATTTCCTGCCCCGGCAGGACAGGTTTTTGACAGATGGATGGAATGTGCCGCCTGGAACACCGTACTTTTGCGCCGCTCACAATCAAATTTTTCCACCATCCATTCTCTACTGCCATGACAATCACCGACCTTTCTTCCCGCGAACTGATGGAACTTGAAGACCGCTACAATGCGCACAACTACCACCCGCTCCCGGTGGTGTTGGAGCGCGGTCGCGGTGTGCATGTTTGGGACGTGGAAGGCAAACAATACTACGATTTCCTGTCGGCGTACAGCGCCGTCAATCAGGGACATTGCCACCCGCGCATCATTGGCGCACTGACCGAACAGGCACAGCGACTGACCCTGACTTCCCGGGCTTTTTACAACAATTTACTGGGCGAATATGCTGAATTCATTACTCAATATTTTGGCTACGACCGGTTATTGCCCATGAATACAGGGGTAGAAGGGGTGGAAACGGCCATTAAACTCGCCCGAAAATGGGCTTACAAAGTAAAAGGAGTGGCCGACGGGCAGGCGAAGATCGTCTTTGTCGAAGGCAATTTCCACGGACGCACCCTCGGCGCCATCTCCGCTTCCACCGACCCTGACAGCCGCAGGGATTTTGGACCTTATATGCCCGGCTATGTGACCGTGCCGTACAATGACTTCGACGCCCTCGAAAAAGCCTTGCAAGACCCGACGATAGCCGGTTTCCTGGTAGAGCCCATTCAGGGAGAAGCCGGGGTATTTGTGCCCGATGCGGATTATTTGCCGAAGGCCTACCAACTTTGCCGCGATCGAAACGTACTGTTTATCGCAGACGAGGTACAAACGGGGATCGCACGCACAGGCCGGTTGCTTTGCTGCGACCATTCCGGTTTCAAACCTGATATGCTGATATTGGGCAAAGCCCTCAGCGGCGGGGTGCTACCAGTCAGCGCGTTACTGAGCAGCGACGAGGTGATGCTGACCATCAAACCGGGCGAACACGGCTCGACGTTCGGAGGCAATCCGCTTGCCTGCGCCGTAGCCATTGAAGCATTAAAAGTAGTGGAGGATGAAAATCTGGCGGAAAATGCCGAAAATATGGGCGTCATCTTCCGCGCCCGAATGGAACAATTGAAGAACAAACGCCCCGATCTGATCACGCTGGTGCGGGGGAAAGGCCTGCTCAATGCGGTGGTCATCAACGACTCCGAAACCAGCAAGACGGCCTGGAACATTTGCCTGGAAATGGCGGAGAACGGCCTGCTTGCCAAGCCGACCCACGGCAACATCATCCGTTTTGCACCGCCGCTCGTGATAACGGAAGCCCAGATAGAGGATTGCTGTGAGGTGATTGAGCGGGTGATTTTAAAGTTCGAAGTTTGAGGTTTGAGGTTCGAACCTCAAACTTCAAACTTCGAACCTCAAACTCTCTTAGTTCATTGAAAATGCAGGTGTGAACGGATGCGCTGCATTGTAAAACGTCAATTCGCTGACTTTGACTTTCATGTAACGGGTCAGCGGCAGGCGTTGTAAAAGTTGCATTAATTCTGTCTCGGAGCTTGCGGTAAATACCGCCCAAAGCTTCGAGTTTTCAAGTGAGAGTGCGTAGTTGAGAATTTTTCCTTCGTGGAGCAACCGATTCACCGCAGCCCGCTGATGCGGAATACGCTCGACAAATTCTTCGGGAAGGTCTTGAGGCATGGTGAAATCAACCATGTACTGGATTGTATTGGATTCCATGTATGCTGTTGATAATGAACGGATAACTAGTGGTGTAATTTTCAGGGTCAAATGAGCAAAGCCAATTGTCAAAAACCGTGCAAATCTTTATAAAAAAACCAGACATCTGCCACTCCGTCAGGTGCATTTAACAAAAAGAAAATGCGCTATTTTCTTACCCTCTCCTATCTGGGTACCCGATACCGTGGTTGGCAAGTGCAGCCCAACGCCGCTTCCGTGCAGGCGACGCTGGAAAAGGCGCTTTCTACCATCCTGCGCCAGCCAGTGGAAGTGACCGGGTGCGGACGCACGGATACGGGTGTACATGCCCGCTACTATGTGGCACATTTTGATGCGGAGGGCCCATTGCCGCTCACTTTCCTCAGCGGCCTGAACAGTCTCCTGCCGGATGATGTGGCGGTCTACGATATCCGCTCCGTTGCACCCGATGCCCATGCGCGTTATGATGCCTACGAACGCAGTTACGAATACCACATCGCGCTGCGAAAAGACCCGTTTGCGACCGATACGGCCTGGTTTTTTGCCCGGCACCACTTGCTGGATGTAGAGAAAATGCAGGAAACCGCCGCTTTGCTCCCTCTGTACAATACTTTTTTCCCTTTCTGCAAAACCGACAGCGGCGTGGATTCCTATACCTGTATGCTCCATCGGGCCGTTTGGGCACTCCAGCCAGAACACCACCGCCTTGTTTTTCACATCACTGCCAATCGTTTCCTGCGGGGCATGGTGCGGCTCGCAGTCGGTGCCTGTATTCAGGTGGGGATGGGAAAAATCCAACTCACAGACGTTCGAACTGCATTGGACAACCAGACGATGTTGGACAAAAGCCTGAGTGTGCCGCCGCAAGGGCTGTTTCTGACGGATGTAAAATACTGACCGGGCTTCTTTACTTTTGCTGCCTCAAACTTTGGGCCTTGCCGCCCGCAACCAAAATATGCCGCGTAACCGACCCACTTATCTGTATGCCATTGCCAGCGTCGCGCTGGTGCTGTTCATGCTCGGATTTTTTGCCCTCACGGCGCTCCATGCCCGCAAATTGGTCCTGTTGTTCAAGGAAAAAGTGGATATCTGGCTCGAGTTGAAATCCGATATTGCGCAGGAAGAGGTGGCCAGTGTGGTAGCGGAGGTGCGGCGGCAGTCGTTTGTAAAAAAAGAAACCGTCACATTCATTACCCGCGAACAGGCGCAGGCTGCCATGAAAGAAGACCTCGGTAACGATGGGCTGCTGGCCGACATGCCCAATCTTTTTCGCGACGTGATCCGATTCAATGTCAGCGCTGATTACCTGGACAACGACAGCCTGACCCAGTGGCGCGAGCAACTTCGCGAAAACCCGCTCATAGCCGATCTCTATTTCGAGGCTGCCAACACGGGCAACGTGGGCCAAAATATCGAAAACCTGGGCTGGATTACCCTCGCGCTGGGGTTTTTGCTCATCTTTGCTGCCGTTACGCTGATTCACAACACCATCCGGCTCGAACTGTACACCAATCGTTTTTTGATCAAAAATCAGGAATTGGTGGGTGCTTCCTGGGCCTTTATCAGCCGCCCCTATATCCGTCGGGGCCTTTTCAACGGCTTGTGGAGTGCCCTCCTGGCCATCGCCCTGCTCGTCGCCCTGCTCGTCTGGATACTGCGCCTGGTGGATGGCCTCGATGATTTGCAAGACATGAACGGTGCTGTGGCAGTGTTTGCTGGATTGATACTGCTGGGGGTGCTGATCTCAGGATTGAGCACCTGGTTTGTCGTACATAAGTTTTTGAGAATGAAAGTAGATGACCTTTATTGACCACATTTTTTACATTGAACACATTTAAAAAAAGATATGGCAAAGCAACCACAACGCCCACAACCCCGCCCGCAACAAGGGCAGACGCAACCGGCACCGCAGGTAAAAAAAGCACCCGCCCCTGCGCGTCCTTCTAACCTCCCGAAAGAAAGCCTGTTCAGCACGGGCAGCCGCGAACTCATTTATGGTCGCCAGAATTTCATACTGATGGGGGCTGGCCTGGCGCTGATCCTGGCGGGTTTGATCACGATGTCCGGCGGATCTATGCCCGACCCGAACAAATGGGAACCCGAGCGGATCTATAGTTTTACCCGTATCACCTTGGCGCCCATTCTTATGGTAGCGGGCTTTGTCGTCGTCATTCTGGGGATTTTCAAAAAGAATATTGCTCCTGCGCCATCCGTTGAATAAAGAAAGAGTGTGCATTCACTTGAGTTGAACCAAAATTTACCGACGGCCACACTATGCCCGAACCCACGCACCTCATCTCCATAAAGGCTGTTTTGCAAGAAAAACGCACCCCTGTCTATCAGAAGATCATTCGCTGGTCGTGGCGGCTGCTTTGGGGCGGTATCGCCGCGCTCGTAATCATGTTTTTCGTGATCAACTTCACGGCCATCCCCTCGTTCCGCGAATTGGAAGATCCCAATTCCGCTCTGGCAAGTGAAGTGCTGGCTGGTAATAATGAAGTGTTGGGCCGGTATTTTATCGAAAACCGGGTACCGGTGCCTTACGAGCAGCTCAGTCCCCACCTGGTAAATGCGCTGATCTCGACGGAAGACGAGCGTTTCCGCAGCCACTGCGGGATTGATGCGCAGGCGGTCGCCCGGGTCATTGTCCGCACGGTACTCATGGCCGATCAAAGTTCCGGCGGTGGCTCCACCATCACGCAGCAGCTGGCGAAAAACCTGTACTCCGATCGTGACTTTAAAGGAATGAGCAAGCCGCGCAAGATGTTGAAACTCATCTACATGAAATTGCGGGAGTGGATCACGGCGGTGAAACTGGAACGGAGTTACACCAAAGAAGAGATCCTGGCGATGTACCTCAACCAGTTCAACTTCATCAACAATGCCTACGGAATCCATGCGGCGGCGGAAGTGTATTTCGGAAAAGACCAGAAGGATTTGAGGATTGAAGAAGCCGCCACTCTGGTCGGAATGCTCAACAATCCTTCGTATTTCAATCCCAACCGCTTCCCAGACCGGTGTCTGCGCCGCCGGTGGATTGTGTTGATGCAAATGCGCAATAAGGGTTTTATTACTACTGCCGAGTTCGACAAACTGAAAGTGTCGAAACTGGACATGAGTAAGTTTAAAAAAGTAAATTTTACAGACGACAAGGCGGCCTATCTCTGTTCGGAGTTGAAAAAAGACCTGGGACAAATACTGGATGCGCCGGAGTCCCGCAAACCGGACGGCTCGAAGTACGACATTTATAAGGACGGGTTGAAAATTTATACCACGATTGACCCGGTGTATCAGCGCCATGCAGAGGCTGCTATGCAAGAGCATCTCAAAAAAATGCAGGCGCGTTTTTTCCAGGTCTGGAAAGGACGCGATCCCTGGTCTTATCGGGGTGACGCCACGCCGGAGGAAATTCAGGCGCGGAAAGATGCACTGTGGGGGCTGGTGCGACAAGGCGACCGTTTCCAGTCCACCTGGCCGAAATACATGGACGCTGCGGCCGAGCGCGTGAAACAACGGTATAGTTTCGACCTCCGCGATATAGACATGGAGCGCATGCTGCAAGAGGAGAAAAAAGAAGGGTCCATCAGTAAAATGCTGGCCGCTAGATATTTAAGTGTGGATCAAGCCGCCGTTTATCGCAAAATTATGTCCGATAAAGTGTGGCCCGAACTAAAAAACCAGTACCGGCTGTTGACGGCTGCCGTCCGCAAACAGTATGACGTGAAGACTCCCATGAAAGTTTTTACCTGGAATAATGCGCGTTTCGAGAAAGACACCATCATGTCGCCGATGGACAGCCTGAAATACCACCGCATGTTCCTACAGACCGGCATCCTGGCGGTGGACCCGACCACCAGCGAAATCAAAGCCTGGGTGGGTGGTATCAACTTTAAATATTTTCAGTTCGACCACATCCGCACCAACCGCCAGGTCGGCAGTACGTTCAAGCCATTTGTATATGCCACTGCCATCGCACAGCAAGGCATCAGCCCTTGTTTCCGCGTCTACGACCAGCCTGTGACCATCCCGAAAGGGTATCCCAGTTTTTATTTGCAGCAGGACTGGACGCCCAAGAACTCAACTTCTTCCTATACGGGCCAGTTGCTGACTTTGAAAGAAGCGCTCAAGAATTCCGTCAATTCGGTCAGTGTTTACCTGATGAAACAAATGGGCGACACCAAACCCGTGATTGACCTGTGCAGGAACATGGGCATTGAGTCGCCTGTCCCGAATGCACCTTCTATTTGCCTCGGTGCTGCTGATCTGAAGGTAATGGAAATGACGGCAGCGTATGCCACGTTTGCCAATAACGGCACCTATGGAAAGCCCTATGTCATCAAGCGCATCGAAGACAAAAACGGGCGCACCATTTACCGATCTATGCTGGAGGAGCGGAGCGCCTTGCAGCCCAATGCCAACTACGTCATGGTGGACATGCTGAAATACAATGTGAACGGCGCCCCCGGCATCAATGGCCTCAAAAGTGAAGTAGGCGGTAAAACCGGCACCACCAACGACTTCACCGATGGTTGGTTCATGGGGATTACTCCGCGACTGGTGGTCGGCACCTGGGTCGGCGGCGAAGACCGCTGGATTCGATTTCTCAACATCGGCGATGGACAAGGCTCCCGGATGTCGCGCCCGATTTTTGCGGGATTTATCCAAAAACTGGAGAAAGACCCCAAATCAGGCTACGATTTCAATGCCCGCTTCAAACGCCCGCCCGGCGATCTGGGCATCGAAATCAACTGCGCCGCCTACAACGACGGCGTCCTGCTGCCCGAAGGCGGCGATGAAGAAGATTTTTCGCCGGATATTTACAACGATGAAATCCCGGCTGAAGGTGGCGGCACTAAACCGGGCACTACGACGCCGAAAGGGAAAAAGCCGGACGACACGTTTGGGGATGAGGTGGAAGGGGGGAATTAGAGTTTGAAGTTTAAAGTAAAAAAAGCGCCGCTCAAGTCACTGGACCTGAGCGGCGCTTTCATATTCCACACTGTGTCATGGAACAAATGCGCTCACATTGACCACATTAGCCATATTGACCACAGTCAGGAACGGGCAAATAATAACTTGTAAATTTGATATGCTTTCTTTTCACCCAGATGACCCATCTTTTTGATTAAATAGCCCCACTATTCGCTCAAAAAGATAGCCCATCTGAGCAAAAACCAATCT
>Ga0209181_10004709_pt1 | contig 20106 bp, 18 predicted proteins | sample MAT05_FD_187208 | JGI IMG/M metagenome (GOLD analysis project Ga0209181, IMG submission 187208) | Freshwater microbial communities from Lake Fryxell liftoff mats and glacier meltwater in Antarctica - MAT-05 (SPAdes) (version 2) | ecosystem: Environmental > Aquatic > Freshwater > Ice > Liftoff... | reverse complement strand
CGGCGTACTTGGCGAACGACTCTTCGGCCATTTGTACCAACGAGGTGTATTGTTGCAAATTGATGTCGCGCGGAACGCCCGCCGGGTAGTGGTCAAGCCACCATTTGTTGTCGGCTTCCATTTGGGAACTCTCCTCGGTGATTACTGCTGCCGTCTTACGCGGCGGTGTGATCAAAACTTCCTGATACTTCTCCTGCTCCCGCGTAGGCGGGAGGCTAATTTGTGCGCCCGTACTTCATTCCAAATCGGGCTCCCGCCCCCGATTCAGGCATTCGAGGGCAGGCCCTACGCGGGAGCAGGGAAAATTCATATGTGCGCATGGTGATTGGCGCTATTGGACTCCCGCCCCCGATTCAAGCATTCGAGGGCAGGCTCTACGCCGGGGAAGGGGTTGGGTATCCTACCGCGCCTCCCGTTTTAGGTACTTGGCCAACTCCATCTTCGCCAGTGATTGCCGATGCACCTCATCCGGACCATCAGCAAGGCGCAGCAGGCGCGCCTGCGCATACGCAAAGGCCAGCGGAAAGTCGTCTGACACGCCGGCACCGCCATGCGCTTGAATGGCCCAGTCGATCACCTGTTGCGCCATGTTGGGCGCCACCACTTTGATCATCGCAATTTCAGTCTTGGCAGCTTTGTTGCCGACCGTGTCCATCATGTAGGCGGCCTTCAAGGTCAACAGGCGCGCCTGATCGATCATGCAGCGTGATTCGGCGATGCGTTCGTGCCACACGCCCTGTGTTGCCAGCGGTTTGCCGAAGGCGATGCGCGAACTCAGGCGTTCACACATCAATTGCAGGGCGCGCTCGGATAGACCGATCAAGCGCATGCAATGGTGGATGCGGCCCGGGCCTAAGCGGCCCTGTGCGATCTCAAATCCGCGACCTTCGCCGAGCAACATATTGTCTGCCGGCACGCGAACATTCTCGAACAATATCTCGCAGTGGCCGTGCGGTGCATCGTCATAGCCGAATACCGGCAGGGGGCGCACCACGGTGACACCTTTGGCGCTGGCAGGCACGATCACCATCGACTGTTGCGAATGCGTCGGCGCGTCCGGGTTGGTCTTGCCCATCACGATGTACACCGCGCAACGCGGATCGCCCGCACCGGAGATCCACCACTTTCGCCCGTTGATGATGTAGTCGTCTCCGTCACGACGGATGCTGGTTTCAATGTTGGTCGCGTCACTTGAGGCGACCCCCGGCTCGGTCATGGCGAAGGCGGAGCGAATTTCCCCTGCCAGGAGTGGGGCCAGCCAATGCGCTTTTTGTTGCGCCGAGCCGTACTGCTTGAACACTTCCATGTTGCCGGTATCCGGCGCGCTGCAATTGAATACTTCCGGTGACCACGGCACGCGGCCGGTGATCTCGGCGAGCGGTGCATATTCCTGATTGCTCAATCCGCAGCCGCTGTACTTTGCACCATCTTTGTCGTCAGCCTTGTCACCATCCATGCCGGCAGTGCCGGGCATGAACAAGTTCCACAGTCCGGCCGCCTTTGCCTTGGGCTTCAGCTCTTCAATGATGGCGGTCGGCGTCCAGCGCTTGCCTGCTTTGGTGTTGGCTTCTACATCCTGCTGGTAGCGCCGTTCGTTGGGCACGATGTGTTCAGCGAAGAACGCTTCCATGCGATGCTGTAGCGCGATCGTTTTTGCCGAGTAGGCGAAATCCATGTCTTATCCCTTGATCACTTTTTGTGCGACCTGCCAACCGAGCTCGGCTAATGGTCGGGCTGCCTTACCCATCATGGCCGCCTGCGCGGAAGCCGCCGTGCCATCCACCACACGCTTCATGATGCCCTGCAAAATGCCCGCCATCCGAAACATGTTGTAGGCGAGGTAATAGTCAAAATTTTCAATGCCGTCCGGACGGCCGGTTCGCTCGCAATACTTGGCGATGTATTGTTTGAGCGTTGGAATGCCGAGCGCAGGCAGGTCAACACCGGCGAGGCCGCGAAACGCTGCCGGCGGCACATGCCACGTCATCGCGTGATAGGCAAAGTCTGCGAGTGGGTGGCCGAGTGTCGAAAGTTCCCAGTCGAGTATCGCCAGAATACGCGGCTCGGTCGGATGAAAAATGAGGTTGTCGAGCCGATAGTCACCGTGCACGATGGATGACTCGTCGCCTGCAGGAATGTGCTTCGGCAACCAGTCGATTAACTGATCCATCGCGTCGATGGTTTCCGTTTCCGAAGCGCGATACTGCTTGGTCCAGCGGCCGATCTGGCGCTCAAAGTAATTGCCGGGCTTGCCGTAACTGCTGAGTCCAATGGCGTCGAAATTCACCGAATGCAGCGCGGCCATGACGCGATTCATCTCGTCAAATATCGCGGCGCGGTCCGCGGGCACCTTGCCGGGCAACTGCGGGTCCCACATGACGCGGCCCTCGACCATTTCCATGATAAAAAACGCGCGGCCGATCACTGATTCATCTTCGCACAGCGCATAGGTTTGCGGCACCGGAATGCTGGTGTGCCGCAGTGCCGTCATCACTTGATACTCGCGTTCGATGGCATGGGCCGAGGCGAGCAGCTTGGCGGCGGGGCCCGGTTTGGCGCGCATGACAAAGCTTTTGGCCGGCGTGATGAGCTTGTAAGTCGGGTTGGATTGCCCACCCTTGAACTGCTCGACGGTGAGGCTGGCGAAGTCACTGCCGAGTTTTTCGGTCAGCCATGTGCCGAGTGCGCCAACGTTGAACTGATGCTGACTGGAAACCGGCTTGGTGCCGGCGAAGTGTTCGAACGGGTCGGTCATTTGGTTGGCTTCTGCGAATCCGTCTTGGTGTTATTTGAGCTGTTGGTGAAAGTTTGCATACTCGCCGAACAGTACCTCCATGGTTGAAGAACGCGTATTGTGCTGCAGCCAGTCGGTTGGCGACAGATTCGTCGCGCGCAGGATCACATCGCGATGTTCGATGCCGACATCCAGAATGTTGATGCATGCCGGACTCTGCTCAAAACCCCCCAGCATAGTGCGCTCACCGGATAGCAGATAGCTCAGTATCGCGCGGTTCACGCCGCCGTGCAGCACCAGCAATAGCGTACGCCAGCTCGGGTCGCCCCGCAGCGCATCGACTTCCGGTAACACGCGATCCAACATGGCACCGACGGTTTCGCCGCCCATAAATTTGGTGTCGAGCGAGGCGGTGCCGTTGAGCACGCTGACGAAGCTGGCGCGCAACTCGTGCAGCGGAATTTCGCGTAGCCGTCCGGCCCGAATCTCTTGCAGGGCAGGGCGGTGTTCGATCTCCGGTGCGTTCTCAAGCTGAGACAACACCCGCTCGGCGGTCTCGACCGTTCGTGGCAAGCCGCTCGCAACGACCCGGTCGAAGGCGATGCCGTGATCGGCATACAGGCGACCAGCCGCGTTTGCCTGCACGATGCCGGACGCGTTGAGCGGTACGCCGTCGGGCGGAATCGGCACACCCGCCGGTGTGAAATAGGTGACGGCACCATGACGCATCAAATAGATGCGCCGTCGCGAAAGCATAACCGCCATCGTTATGCCGTCACTTCGTCAGCGCGTGGTGTAAATCCGATCTTGCCCGTCAGCAGTTGCGCATACATCACCCAATCACCGGCAAAGCTGAACGCGGGGTAAGTAAACGTGGCGGGGCGGTTTTTCTCGAAAAAGAAGTGGCCGATCCAAGCGAAGCCATAGCCGACCAACGGGATCAGCCAGCCCATCCACCACTGGCCGCTTGCGATCATCACGGCGACGATTGCAAGCACAAGGGTCGAGCCGACAAAGTGGAGCTTCCGGCAGGTGCTGTTGCGATGCTCGGAAAGATAGTAGGGGTAGAAGTCGCGAAAGGTCGTGTATTTTTTGTTCATGCTCATCAGTGATGTGTACGCTAATTTCGATATGAAGAATCTGCCCGATCAAGTTTGCGTAACAGGGCCGGCCAAGCCAGTGCGCCGCCGAGACCGAGCGTGCCTTGCATGATCTGCGCCTGGGCCCCGTCAAGCACGGCCTTGTTAATCAGGATTAAGTTATTGGCACCTTGCGAGCCCGCCATCGCACGCACTTGGATGGTGCAGGCTGCCTCAAACAAGTACATCTCGAGAAACGCGTCAGCGATGGTGGAAGCGACGGTCAGCAGTCCATGATTACGCAACATGAGAAAGGCGTTGTTGCCTAGGTCCGCAACCAGTCGCGGCTTCTCGTCGTCATTGAGCGCGACGCCCTCGTAGTCGTGATAGGCGAGGCTGGCGAGGATGAAAATGGACTGCTGCGAAATCGGTAGCACGCCGTTTTTCTGCGCCGAGACTGCCACGCCGTTGAGCGAATGAGTGTGGAGAACGCACTTGGCGTCGTCGCGCGCGGCATGCACGGCGCTGTGGATGACGAACCCGGCCGGATTGATCAGGAACGGATTGTCAGTGTCGAGTTTGTTGCCGTTGATGTCGATCTTCACCAGACTCGACGCGGTGATTTCATCGAACATCACGCCATACGGGTTGATCAGAAAATGGTGGTCGGTATCCGGTACTCTTGCGGTGATGTGGGTGAACACCAAGTCGGCCCAACCGTACGCCGCGACCAATCGATAACACGCCGCCAAATCGACCCGCAGTTGCCATTCGGCCGGCGAAACCTTGCGCTGAACGGATGGAAAATCGGCGGGATTCATGGTGTCTCCAAGCTTGGCTTTGGTGTCAGGGAAGTTTACGCCGGAAGCAGTCGGCTGGTTTAGACTCACTCTAGTGGCTGACTGATGGGCCTGAAGCAAGAATAAAAGAAACAAGGCGGGGCGGGCACTTTGAAGCATAAATGGCCGGAAGTGCCCGTATATAGGCGAGTTTCATTAACTAAGGGGGATCGAATGCGTAGCCTTTTACTCACCATGATGTTACTGGCGCTGTCGAGCTGCGCGGTCGTGCAGACCACTCTGCCGAAGCCAGATCCGGTTGCGGCGGGTGCCGTGCCAGTGTGGAATGGCCCGTCGTTTAAACGCATGACCATCATGGTCTCCAACCTCGATCGCACCGTAAAACTTTGGCGCAACATTCTCGGCTTTGAGGTCGTGATCAATGCGCCGTCGGGCCCGGACAGCTATTCCTATCCGGTGTTCAATATCGCGCCGGGCACGGCGATTCGCTACGCGATGGTGTCCGCCGGGCCGGAGCAGCAACGCACGTTTGCCTTTGCCGAACTCAAGGGCCAGCCGGTGCAGGTGCCGCAGAGCCCCCGTGTTGCCGCTGCCGTCATCAATGCCAACGGGCGTCTCGCAGAGATCATCGCCAGCGTAAGCGCTGAAGGGTTGAAGGTGGTGCCGGCCGTCGTGCTCCGCTCGGCAACGCAGGGCATTGGTACTGAGGCGGCGTTCGTCGATTGGGACGGACACCTGATTGTGCTCTACGAATTTCCGAAGGTCGCGGCGCGTTGAACTATTGAACTGTTGAACTACCGTGAGTGGGTGTTGCATCTAGCCTGCATATTTTGCGCGACGGGATGCGCCGGAAGTTTGCCTCAAGCGACTCGATACCGCTTCGCCAGACGGATGAAACTCCGCCGGGCTGCGACCGGATCGGCGCTCGGCGCGTAGCGAGCCTCGACATAAGCATCAATGACATCTTTCGCTTCGGGGTAGGCTTGCGGCGTTTCGCGTTCGATCCGTTTCAAAAAGTCCACCGGCCCCTCGGTTACATCGCGCGCCACGCCCTGCCGGGCCATCTGTGCACAAAATCGCTCGAACGCGGCATCTAGTGGCGGCTTTCGGCTACGGTAGGTGCGTGCCAACAGAAACATCCCGACCCCACCGCCGGTGACGAACACGCCGCCGATGAGCCAGATGGCGATCGTCTGCCAATCGACATTTGGGATGCCGATGCCTTCGAACATACCGCGCTGGCGGTCTTGATTGAAGCCGACCACCCAGCGGTTCCACTCTGTGTTAGCGGCGTCCCAGGTGTAGGCCAGTCTTCTAAGCAGGCCCAGCTTGTCGGCCTCGACCAGGTTATCGAATACGCCAACCGGGCCGAGCGCGGCGGAAATGCCGCGGTTGATCCGCAGCGGCGATACCGCAAAGGTCGGGTCAACACGCAGCCAACCCAGATCGGCAAGCCACACCTCCGTCCACGCGTGTGCCTCTGCTTGTCTGACGACCAGCTGGCGACTGACAGGGTTGACTTCGCCGCCCTGGTACCCCGTCACAACCCTTGCAGGCACACCCGCCGCACGCATGATCAGCGCAAAGCTACCGGCGTAGTGCTCACAAAACCCCACCTTGGTTTCAAACAGAAACTCGTCCATCGGGTTGTCGCCGAGCAGCGGCGGCTCGAGCGTGTAGGTAAATTCCTGGTTGTACTTTCTCATCAACTCTTCGATGAGCTGTTTCGAATCCGGGTATTTCTCCCGCATCTGTCTGCCAAAGGCGATGGTGCGCGGGTTGATGCGGCTGTTGAAGTTCAGGTAGCGCTGTAACTCGACGGGCGAGCTTTCGGCATCAATGCGGTAGTTGAGATGCGAGCCGATGCTGTACGCCTTGAGAACGTTGACCGGCTCGCGTGAACGCATCTGGTAGTCAGACAACATCAGCGCGTTGGGCGGTACGGAGCTGGGAATGTCGAGCGCAAACAGCCACGTCTTATTGTGCGGCTGCATTGTCACGCGGTACTTCGTTTCGGGTCCCAGCGCGGTGTAGCTGAAATTGGCGCTAGGCTGCGCGTCGTACATCCGCCAACCACGGCCGGACTGCAAGCCGAGGACCGGACCGCGCCAATAGAGGTCGGTGCTGTTCGGGACCGCACCTTCAAACTCGACCCGGAAGGCGACGGCGTCGGATTGCGAGAGTTTGGAAATGTCGCCCGGCGACATGTTGTCGGACAGCCCGGTTCGCGCTTGCGCTTGCTGCGGCGTGCTCCAGAGTGGCCCGGTGACGCGCGGAAACAGGAAGAAGAACACAATCATCATCGGAATCGATTGCAACAACAGCCAACCAGCGGGCACCAGCCTCTCACGCACGCTTGGCTCGGTACTGATACGGTTGAATCCGATCAACGTCGCAATCAAGAGCCACACACAGACAAACATGTAGGCGCCCATGAGGATCGTCTGCGAGTACAAGAAATTGGTGAGAGCCATGAAGAAGCCGATGAAAATGACCACCATCGCGTCGCGCTTCATCTTCATCTCGAGCACCTTGAGACACAGCATCACAATCAGCAGCATCACGCCGACTTCGCGGCCGAATAGCTTTCTGTACTCGAGAAAAGCGCCAGCCGTAATGGCCAGCGCAAAGGCACCCATGATGATCCAGCCCGGCGTGCGCAGGCCGTTGCGTGCGATCCACCAACGCCAGGCGCCTGCGCCGAGGCACACCACCGACGCCCACCAAGGTAGACGTTCCACATGGGGCGCGATGACAAAGCCCATCGCCGCCACCAGCCAGGTGACGTTTGCAAGGGTGAGTGCGCCGCTGTTGATCATTGAATCGAGCCTATTTCGAACCGTACAACGCGAGCGACTCCAGACACGAATCTCGATGCTGTCGGCCTGTCGATGGTGCAATGGTGCGGTTGGGCAATCTGAGACCGTACGGCACCAGAGCGCGCTCGGCTTCCATCACCCACCAAGTCAGGCGCGAGAGACGCTGCTCGATGCCGAGCCCTTCGAGTGCCGCGTAGTCAAGCCACAAATCGGCGCTGGTGGTGCTGCCAAACTCTTTGACCAGCAATCCCTGCTCGCGTGCCAGCGCCTTCCATGCGATCTGCCTGAGGGTGTCACCGGGTCGGTAGGCGCGCAGCGACTGAAACTCCTCGTCGCCGGGCACCGGCATGTTGCCGCCGCCGTCGCCCTTCGCCGAGATCGGCAGCGCGCCGCCGCCCGAATCCGGCTTTGGGTAGACCAGACAGGTCATGCCAAAGTCGACGTACGACCAGGCATGGAATAGTCCGACCGGGTACTCGGTGAAAATCTCCAGCCGCCCGCAGGGAAGATGCCCGCGCGCCTCAGCCATGACGCCAAGCGTCAGATTGGTACTGGTGCCGGGGGCGATGTCGCCGAACGCGGCTTCGGCGTATCGCAGCTTGGCGCGCTTCACGCCGACCGAGAATCTGGCGCTGCCCGGGTTTTGCATGACGCAATGAAACTGTGCAACGTCGCCAGCGAACGCCGGTTCTGTTTTGCCCGGAGTGATTGACAGGCGCACGAGATTGCGAAACGTGTGCAGCATCGACATGCTACCCATGCTGGCCAGAAGGAAGGTCAGCAAGAATCCGAGCGAGAGATTGTAGTTGACCGATGCAATCAGCAATAGCACCAGTACGAAGGCGAAGAAGTAGCCAGTACGCGTGGGGATGATGAAAATGCGGCGCTGCGACAGCACAACCGGCGGCGCTTCCGGGATGCGCGCGCGAAAGATCCGGTCGGAAATCCGTTGGCGCAGCGTGTACGCGTAGTCGGCAATGGTCGCCATGGCGGTCGCCCGCGTCGCAGCCCGGCGGGGCTTACTTGGTTGCCGGTGACGGCTTGCTCGGCGACACCGGCTTGGTCGGTGCGGGTGCCGCGGGTTCGGCCCTGGCCGCCGCCGCGCGCTCAGTGCAGGTCTTTAACCCGGCCTGAAACTTGCGCAGAGCCGCCGTTTCGGCGCTATCGTTACCGGCCGGTTTGGTGATCTTGTTGGCACGCAACTGAAAGTCCACCATGACTTCATTTAGTTCGATCAGTTTGTCCTGTCTGGGCCGCCACGCATCCCGGGCTTTGCCCACTTCGCCGCTGCGGTTGGCAGCGTCCAGTTGGACTGCCAGCGCTTCACGCTCGCAAAGCCGTGGCTCATAGTCGGTGAAGAGTTTTTCCAGCTGCGCCATCGGGTTGCCGATGGCGCGGCTTTGCACTCCTTTGTTGGTTGTTGGCTTCTCAAGGGTGTTCTTGTTGGTTTCGCAGGGGCGGTCCGAGTATTCAATCTTGCCATCCGCGCCCTGACACTTAAACGCCGCCTGTGCGGCAGGCGCGGCAAATACGAGAACCAGCGTGGCGGCTCTGAGAACTGTGGTGATTGCGTTCATGGCGAATTCGCGTTCGTGTTGTTGGCGTGGGTATGGGTGGTGGGTCGTAGAAGGATAGCGCTGATTGACTTTTCTCGCCACCGGCCTGGCGGATCAGGCAGCCGCTATGGTATCGGCACAGATTTGATCAGCGCTGAGGCCGGATCAACCGATTTTGCGTTGGCGTTGCCGGTTGACACCGCACGCAACCGGTGACCGACGACGGCCGGCGCAACCGTCTGTACATCCTCGGGCAACACCAGTTTGCGGCCCGACAAAAGTGCCCACGCTTGCGCCGCGCGCAGCAATGCCAACCCCGCGCGGGGCGAGAGGCCCATTTCGAAGTGCGCCGAGTCGCGCGTATGGTTGATCAGCGCCTGGACGTAGTCGATCAGCGCATCTGAGACGTGAACGGTAACGACCTCCCGTTGAACGGCCTCAAGCTCGGCAACGGTCATCAGCGGCTTGATGCGTGCCACCATGTCGCGCCGATCCTCGCCCTTGAGCAACGCGCGCTCGGCGGATTGATCAGGGTAGCCCAGCCGGATGCGCATGAGGAAGCGGTCAAGCTGTGACTCCGGCAGCGGGAATGTCCCTACCTGGTGCGACGGGTTCTGCGTTGCGATGACGAAGAAGGGCACCGGCAGCGGCATGGTCTTGCCATCCACCGTCACCTGATGCTCCTCCATGGCCTCTAGCAGAGCAGACTGTGCTTTCGGACTGGCGCGGTTTATCTCGTCTGCCAGAATCACCTGGGAGAAAATCGGGCCCGAATGAAAACGAAAGGTTGACGACTCTCGATCAAAAATCGACACGCCGACGATGTCAGCCGGCAGCAAGTCACTGGTGAACTGGATGCGCTGGTATTTGAGTCCGAGCAGGCTCGCCAATACGTGAGACAGGGTGGTTTTGCCCACGCCCGGTACGTCCTCGATGAGCAAATGTCCGCGCGCGAGGATGCAGGCAATGGCCATGCGGATCTGTGCCTCCTTGCCGAGGATAACTTCGCCCGCGCGTGCCAGCACCGCGTGGATGGCCGCATGTGCATGCGCGATGTTGCGGTCGGCGTCGCCGGCGGATTCAGCGGCCGCAGATGTATCGAACGTTGCGGATTTGGTTTTTTCGAGGAGCATCGTGGGAAATTTGTCGAGGCGAACGGTTGAAATACCAGTTTACCGCTTGACATAGCAATTCGCGGCTGGCGGGTGAAATTGACGCGCGTTTGGGTGGCTGGGCGGCTGAGTGGACAACGCGAATGGAATGGCATCAGTATGAATATCGCCAAAGGTTCTTGTCTGTCTGACCGCAATTGGTGAAAATGGTTTATGAATACTTCGCGCCGATCCGCACTCATCACCCACACAGTTTGCCTACAACATGAGATGGGGCCGCACCATCCGGAGTCGCCGTCCCGCCTGCACGCCGTCCTTAACGCATTGGAAAACGCCGGGTTGGCCAAGCAGATGGAGCGCGTGGAGGCCCCCGCAGCCTCCATGGCGCAACTCGCGGCGACCCATGACCCCGACTATGTTGCGTCAATCTTCGCCGCAGCGCCGACGCACGATTATGCATATCTCGATCCGGACACATCAATGAATGTGTACTCGCTGGAGGCTGCGCGTCGTGCGGCGGGCGCGGTTGCGGAAGGAGTTGACCGCGTTCTGAATGGGGTGAACCGCAATGCCTTCTGCGCGGTGCGTCCGTGCGGTCACCATGCGACCTACGATCAAGCGATGGGGTTTTGCATCTTTAACAATGTCGCGGTTGGCGCGCGCCATGCCATCAACGCACATGGGCTTGAGCGTGTCGCGATACTGGACTTTGACGTCCATCACGGCAACGGCACGGAGAATATTTTTCACGACGACGAGCGGGTGTTGCTGTGCTCGTCATTCCAGCATCCGTACTACCCGGGGACCGGAGCAGACTCGGGCAACTCGCATATCATCCCGACGCCGTTGGCGGCGCGTACCGGTAGCAAGCAGTTCCGTGCGGCAATTGCCGCGACATGGCTTCCGGCGTTACATGATTTTCAGCCGGAGCTGGTGCTTGTGTCGGCGGGTTTTGACGCGCACCGCGATGATCCGCTGGCGTATATCGATTTGGTCGAGGACGACTACGTATGGATTACCGAGCAGATTCTGCAGATTGCCGACCAGTACGCCGAAGGACGCGTGGTATCGGCGCTGGAGGGGGGGTACAACTTGACGGCGCTTGGTGCGAGCGCGGCAGCGCATGTCGGGGTACTAGTCGGCTCGTAGGGCGCCTTACTTGGTGCCGAAAATCTTGTCGCCCGCATCGCCCAATCCGGGGATGATATAGCCCATCTCGTTCAGATGAGAGTCAATTGACGCAGTGTAGACATCGACGTCCGGGTGGGCGGCCTCGAGCCGCTTAATGCCTTCGGGTGCTGCCACCAGCACCAGCGCTTTAATCTGCCGGGCGCCGGATTTCTTCAGCATATCGATGGTGGCGATCATCGATCCTGCGGTTGCCAGCATCGGATCGAGAATGATGGCGGTGCGTTCATCCAACTTGCCGACAAATCGCTCAAGATAGGGCTCTGGCTGCAAGGTGTTGTGGTTGCGCGCGATGCCGACCACGCTTACTTTGGCGGATGGAATCACGTCCAGCACACCGTCCAGCATGCCCAGTCCCGCACGTAGAATCGGCACCAACGTCACTTTCTTGCCTTCGATGCGCTGTACGCTGACCGGGCCACACCAGCCCTCAACGGTATGTGGTTCAAGGCGGAAATCGCGACAGGCCTCGTACGCCAGCAGGCGGCCAAGCTCTTGCGTAATTTCGCGAAAACTCTTGGTCGAAATACCCTTGTCACGCAACAAGCCGATCTTGTGTTTGACCAAAGGGTGGTCGATTTCAATTACCGACATACCAGTATCCGTGAGATGTTTCAGACAAAACAGGCTGGAAACGCCCGTCGATAGGGGGGGTTAAGTTGTTACATCGAAAGATTGGATCCCTGCCTGCGCGGGGACGGCAGACGGGCACTCGCGAAGCATCGCTTCGCGCCGCCGAGCGCCAGAGCCGCATGCAGGCGGCGTCGGGCATCCGTTTCCAATTGCGGCGCGATTGCATCGCTTGCTCTTGGACGGATGCGTCAGTTGTGCAAGATCTTCGAGAGGAAGTCTTGGGTACGCTGTTTGCGCGCCGAGCCAAAGAATTCATCTTTGGTGCAGTCCTCTAGAATGGCGCCGCCTTTTTCCATGAAAATAACCCGGTGGGCCACTTTCTTGGCAAAGCCCATTTCATGCGTCACCACCATCATGGTCATGCCCTCTTTGGCGAGTTCGACCATCACGTCGAGGACTTCGTTGATCATCTCAGGGTCGAGCGCCGAGGTCGGCTCGTCGAAGAGCATGCAGATCGGATCCATCGACAACGCTCGCGCAATGGCCACGCGTTGCTGCTGGCCGCCCGAGAGCTGCGCGGGAAACTTGTCCTTGTGCTCGATGAGGCCGACGCGGTCGAGCAACTTCAATCCTTTTTCGTGCGCCTCGTCTTCGCTGCGACCGAGCACTTTGGTTTGTGCGATCACCAGATTCTTGGTGACGCTCATGTGCGGGAACAACTCGAAATTCTGAAATACCATGCCGACGCGGGAGCGTAGTTTTGAAAGATTTGCGCCTTTGCCACCGACGGATATGCCGTCGACCAGAATTTCACCCTTCTGAAACGGCTCAAGACCGTTGACGGTTTTAATGAGCGTCGACTTGCCTGACCCCGACGGGCCGCAGACCACAACGACCTCGCCTTTTTCGACGTTGGTTGTACAGTCGATGAGCACTTGTTTATCGCCGTACCATTTACTGACGCTTTTAATTTCGATCATTGCCATAAAGATCCCTTCGTCAAAAAGTACAAATCTACTTTTCGCCGGTTAATACGGGTAATTTGTCGGCGCAGCCAGCCAAATTACGGTTAACGAAAAATCGATGCGCAGCGCATACGAGCGAAGCTTCATGTTCTACCGGCATCCATGCGCGCCTGCAGGTACTTGACGAGCCGCGACGCACCAAAGCAGATGATAAGAAACACAATCGCAACAAAAATGTAGAGCTCGACGATGCGCCCGGTGATCTGCCCCGCTTTACTTGCGGCGCCGAGAAAATCTTTCAGACCGACCACATAAACAAGCGAGGTATCCTGAAACAAAATAATGGCCTGGGTCAGCATGATGGGCAGCATATTGCGGAAAGCCTGAGGCAGCACGATGTTGCCCATCGCCTGCCAGTAGTTCATGCCAAGTGCGTAGGCCGCCCACGGTTGACCGCGCGGCACTGATTGAATGCCGGCGCGGATAATCTCGGAGTAATAGGCCGACTCGACCAATATGAAGGCGACGATCGCCGACGTGAACGGGCCAACCGCTTCGCCTTGCTGGCCGGTGATCTTGCCGACCAACATCGGTGTCAGAAAGTAAAACCAGAAAATCGCCATGATGAACGGCACTGAGCGAATCAGGTTTACAAATCCGGCCGACGAATAGGAGAGGATTTTCCAACTGGACAATCGAGCCATCGCCAGCAATGTGCCGAAGAAAATGCCGCCAACCAATGCGATGGCGAACAACTTCAATGAAAGCAACAGCCCGCTCCAAAGAAATGGCAGATTGTCGATGATGACTTGGTAATCGAAGCCTTCCATATCAGTGCCCTCCCTGCGAAACGAAGCCGGGAACGGCCACTTTCTTCTCAAGCAACCGCATCACAAACACCACGGTGAGGGTGACGACGATGTAAATCAGCGTGGCGGCGGTGAACGCTTCAAAGGTACGAAAGGTATATTCCGAAATCTGGCGGCTTTGCGCAGTCAACTCAAGCACGCCGATGGTCAGCGCAGCCGATGAATTCTTGAAGATGGTCAAGAATTCCGAGGTCATCGGCGGAATGATCAGCCGGAACGCCATCGGTAGCAACACGAATTTATAGACCTGCGGGAGCGTGAAGCCCATTGCCAGTCCGGCGGTGGTTTGGCCGCGCGCCAAAGATTGAATGCCGGAGCGCACCTGCTCGGCGACACGCGAGGCAGTGTAGAGCCCAAGACACATGACAGCCGCCGTGAATTCCCACAGGCTGAATTGCGCGAACGGTAGCGTGATGAGGTTCGGGTAGATCTGCTTGAGCCAATCGCCCATCGCGACCGGCAGCAACTCTGGCATGACAAAGTACCAAAGAAACATCTGCACCAGAAGCGGTATGTTCCGGAAAATCTCGACGTAGATGGTCGCGCCGAGGTTGAGCCACTTGAGTGGAGTGGTGCGCAAAATACCGAGTACCGAGCCGAGGGTGAAGGCAATTACCCAAGCGCAACTCGACACGATCAAGGTCCATAGCAGGCCAGACATCAGCCAGCCCAGATAGGTCATGCCGCCTGAAGGCGCCTGCTCAAGAAATATTTTCCATTCCATGCTGCCATTCTCCCTGAAGGTGGCACCGTGCCGGATTGTTAGTAAGCAATCGGCCGGTCAACATGATCGGACCACCAGTTTGGCTTGTCCCTGCGCCCCAAGCTGGTTGCAATCGGCGCGGCTGTCAGCACTTAGGCGTTTTTATTGTTTGCAAATGCAACACCAAAAAAAACGGGGAATCAGAATTGATTCCCCGTTTCCTGTTGCTGAATTACTCCGGCAGCGCCTGGAGTTGGAAGCCAGCTTTGAGCAGCGGGCTCATTGGCATGCCCATGGTCGAGCCGTCCGGCAGCTTGCCGACAAACCACTTGTCGTAAAGAGCATTGATGTCGCCCGAGCGGAACAACGCAGACATGGTTTTCTTCACAACCAGCGCGAAATCCGAATCATTGCGACGATGCATGACCGCATACGGATCATACGAGAGGTAGTCGCCTACCACTTGATAGTCGGCGGGCTTCTTCGATTTGGCAACCAGACCGTAGAGCAGTACGTCGTCCATGGCAAACGCTACGGCGCGGCCGGTTTCAACGGTGAGGAATGATTCACCGTGATCCTTGGCGGAAACAAACTTCATCCCTAGGTTTTCCTTGTCGTTTAGCGCCTTGATGACCCGCTCGTTGGTGGTGCCTTGCGTGATCACAACAGTCTTGCCCTTGAGGTCCTTGTAGGACTTGATCTTGGACGACTTCTTGACCACCAGCTTGGTGCCGGTGACAAAGGTGGTCGGCGCATAGTCAACCTTTTGCTGACGCGTCAGGGTGTTGGTGGTCGAGCCGCACTCGAGATCGATGGTGCCGTTCTCCATTAGCGGGATGCGGGTTTGCGAGGTAACCGGGTTCATCTTGACCGTCAGGGTTGGCATCGCCAGCGTTTTTTTCACTTCTTCAACGATGGCCATGCACAGATCCATCGAATAACCGATCGGTTGCTGCTTGTCATCGAGGTATGAAAATGGAATTGATGTCTCGCGGTGGCCGATGGTGATGCTACCGCTGTCCTTGATTTTCTTCATGGTGCCGGTCAATTCCTGTGCAACGACGGGTGCCGCGAGTACCAGGCCGGACGCCAGGGTCAGCGCAAGTTTGGAGAGTTGTTTTCGATTCATCATGAATGGAGCTCCTCGTGTTGATATGGTCTTGGTGGGGTGATGGCTGCAAAAACGCTACTGAACCGGACCTGCGGCAACGCCAGAGCCGTTTGAAATGCGAAAAACGTATTTCGCTGCCGAGTTTACTAGCTTTCTCGGGCGCTGGAGGGCTTCTTTGCTGCACCGACCGGGGGCATAATTTCTCGGGCGCTGGAGGGCTTCTTTGCTGCACCGACCGGGGGCATAATTGCGCGAAACAGTCGCCACTTTGGTGCGTGCGCCTTGCGGTCCATCGGACCACGCGGGGTTGCCGCACAGAGCGGGGCAGGGCAGTGGGTAAAAGGAGGGGGCAATGGAACTTGTGTTGTGGCGACACGCAGAGGCGGAGGACGAGGCGAGTTCGGATATGACGCGCAACCTGACCGCCAGAGGGCTCCAGCAGGCGCACAAGATGGCGGATTGGTTTAGCGGGCAGATCGGTCACAAGTGGTCCGAATGGGTGGTCTTGGCCAGCCCTGCCAACAGGACGCAGCAGACGGCCGGCGCATTGGCGCAGCCATTTCTCACCGTGCGTCTGATCGCGCCCGATGCGCCCGCCGAAGCCGTAATGGCTGCCGCTGGATGGCCGCGCGGCATTGCCGGGCGCACCAAGGTGTTGGTGGTCGGCCACCAGCCCACGCTAGGAATGGTCGCAGCGCATTTGATCGACGGTAGCGCCGGCTACATCAGTGTCAAGAAAGGTGCCATGTGGTGGTTCGAGACAAGGGAGCGCGACGGTAACCAGCAAACAGTACTCAAAGCAATGGTGACGCCGGATACAGTTTAGCTGCCGGGAAGGTCCGGCCGCGCCGATTTTGGGTCTACGCGGTCCACCGCGAGACTGACGCCAAGCGGCGTCCATTCCGCGATCTCCTGCGCGAGTTCGTAGTCGGTAAGATCGTGGTCGGCTAGCCAAGCCGCATCCACGGCAAGTGAGAAGTGGGCTGGCTCGGGCAGTCTGACCAGTCTGAATCGCCGCGCCGCGACCGGCCGCCGGCTCCTCGAGAGCAGCACGGCCAGGCGCAGGCAAAGCGCTTCGCCGACGAAATCCTCGCCAAGGCCCGTATCCGCAATAATTTTGCTGAGCTTCCCCCGCTGCGCGAGGACGAGGCGTGCGAGGGCGGCTTGCTCCCGCTTGGAAAATCCCGGCATGTCGGCGTTGGCAAGCACGTACGCCGAGTGTTTGTGGAAGCCCGCCTGCGCGATCGCGATGCCGATTTCGTGCAGGCTCGCCGCCCACGTCAGCCGCCTGCGGGAGGTGGCAAGCAGGGTCTGCTCAAGTTCGACGACCGGCATTGGGTGGACTTGATCAAACAGATACAATGCAAGTCCGCGTACCCGGTCGGCCTGGGCAGGATCAACTTGGTAGCGACGTCCAAACTGTTCTACGGTCGCCTCTCTAACGTCACTTCGATGGGCGCGACCCAACATATCGTACAGAACGCCGTCGCGAAGCGCCGTGTCAACCGTCACCATTTCGGCGATTTCGAGTTCTTCGAAAATTGTCAACATGATTGCCAAGCCACCAGCGAGAACCGGAATACGGTCGGGCTTGATCGCAACGTCGAGCCCTTGAAAGTTGCCGGCCTTCATGGCCCGATCTCGCAACCACTCAAGTCCCTTCAAGTTGATGGTGCCAGCCGACATCCCTAGCTCGGTGATGATGCCTGCGAGCGCCTTGGCCGTGCCTGACGAGCCGAACACTTCGCGCCAGCCTTCGCGAATGAAGCTCGCGCGGATTTGTTCGATTTCTTTGCGGGCGGCCAACTGCGCGTCCTTAAAGCGGCGTTTGTCGATTTCGCCATCCGCAAAATAGCGGCTTGAATAGCTCACACACCCCATGTACAGACTGTCCATTTGTTTGGGTTTGAGTCGATGGCCGATGATGAATTCAGTCGAGCCGCCGCCGATATCGACCACCAGCCGGTTGTGGCTTGCGAGCGGAAGACTCTTTGCCACGCCGACATAGATGAGACGAGCCTCCTCGCGGCCGGCGATCACCTCGATCGGAAAGCCAAGGATCGACTCCGCTTCGCGCACAAATTCATGAGCGTTCTTTGCCACCCGCAAGGCGTTGGTGCCGACCACGCGTACGCGGTCTTTTGGCATACCGCGCAGCCGCTCGGCGAATAGCCTCAAGGTGGCGAATGCGCGCTCGGCGGTTTTGGGGTCGATGGTCTTGTCAGGCGTAATGCCGGCGCCGAGGCGCACGGTTTCTTTTAGCGAATCGAGGGGGTAGAGCGCGTCATCAACGACGCGGGCGATCTGCAGGTGAAAACTGTTGGAGCCGAGGTCAACTGCGGCCAGTGTCGACAAAGACATTGCTAAACCAGTGCGATTAATTATTCAGTATGGCATAGCGCCGGGCACTTTCTGCCCGGGCGCGCTGTCAAAAAACTGCAATACTGATCGCTTATGGTGATGCGTCACAAAAAATCCAAAAAAGGAACAAGCATGGCCATCTCTCGCGCGGCATCCCGCTTTCTGAACAGGGAGTTACAGATGCTCGCCTTCAATCGACGCGTACTCGCGCAGGCGGAGAACAAGTCTGTCCCGCTGCTCGAGCGTCTTAAGTTTCTGTCGATTGTGTCGTCAAACATGGACGAATTTTTCGAAATACGCGTGGCTGGCCTTAAGGAGCAAATCAAGCTTGGGTCTACCAGCCGTTCGACCGATGGCCGTACGCCAAAGGAGGCTTTCCGGCTGATCGTTCCCGTGGCGCACGCGATTGTTGAAACCCAATATGCGTTGCTCAATGACGAAGTGCTGCCCAGTCTGGCGGCCGAGGGCATCCGCTTTATCCGCCGCGGGCAATGGACACCGCAGCAGCAGGTGTGGGTGAAAGACTATTTCTTCCGTGAAATGATGCCGGTGCTGACGCCAATCGGACTCGATCCTTCCCATCCGTTTCCGCGTGTGTTCAACAAGAGTCTGAATTTTGCCGTCGAATTGTCGGGGCGGGATGCGTTCGGGCGCGACTCCAAGCGCGCCATCGTGCAGGCACCTCGTGTATTGCCGAGAGTGATCAAGTTGCCGCCCGAGGTGACCGATGGGGAAAATGACTTCATCTTCCTCAGTTCGGTGTTGCACGCGCATGTCGGGGAATTGTTTGCCGGGATGGAAGTGTTGGGGTGCTATCAATTCCGTTTGACGCGAAACTCCGATCTGTTCGTCGACGAGGAAGAAGTTAAAAACCTCCGACTGGCGCTGCAAGGCGAGTTACCACAACGCCACCTTGGAGACTCGGTTCGATTGGAGGTCGCCGACAACTGCTCGGAAGACATGGTGAAGTTTCTCCTCACCCAGTTTGAACTGACCGAGTCTGATCTCTATCGCGTTAACGGGCCGGTGAATTTGGTGCGCCTGATGAGTGTTCCGGACCAGGTGGCGCGCGCGGATCTCAAATTCCGACCGTTTGTGCCGGGCCTGCCCAAGGCGCTGCAAAAGGTCGCCAAAGGTCGGGACATCTTTGATGCGCTGAAAAAGCACGACATTCTTCTGCATCATCCGTTTGAGAGCTTTATGCCGGTCATCGAGTTCATCCAGCAGGCGGCCCGCGATCCGCTGGTCGTGGCTATTAAACAGACGGTCTATCGCACCGGCACCGACTCGGTCATCATGGAGACCCTGATCGATGCAGCCAAACGCGGCAAGGAAGTCACTGTCGTCGTTGAACTGATGGCGCGTTTTGATGAGGAAGCCAATTTGAATTGGGCGGCGAAGCTGGAAGAGGTCGGCGCGCACGTGGTCTATGGCGTGGTTGGCCACAAAACCCACGCCAAGATGGCGCTCATCGTCCGACGCGAATTGAAAGACGACGAGAGTGGCAAACATGCGCTGCGCCGCTATGTGCATTTGGGAACCGGCAACTACCATCCGCGTACCGCCCGGCTCTACACGGACTTCGGACTTCTGACGGCCAACGATAAGATCTGTGCCGACGTGAACGATGTTTTCACCCAACTGACCGGCCTCGGTAAGGCGACAAAGCTATCGCAGGTTTGGCAGGCGCCATTCACGTTGCATACCGGCGTGCTTAACGCGATCGAACACGAAATCAAATTGGCAACGGCGGCGAAACCGACCCGTCAGGTGGTGTCAAAAGCGGTGTCAAAAGCCGCGTCCAAAGCGGCCGTGGTATCGAAGGCTGCTGCAAAGGCCGCTTCAAGGGCCACACCGAGCAGCGCCAAGTCGGGCGGCCGCATTATCGCCAAGCTCAATTCACTAGTCGAGCCACAGGTGATCGACGCGCTTTATCGCGCCTCGCAGGCTGGCGTTCAGGTTGACCTCATTATTCGGGGTGTTTGCGCGCTGCGTCCCGGGGTCAAGGGGCTGTCGGAGAACATTCGTGTCCGTTCGATTGTCGGTCGCTTTCTGGAACATACGCGCGTCATGTTGTTCGGCAACGGCGGTGAGCCGGTGGTGATGCTGTCGAGTGCCGATTGGATGGAGCGCAATTTTTTTCGCCGCATCGAGCTTTGTTTTCCGGTCAATGACAAAAAACTCAAGCGTCGCGTCATTGACGAAGGGCTCAGCCCGTATCTTGCCGATAACGCCG
>Ga0209181_10004708_pt1 | contig 20106 bp, 9 predicted proteins | sample MAT05_FD_187208 | JGI IMG/M metagenome (GOLD analysis project Ga0209181, IMG submission 187208) | Freshwater microbial communities from Lake Fryxell liftoff mats and glacier meltwater in Antarctica - MAT-05 (SPAdes) (version 2) | ecosystem: Environmental > Aquatic > Freshwater > Ice > Liftoff... | reverse complement strand
TGCGGAGACCCAGCTCCAGCACCTATTCGCGAAACTTCATGAAGTCTCGCCTCGCGCCTCGCGCCGCCGCCTCATGGCTTCGGACGATCGAAGCTCGAACGGCACTGCTCTCGGATTTTCCGAGCATGGCTCCCATTTGGTTCATCGGGTATCGCAGGCTGGTCATCGCGCGAGAACTCGGGCTTTATTACTCTCTGGAAGGCCAACGAATCTTCATCTCAGGAATATACCCGCTGGAGATGAGCCCTGAAACGATCCGGGCTCGCCTGCAACAAGACGACTGGCCATGAACCCCTCCATTCCGCCCGCTATCGCCCGCCGTCACTTCCTCCGCGAGTGCGGCATCGGCCTCGGAAAAATCGCCGCGGCTGGCCTGCTCACAGAAGTGCTCGCCGGACGCGCCTCCGCCGAGGCAATCAACGCCCTCGCGCCGAAAGCGCCGCACTTTCCCGCGAAGGCGAAGCGCGTGATCCACCTTTTCATGGCGGGCGCGCCGTCGCAGCTCGATCTCTTCGACTACAAACCGGAGCTGGCGAAGCTGGAAGGCAAGCCGCTGCCGCCGTCGGTGATCGGTGGGCAGCGTTACGCGTTCATCCGGCCGGATGCGGCGGTGCTCGGGCCGCGCTTCAAGTTTGCTCATCACGGGCAGAGCGGCGCCGAGCTTTCGGAAATGCTGCCGCATCTCGCCAGGATCGTGGACGATATCTGCCTCGTGAAGTCGGTGAAGACCGATCAGTTCAACCACGCGCCGGCGCAGATTTTCTTCAACACCGGCTTCTCGCAACCCGGCCGGCCGTGTCTCGGCTCGTGGGCGCTCTACGGCCTCGGCGCGGAGACGCAGGAGCTGCCGGCGTTTGTGGTGATGAGCACGGGCAGCGGGCTCAGCGGCGGCTCGGCGTTGTGGTCGAGCGGGTTTCTGCCGTCGATCTATACCGGCACGCGACTCCGCGCGCAGGGCGATCCCATTCTCAATGTCTCCAGCCCGCCCGGCATCGACGCGCGGCTCCAGCGCGACACGCTCGACCTCGTCGCCACACTGAACAATCAGCGCCTCGCCCGCGACGGCGACCCCGAGATCGCCACGCGGCTGGCGAACTACGAGATGGCCTTCAAACTCCAGACCTCCGCGCCGGAGCTGATGGATCTCAAGAGCGAGTCGAAGGAAACGCTCGACCTCTACGGCTGCGAACCGGACAAGCCATCTTTCGCCCGCGCCTGCCTGCTCGCGCGGCGGATGATCGAGCGCGGCGTGCGCTTCATCAATATCTACCACGAAGGGTGGGACGCTCACTCCGACGTGACCGGCAACGTGAAGAAAAACTGCGCCATCACCGATCAGGCCAGCGCGGCGCTCGTGATCGATCTCAAGCAGCGTGGGTTGCTCGACGACACGCTCGTCGTCTGGGGCGGTGAATTCGGCCGCACCCCGATGGTCGAGACGAACCCCGCACTCGGCCGCGCGCTCGGTCGCGATCATCACCCGAGCGCCTACACGATGTGGCTGGCCGGCGGTGGCGTGAAGCCCGGCATCACCCACGGCGCGACCGACGATCTCGGTTTCCACGTCGTGGAAAATCCCGTGCACGTTCACGACCTCCAGGCCACGATTTTGCACCTGCTCGGCTTCGACCACGAGAAGCTTACCTTCCACCACGCCGGCCGCGACTTTCGCCTCACCGATGTGCATGGCAAGGTAGTGGATGCAATCATTGGCTAACCCCGTTCGTATCGCTTTTGTGAACCGCAACTCTTCGTCCCACCGCTCGTGAAAATCCCACTCCTCGCCTTCGCCGCCACCGCCCTCGCCGCATTCACTTCCTGCTCTCAAGCCGCTCCCGAAAAGATGAATCAAAAAGCTCTCACTCCGAATGACAAACCCGCCACCGGTCTCGAACGCGCCGTCTTCGGCGGCGGCTGCTTCTGGTGCGTCGAGGCCGTCTTCGAGCGCCTCGATGGCGTGAAAGAAGTGGTCTCTGGTTACTCGGCCGGGAAGAAGGAATTCCCGACCTACGAGGAAATCTGCACCCACACCACCGGCCACGCCGAGGTCATCTACATCGACTTCGACCCGAAAGTGGTGAGCTTCGACAAGCTCCTCGACGTCTTCTGGCACGCCCACGATCCCACCACGCTGAACCGCCAGGGCAACGATGTGGGCGACAACTATCGCTCGATCATCCTCACCCTCAGCGACGAACAAAAGGCCGCGGCCGAGAAGTCCAAAGCCGCCGAGCAAAAGAATTGGAAGAGCCCGATCGTCACCCAGATCGAACCGCTGAAAATCTTCTACACCGCCGAGGTCAGCCACCAGGATTACTACCGCCTGAACGGCAACCGGAACCCCTACTGCCAGGCCGTCATTCGCCCGAAGATGGATAAGCTGGAGAGCAAAGGGATCATCCCAAAGAACTAGCGGCAGCCGGCGGGCCGCGCGCGGAGGTTGGTAATCGGAACATGAGGTGCTAAAACTGCCCGCATGTCTCCCAGCACGCTTATCTTCGGCGCGATCTCGGCGCTCCTCCTTCACTCCTCCGCGTTCGCCGCAAACTGGCCCGCCTGGCGCGGTCCGACTGGCGACGGCATCGCGACCGACACCGATCTCCCGCTGAAGTGGAGCGCCACGGAAAACGTCAAGTGGAAGACCCCGCTCCCTCAGCCCGGCAACAGCAGCCCCATCGTATGGGGCGATCGCGTCTTCGTCACCCAGACCAAGGGCGACCAACGCCTCGTCATCGCCTTCGACCGTCAGACCGGGAAGCCGCTCTGGGAAGCCGGCCCGAGTTACACCGGCAAAGAGCCGACCCACCCGACAAACACGCTCTGCTCCGCGTCACCCACCACCGACGGCGAGCGGGTCTATGCCTACTTTGGCAGCGCGGGATTGCATGCGTTCGACTTCGCGGGCAAGCCGCTGTGGAAGGTGGAACTCGGCGCGGTCGATCACGCGTGGGGCTACGCCATCTCGCCGGTCGTCCACGGCGACCTCGTCTTTCAGGCCAATGGCGCGGGCTCGGACTGGTGGCTCGCCGGCTTCGACAAAAAGACCGGCAAGGAAGTCTGGCGTGTGAAAGGTCCGCCGATCAACGCCGCGGAGCGCACCGATGGCTTCGCGGGCAAGAACGATGGCATGGTCGGGTCGTGGAGCACGCCAGTGATCGTCAGCACCGCGGGCCGCGAAGCCCTCGTCATGACGTGGCCGGAAAAACTCGTGGCCTACGATCCCGCCACCGGCCGGGAACTTTGGCGCGCCGCCGGCCTGAACCCGCTGCTCTACACCTCGCCGATGCCCGGCGACGGTGCGGTCATCGGCAGCGGTGGTTACGGCGGCACCACGATCGTGGCGCGCGCCGCCAGTTCCGGCGACGTCACCGATCAGCTCCTCTGGAAAAAGCCCCGCGACAAACAGCGCATCGGCTCCGGCGTGATCCGGGACGGCTACTTTTACATCCTCAACACGCCCGGCACGGCCCAATGCATCAAGCTCTCGACCGGGGAGCAGCTCTGGGAGGAGCGGGTCGGCAGCGGCGGCAAATCGCAGTCGTGGTCCTCGATGGTGCTGAGCGGCGACCGTATCTACGTGTTGAATCAAAACAGCGACACCGTGGTGCTGCGGGCGAGTCCGAAGTTCGAAGTTCTCGCCGTCAATTCCCTCGGCGACGGCCTGACCAATTCCTCGCACGCGATCTCCGGCGGGGAGATTTTCATCCGCACGCACCAGCACCTCTGGTGCATCGGCAGCGCCCGCTAAGGCAGCCGCGTTGGTAGGCAGCCGCCCGGTAGGGCAGCCGCCCGGTAGGGCAGCCGCGCCGCGGGTGCCCACTTCTCAAAGGCGCCGCGGCTGCCCACTTCCCAAACGAATGGTCGAAAGGCCCTTCGCCGAAACCGTTCCCACAGATTCGGCCATCGCCCATCCTGGTGCGTGGGCACCCGCGGCGTGGCTGCCCTACCGCGGTTCAGAGGGTTCGCCAGCCATTTCCTTCGCCTAGAGCCACTTCGCGGGCTACAAGCCCGGATGCAGAAGAAACTTTTTACCGAACTCGGCCTTTCGCCCGAGGTCCTCAAAGCCGTCGCGAAGATGGGCTTCGAGGAAGCGTCGCCAATTCAATCCGAGACCATCCCGCGGCTCATGGAGGGCGTGGATATCGTCGGGCTTTCCCAGACCGGTTCGGGCAAAACGGCGGCGTTCGCCATCCCCGCCATCGAGAAGGTGGACGCCAATCTGAAGGCGCCGCAGGTCCTCATCCTGTGCCCCACGCGGGAGCTCGCGATGCAGGTAGCCGAGGAGGTGGCGAAGCTGGCGTTCTTTAAGCGCGGCGTCCGCGAGCTGCCCATCTACGGCGGCCAAAGCTACGACCGCCAGCTCCGCGGGCTGCGCGAAGGCGCACAGATCATCATCGGCACGCCGGGTCGCGTGATGGATCACCTGGAGCGCAAGACGCTGAAGCTCGATCAAGTGGCGATGATCATCCTCGATGAGGCGGATCGCATGCTCGACATGGGCTTCCGCGAGGACATCGAAAAAATCCTCAGCCAGGCGCCCGAGACGCGGCAGACGGTCTTCTTCTCCGCGACGATGCCGCCCGCGATCAACCAGCTCGTGAAGCGTTTCACCAAGGCTCCGGTGAACGTGCGCATCGAGGCGCAACAGATGACCGTGCCGGCGATCGATCAGGTTTATTACGAAGTGGATCGCCGCTCGAAGCTGGAGGTGCTCTGTCGGCTGATCGATCTCGAAGACATCAAATACGGGATCATCTTCTGCGGCACGAAAATGATGTGCGACGAACTCGCCGATCATCTCAAGGCACGCGGTTACAGCTCCGACAAGCTGCATGGCGACATCTCGCAGCAGATGCGCGAGCGCGTCGTGGCGAAGTTCCGCAAACGCGGGTTCGAGTTCCTCGTCGCCACGGATGTCGCGGCCCGCGGGCTCGACGTGGACGACATCGAAGTGGTCTTCAACTACGACCTGCCCCAGGACGCCGAGGATTACGTCCACCGCATCGGCCGCACCGGTCGCGCGGGCAAGACCGGCCGCGCCATCACCTTCGTCGCCGGTCGGGAAATCTGGAAGATGCAGCAGATCATCCGCTTCACGAAAGGCAAGGTGCGTCGCGAGCGCGTGCCCACGGCCGAGGAGGTGGAAGAAAAGCGCACCATCGCCTTCCTCGATACGCTCCGCGAGACGCTCGAAAAGGGCGACTACAAGCGCCAGGACGCCGTGATCGATCAGCTCCTGAACGCCGGCCACAGCCCCACCGACATCGCCAGCGCGCTCATCCATCTGCTCGGCGGCGACAAACCCGCCTCCCAGACCATCGTCGAGGAACCGCCGCGCCGGGAACACCAGCGCGACGATCGCCGCGAAGGCAATCGCGACTACCCAGCCTACGAGCCCCGCCCCGCCGTCGCCCGCACTCCCCGCGAACCCCGCATGGAACCGCGCGGCAATCGCCGAGACGTGCCCGCCACGTCGCACGAAGCCGGCATGACGCGCCTCGTCTTCAACTTCGGCAAACTCCACGGCATCGGTCCGGGTGACATCGTGGGCGTGATCTGCGGCGGCGCCCGCCTGCCCAAGGAAGAGATCGGCGCGATCAGCCTCATGGATAAACAGACGCTCGTGGACGTGTCCGACGAAGGCGCACCGGTCGTGTTGAAAAAGCTGAACGGCATCCGCTTCAAGGGCCGCAAGCTCGCCGTCGATCTCGCCGGTTGAGTCGTCCGACCGAGCGAGTTATTCCCACCTCTGAGGAGGGATTTCATTTTAACCCATCGATCCTTCTTAATCTTCAAGGCGCCAATAACCCGAGGCCGCCGTGTTCCACTCCCGCCCACGGTAGGTTCCACGGCATTTTGCACCCGCGAATAACTTTCCAGATTCCGACCAGCAGCGCCCGGCAAGCTCGGTCGGTCGCGACTTACTTGGTTTTCTCGACAGTTATTGGCGGGTTATCCAGACCCACGCTGGGCGGCGCGCCGTCCTGCAAAACCGGCGCGGGCGGCAGCGGGGCCGCGGCGTCTTTCCACCCCTGTCTTTCGAGTGCGTTGCGCGCCGCGGCCGTCTCCGCCTCTTTTTTGCTGCGCCCTTCACCCGCGCCGAGCTCGCGACCATCCCACACGATCTTGGAAACGAAGCGCTTCTCATGCTCCGGCCCGCTCTGGTCCACGATCGGGTAGCTCGGGCTCTGGGGTGAGATCGCCTGGAGGATTTCCTGGAGCCGGCCCTTGGGATTGTTGTCCGGCGGATCGACTTCGAGATCTTCCAGCAGTTCGCGCGCATCGGTGAGCACGAGCCGCCGCACCGTCACAAAATCACTATCGAGATACATCGCGCCGATCAGCGCTTCGTAGGCATCGCTCAACGTGCTCGCGCGGCCGCGTCCGCCACTTGCCTCCTCGCCCCGTCCCATCATCAGGTATTTGCCGATATCGATCCGCTCGGCCAGCGCCCTGAGCCCATCGCGCGAGACAAGCCGCGCGCGAATCTTCGTCAGGTAGCCTTCCCCGAGCTGCGGGAAGTGATCGAAAAGATACTCCGTGAAAATGAGCTGGAGCACCGCATCGCCGAGGAATTCCAGCCGCTGATTGTCAAAGTGATGCCGCTGCGTCTCGTGCCCGAGGCTGGGATGCGTGAGCGCTTCCGCCAGGAGGAGCGAATTGCGGAATTTGTATTTGATGCGCTGTTCGAGGGGATTCATCGGAAGCCGCGGGAGTTCGTATAGTGCACACGGCCGCGGCCGGGGCAAATTTCATTCAAAAAGTCCATGGCTCAATTTGAGGAAACACGCGGTAGGGAAGCCGCGCCGCAGGTTCCTCCAAAACTGAGCCGCTACCGCAAAGGGACGGACCCATTCCGCGGCAGTTTGCATCGCCCGGCCATCGCAGCGAAGATGCCCGCGGTTGCCTCCGCAAACTCTCCGCCCATGAGCGAAAACGTCTCCGCACACCCGCCGCTGCCCGCGCGCAATCCGTGGCCGCGGGTCATCGTCATCCTCGGCGTGTTCGCGATGCTCCTCGGCGCGGGGTTGCTCGTTTTCCGTCAGGTGGTGAAAGCGCCCGCCGCTTTGGTTTCCGAGCTGCGCGGTGTGGCTGCGGCGTTCAACCAAGGCACAGTGCGCACCGAGTTCCTCAGCCGCGCCACGGAGATCGCGGGCATGAGCCGGTTTCAATTTGCCACGCTCAAGCAGGCCGAGAGTTTTCAGCGCGAGGAAACCGGCAGCACCGCGTGGGGCTGGATCCCGCTGCCCAAAGTCGTAGTCCAGGCCCAGGCGCCGGTGGAATACAGCTACCATCTCGACTTTGACGCCCCGTGGGAATTTCAGCGCGACGGCGACACCATCCTCGTGATCCCGCCGCCGATTACCGCCGGCACGCCTGCCATCGATGTCTCCGCGCTCAGCTTTTACACGCTCGAAGGCAGCGTCTGGCGCGATGACAAAGCCGTGCGCGAGCGCCTCCGCGAGAGCCTCACCGAATCCCTCAAGCAGCGGGCCGACGACAACGTGCGGCTCGTCCGCGAAGTCGGCCGCCAGCGGCTCGCGGACTTCGTCACCAAGTGGCTCGGCGAGCGTTTTCACGACGGCCAGACCTTTCATGTGAAGATCATTTTCCCCGACGAACGCGTTACCGCCGCCGAATCCAAAGCCCTATGAAACCCCTGAAGAGCCTCGTCGTATTTGTCACCGGACTGCTCGCCACCTTGTATCTCTTCAACCCCGGCGCGGGCTTCTTCGAGATCATCCCCGACAACTTCCCGCTCATCGGCAATCTCGACGAAGTGGGCGCCACCGCGCTACTGCTCGCCTGCCTGCGCTACTTCGGCTTCGACCCGCTCTCGTTTTTCAAAAGCCGGCGCAAGGAAGACGAGCCCGTCATCGACGTGGAAGCGCGCCGGGTGCCGAAAAGGTAGCGGTCAACCGCGCCGCGCTGCGTCCAGGGCGGCGAAGGATTTTTTCGCCGCCGCAATGGGACATTCGCCTGCGCCGCATCGCCATGGCCTCGACGAGCGTCGTCATCTTGAGCCCGATCGTCGGCCCGCCGAGGTCCGTCCCCCTCGATCGTCCCGCCCTCGAAAAGCCAATCGGCGGTCTTTGGTTTTGCGCTCAGCTTCGCGGGCTGGATGTTGATACAATTCACAACCCTTCAATCGTGAATCGAGTTCACGTCGCCTCACCTGGCGGCTGTCGGAGGTTACGGCCGGGGTTCGATCTCCACCGCTCCTACGTTTGGGGGGGTATTGCGGAAATAACCTCGTGCGGAGCGCGATTTCTGGAAAACCACGCCCTCTAGAAGCAGCCTTTTCTTCGTAACCGGCGATTTCACACTACCCAAAAAAACGCCCGTCGCAGCCTTTAGCGCGATGCGGATTGAAGGATCCGAAAGAGAAGTCGCGACAAATTTCTCCGAGAACGAGAGCGGGCTGGAGAGCGGGGCGCTGGAGAGGTTGAGCACCGCATCGGCATAGTCGATCGGTGGCGACGAATATCGTGAAGCTACGACCGGCAGGGTCGTCGCAAAGCCCGCGGGAAAAAGCCCATCTCGCTGAGCGGCGGGGCGCACCCATCGGAGTTGGCCGTGGGCGTCGCTCACATTCGGTTGATTTTGGAAAGTCAGGGTTCCGACAACGAGCCCGGTCCCTTTGAAGGTGGGCACGTAGAACTCCCATAATCCATCTTCCCGCACGGTGCTCGCACCCGCGAAACTCACCCCGTCTGCGAGCTTTCCGGCGAAGCGCAATTCTCCCGAGGCAGTCACGTTCAGCGTGGCGAAACCGTGACCCTGCGGTCGCGTATCGTCGCTCGCATTCGCCGGAGGTAACAACAGCGTATAGGTGCCTGCGAGCGCCGTGGGTCGGGCGGCGTTGAAGGGAGATTGGGTAGCGCTAAAGCGGGACGGCATGCCGCCATCGAAGATTTGACCGGTGATCACACCGGTCGGAGTCGTCCGGTCGATTCCGATCAAGAGCGGAAACTTCCCAGCAGCCCCAGAGAACACACCGTTTTCATCGAACGTTCCTTTCACTTTATAGGTCACGCCTCCGTAACTAACCGTCGCGGAAAAAGCTCCCGTCCCCGTTAGCGTAAAACTGGCGAGCCCATCCGCGATTCCACCCGTTTCGTGCAACCCCGAGTAGGCACCCGCGTAAGCCACAAAAGAGCCTTCGATAAAGGTCGCGATAAGGTTGCGCGGACCATTCACGGCAAAGGTCAGAGCGGCATTGCGGCTGATGATCTGACCGTTTTCTGACCATGTGCTGAAGAGAAAATCCGGCCCGGGTCTAGCCTGCAACGTCACGCTATCGCCGAGGGGATACTCGTCGCTCGGTGCGGTGCCTGCCCCTGCGGGAGAGACCACGGAATTGATTCGCACCCCCGGACGGTAGTTGGCCCGAGCGGTGGCGATCTGGCCCTCGACCAGGTTCACCACCTGCGAGGGTGGCACGGCGAATCCTGGCACCGTTTTGAACTCGATGCGGTAAGTCCCCGGATTGCGCGTGAGCCGTGCCCCCGAGGCGCGGAATGTCTCTTCACCCGCGATTCGCCATCCGCCGCCATTGGCCACTGCACCGGCGGGGCCAAAGGTGCAGCCGATGAGAGTGGGCGCGAAAGGCGAGGCAGTGACCCCGGGCGAGACAACCGTAATGCCGCCGCCCACGTTGTTGTCGCCTCCGTTGCCGGAGACTTCCCCGCGGTTGATGAGATCGACGACCTGGGTGTCGATGACCCGCACCAGCGTCTGCGCCGTCCCGCCGAGGAAGATCGCCGCCGGAAAAAACGCCCCATCCTTTTCGACAAAAAGCGGCCCGCCGGACATTCCCGGGAAACCCTTCACGGCCGCGGTGGAATACACGACGTCGTTCACCTTGGTCATGGGCACCGCGGTATCGGGGTTGCTCGCGTGCAATACGCCGCGGACCGGCTCGGGCACGCCCTCCAGCGGGTATCCGGCAAGGGTGCGGCGCCGCGCGGCGAGCAGCCATTCGTTGTCCGGATCAGTCCGCAGAAAACCGGAAAAACTCCCGCGTGCGGAAGGCGTGAGGAACCACATCGCCGCCACGTCGAACCGCTGCGATTCCGGCGTCGAAATCCCCACCGACCCGCTACCACTTCCTAGATCGGTCGCGCGCTGGCTCGCGTAGCCGTCGAAAATATACCAACCGCGGGCAACCTGCGGCGGCGGTTCGAAATCCCCGCGCGCCTTCTGGTGATACCAGCGCGCATCCGTCACCGCGGAAAGCGTCACGTCGTCGAAAAGCGCATGCGCCACAGTCAGCACCACCCGGCTGCGCACCGCCGTGCCGCTGGCGAACCCGGCGGACGAATGGACCTGCCCCGCAAACCCGTAAGGCACCGCTTGCGTGGCCGCAAAGGAAAGCGGCGCGGGCGTTTCGCCCGGCGTGGCATCCTCGACGAGATACGTACCGGTGATCGTGTAAAGGATCGCGCCTGCGACATTCACCGTCTGCGGCGGTGGTGTCGCACGGCTCACCACGGGCTTGAACTCCATCTCATACGGCCCCGCAGGCAAACCCTCCGCCACCGTCCCACTGTCGCGCCACGCCGTCTCGCCAATGATCCGCCACTGTCCGCGGGCGTCGCCGTCTGCCCCCGCCACACTGGCTGGCTCGATGGAAACCGCCAGCGCACCGATCGCCGCCACGTTGAGCGAAATGTAGTCCGCCGAGATCGATACCGCTTCACCCAAAGTCACCGGGACCGTCCGCGCCGGAGGCGCGACGAAGCCATTCACCTGGCGGAATTCGACGAAGTAATTCCCGGAAGTCAGTCCGCTGACGAGCGTGCCGCTCGCGTGCCACGTCGTCTCGCCGAGCAGCCGCCAAGCACCCAGTGGAGCATTCAGGGCGACCCTCAGGCTCGCCGTGGAGGCCGGAGCCGCCGGCAGCGCCGGCCGCACCAGCAGGGATCCCGCGTCGCCGAGCGGATCGTCGTCTTGCAGGCTCACATTCGTCGCCATCGGCGTCAGCAACAACCCGCCATCGGTCGTGCCCGTCAGCATCACGCGGAAATCCTTGTCCCCCGTGAAAACCAGATCATCGAGCAGCGGCACCGCGATCACCGCACTCCCATCGCCGGGCGGAAAGTCGAGTGTCAGCACCGCAGGCGGCGTGAAATGCTGGCCCGCCCGCGCCACGCCCTCCTCGACCACAAACGTCACTCCGCCCGCCGCCGCCCCAATCTTCTGCACAGCAATCAGCGCACTCGCCGCGCCCTCACGCACGGTCAGGGCCGCCACTGCCATCGCGTAGCGGTTCCGCGTCGGGAGCGTATCGGTCAGTTCGATCGTCGCCGATTCGCTGCCGGTCGCGATGACCTCTGCTGCCGTGGCCGAGGCCAGCGAGAGGGAGCGTGCGCCGTTGGTATTGGGGTCAGGAGTGAAGTCGAGCCCAGCGGCCGCTTCTTCCACCGAGACAAAGCTGCCGAGCGCGAGTGGCCGGCCCCCGCTCGTCGCGAGGAAACCGCGCATCAGGGCCGTCACGCGGAAGAAATCGATGCCCAGATCTGCGCCTTCGGCGAGCGAAGCAAACACCCGCGCGCCCGAGCGCGTCAGCGTCGGCGGAGTGAGCGCATTGAAGATGGCCGGAACGCGGGCTGGCACACCGTCGATCTCCTCGAAAATTCCGCCGAGCACCGGCGTGTCGCCAAAGGCACCGACCCAGCGCGGGCCGGATTGCGTGGCTTGGAAATCGTCGATGCTTACGACGAACGGGACGGCGCTCGAGAAGTCGGGATCGACGGCTCCATCCGCGCCGATGCGCGCCACGCTGAGATGCGCCGCGCCGCCGACCGTGTCGAAGAACCCGCCCGCGTAGAGCCACGGACCCGTTTTCTGCAGGCTGGCGATGGTCGCGGTTTGCTCCGTGCCGTCCGGCGCGATTTGCGCGACGGCGAATCCCGGCCGCCATGCGGGGTCCGGCAGGCCCGTGCCAGCAATCGCGTAACGCCGCGGCTGGCCCGCGCCGTCGGTGAGATAGACAAAGTTTTCATCGCCCGCGATGGACGCGCCACCGCCGACGTCGATCCTCCACCCCGGATCACGCACGCCGCCGCCGTTCAGGGCGAAACGTTCGACCGGGCTGAAGGAGCCGAGCGAGCCAAGGTAAAGGAACCCCGCGTGGGCCTTGAGCACGGTGCCGGAGGTGCTAAGGGTGGCGTTCCAAGCCGGGTCCGGGGTCCCGTCGCCATCGAGGGGAATGCGGCGCAGGCGGGCGCCGTCCACTCCGCCGGAATTTGGGAGCCGATACTCGACAAAGACGCCCTCCGCCGTGAACTCCGCCGTACTGACGAAGCCGCCGGCCGGCACGAGCTTTTCTCCCGGATTCCAGCTCGCGTCGCGCAGACCCGGCGCGGCGAGGGAAAAGCGGCTGACGCTTCCGAAAGCGAATCCATAGGCGAGATCGCCGGTGAGGAAGAGCTTGTCGAGCGGGCCGGGGTTGGGCGTCCACGCGGTGTCGAGTTTCCCGTCTGCGCTGAAACGGACCAGGCCGCGGATCGCCAGATCGCCGACCGCATCGAAACGCCCGGCGACGTAGGTGAGCCCGCTATCGGTGCGGAGGACTTGATTGATGACCGCGGGCCGGAAAATGCGCGTCTCGAAGCGGGCATCGATCGCGGCGGTCGAGGCATCGAAGCGGAGCAACCGATTGAGCCGCAGTGGTTCGAGCGCATCCGTTTGCAAAAATAAAGTGTCGCCCGTCGCCTCCACTCGGGGGGTGAGCGAGAGATCGAGAGTTTTGGTAAAGCTCAGGCCGCCCGGCGCGGTGGGATAAGCGACGAGAAGAGGTTTATCGATCCCAGGAGAAGTGAAGTAGGCCGTCGAGCTACTCACCGCCAGACTCTGGGGAGCAAGCGACGTGGCGATCGCGGCGTCGGGCCAGGTGGAATCAGCGCGGCCGGTGCTTTTCGCGATGCGCCCTAGCGCGACGGAGGTGGGCCGCAACTTCAAACCAAAACCGGCGAGATAGACGAAGTCAGCATCCTGCTCCGCATCCGCGACTCCGCCCACCGTCAAGCCGCTCGATTTTTCGAGGCGGATGGCTTGCGACCAGCGCTGGTCCTTGGCTCCCCGCCCGTTGAACGCATACCGCTCGAGCATCGTCGCGCCAGCATTTGAGCGCTCGTGCGCAACGTACACGTGGCCGGCATCGACCAGCACGCGAGCGAGATTCATGATGAGGAACGGCGAACGGCTGGCCAAAATCTTGGGCGTCCATGAGCTGTCCAACGCGCCGGTGCCGCTGCGGAAGTACCTGCCGAGAACCAGGCGATCCGGGAGTCCGCGGGCGGTGAAATCGTTTCGCTGGTAGAGGAGATAGACAAAACCATCGCTCACCGCCAGATCGAGAAAGTCATCGAACTCCCGGCGCGGAAGCTTGCGGGAAGTGATTCCCCAAGCCGGATCGATCTGGCCATCGCCCGAGAGTGTGGTGCGGCGGATCGTCGGGTCGCCTTTTCCTCCGACCTGATCGGTAAACGACGGCTGGCCCATGAGGTAAACCTCATCTCCCGCGACAGCGAGGCGCCGAACGGGATTCGCGAGTCGCGGCCGCCAGGCGCTATCGAGCGTCCCATCCGCATTCAGCCGCGCCACATGCCGTTGCTCGACGCCATTCACCGTCGAGAAGTCTCCACCGATGAGGACCTGGCCATTGGGCAGCACGGCGGTCGCAAGGACATTGCCGAAAACATGGAATTGCTCGTTGAAGATCGGCGTAGCCTTTGGAGCCGCGCGAAGAGGCACGGCGGTCAAAACGGCGAACGCCACCAGCAACAAACGGCTAAAGAGGGTCATCATGGGAAAGGGCGGAACCACCGGTTTGACCTTCTCCTCGTGTCGGCACGTCAATTGTCCACAGGAATCTGCCTGCCGCGAAAGTCCTTATGGAAAAACAAGCGACGGAAGGCAAACCCACCCGATGCCCGGCTCTTCGTTTTCCATAGAGCAGGCGTCAGATTGATCGCTTCAAAAACTGAATCTCACCCGCGCCAAAAGAGTCCGCTCGCGTGGCAGCTCAATGTAAGGGTTGAGCGGGTCGAGTTGGTAGTCCTCGCCGGTGAGGTTCAAAAGTCCCAGGCCGATCTCACATTGGTTCCGATGAAAGCGATAACCGGCGAAAACATTGAACTGCCAGAAGTCGTCACCCGCCGGTCCGGTGTTGTTAAAGCGGCGGAAATTTCGCGCCCGGCGCTCGCCGCCCAGTGTCCCATCGCGTTCGGGCACAAGCCCAAGGCCGACCTGAGTGTCGTTATCCTGACTGAACCAGTTCGCTTCCCCCCGCGCGAAAAAGCCACTCGGATGGTTGAAAAGAGCGTAGAGACTTAGCTCCTGCAGTCCGGACACCCGCCGCGTCTCGGCGTTGCGGGCCAGGTCGGTCAAATCTACATCGGACGCCGTGAGAAGCGCATCGCGGAACCCGGCAAGCTGCTCGGTAAAGTGAGAGCGGGTGTAGCGGTAGCGGGTGCCAAACGAAAAATCCCGCCCCGCCAGTTGGTTCAAGGTCACGGTCAAGATGTCTTCCCGATAGCTATCCTTCACCGCGAGCGACGAGGGCAGCACCGCCGGTGGCAGGTTCCCTCCGCTATCCAGGAAATCGAAGACTCCGATCGTCCGGTCGAAGTCCTGCTTCAGCACGTTGAACTCCGCGCCGAAGTAAGTTCGCGTCGGCAACTTCTGCTCCAAACTTAGCCCCCAAAATTGGAACTCCAGCCCCGCGACCGATCCGACGAGTGATTCTGAAAGCAGCGTCCGATAGGCCTGCGGAAAACCCGCAACCTGCGTAGGCTCCAGCCGAATGCTTTCGTCAAAGCTGGTACCGCTGATCGCCTCGCTGTAAGCCCCGCGAATCACCGTGTTGCGGGCCGGCTGCAAAATGAAGCCCGCCTTGGGTGAAACCTTGTCGAGGGACGCCTGCCGCTCATTGACGGGTGGCGACCGAAAGTTTTCGGGATATTTCAGGCTGTCGTAAGTCACCCCACCCGTCAGCGTCAACCAAGGTGCGACCCGCCAGTTGTCGTAAAGGTAGAGATTGATCCGTTCAAAATCCACGGTCGCGCCCTGCCGGGCCGGAGGATTACTAAAGACCGGTTCCAAGCCCAGTCCCTGCTTGATCGCGGCACTGTCCAGGAGCACCTGCGTTTCAAACTGCCCTCGTTGATAGCGTCCACCCGCGACGAACGTCTGGGCACCAAGGGTGACAATCTGAGAAAGCTCCCCGGAGTAGGTCTCAAAATTAGCCCGGTAATCGGAGTCGAACGGGAAAGCGTTGACTCGATCGATCCGCCCCCGCCCGGTGAGTGATCGCAAAGCGACATACGCATCCCGGTTGGTCAGGGGACGATCCCGGTTTAAGTCGTTGATCTGGCTCCCGAGGCCCTGCGGGGCAATGGTCGCGACATTCCGCGTGACGATGGATTGGCTCGTCTGCTCGGCGGTCAGCACCTGATCGTTCGCGAGTCGTCCCAAAAGCAGCAGCGTATGATTTCCCGGGCTCCATTCATGACGCCACCCGGCGAGAATGAGACCGGGATCCTGGGTCTCCCGAAAGTCCGTGGTCAGAGCAGCCACATTTTTGGTGACCACCTTATTCAACTTGCCATTAGCATCGCGCACCTCGGTCGAAGTTTCGCGACCCACCGCTCCTTGATCGTAGCGCTGGAAGAGGTCGCCCTGTTCCAGGCTTTGAAACTTGGTCTGAAAGAACAGCGTATCCTGCGGCCCAAGCTGGAACTTGAACGTGGCGTAGGTCTCCAGCCGTGAAATGTCGTTATTCGGCCGCAGCCCATCGTTATACTGATACTCGGCGTCGAGTGCGTAGCTGAAGTTCCCGAAGGTGCCATACTGCGACCCCGTTTCCCGCACCTCGCCATTACTGAAGTAGCTGGTCACCGAGCTAATGCCGAAACCGTCACGTTCAAACAGCTTCGAATACTCCTGTTCGGAGACAAACTGCGACAAAGGCCCGCCCCCGACTGGGGATAGCAGGTTCGACAGCAGCAGTTCATTGAACCACGCGGTCTCGTAGCGCAGCAGGATGCGCGTGGGATCGCGCAGCGCATTGTAGCTATTGGCCAGGAAAAGATGGGCCGGCGCGCTGGAATAGTCGCTGTTTACCGCCCGCACCGCTTCGCGCACGCTCTGCTCGGTCATCCCATTGTTGAGATAAATCGCCGCAAGATTCGTCCCGCGCACACCGCGATCCTGATCGAGCAGAAATTGCGAGCGATAGACCCGCCGCCGGTCATTCAGCTCGATCGATTTCTCCAGATCGTCGATCGCTTCGTTGTAGCGGTTCTCCTGCTTGTTCTGGATCGCGGAATAGAGCCACGGAGTCGGGTCGTTCGCATCGAGTTCCTTCGCGCGTCCCAGCTCGCTGCGCGCTTTCGCATTCTGTCCCACCTGGCTAAACGCCTTGCCGAGATAGCTGCGGAGGATCGAGCGATTGGGCTCCAGCACAGCCGCCGTTTGCAAATTCTTTCTCCCCTCCACGTCGTCGCCGCGGCGAATCGCGCACAGTCCCCGGCCCAGCCACGCATTCCCCAGCGCGCCGTCGAGCGCGATCGCTTCGTCGAAGGAACGCCGGGCGAAGGCGATGCGATTCTGCGCCGCGTAGAGGAATCCCTGCAGCGAATGGGCTTGAGCATGACGTGGCGTCAGCCCGAGTGCGCGCTGCACGTTCTCCATCGCCCGCGGCGTGCGACCAAACGAAAACTCCAGCTCCGCCACCCGCGCCCAGGCAAACCCGAAATCGGGCGATAACTCGACCGCTTTCTTCGCCGCGCGCAGGGCTTCCTCCAGTCGCGAGCGGGATTGTTGGTAATACGATTCCGCCATCCATTCGCTGGCCGTCGTGGCGCCGGCCCCGGGCTCCCATTCCTGAAACTTCACCGCCGCGATCATCTCTTCGAGCGCCCGGCGTCCGGGGTGATTCACCGGGACCGTCCCCAGCGAACGCTGCGCCTTGTCCACCTGCCCGACCGAAAGCAGCACCGCCGCCCAATACAGCCTCGCTCCCGCGCTCCCGTTCGTGACCCGCGGGTGACTCTTCAGAGCCCCGGGCAAATCGCCCACCCGATAAGCCGCGAGCGAGCGCCCCAGAGCGCGCTCATCTGCTTCCGTCAATCCGAGGTCCTTCAGGTCGATCACTCCGGGGTAATACAGACACCATTGGATGATATTCACTGCCTCGATCATCGCCGTCTTGCGCGGTGCCTGGCCCGGCTCCACCACCCCCTGCTCGCCACTGCGCAGCACGATCCGGCCCGCCGCGTTGGCCAGTTCCACTTCGCCATCGAACATCGACAACTCCGTGCGCCCACCTTCACTCACCCGCACATGAAACTCGGTGCCGCGCAGCCCCCCCGTCGCCGCCGGCGTCCGGATCTCCAACTCGCGTGGCTTTTCCCGGGAAAAGAAATACGCCGCGCCACTCTGGAGATCGAGCACCGGCTTCCCCGTCTCGCGCACCGGCGGGACGATCTCGATCTTCGTCAATTCATCCAGCCGCAACATGCTCAGATCGGTCAGCCGCACCGCCGCCCGACTGAGTTCCCCCGTGCGCAGCCGGTCTCGCACCGCCAGCGGCATCCCGACCGCCGCCGGCACCCACGCCGCCGCCGCTTTCGCCGTATCGACCTTGTTCTCCTTTTCCACCAGTTCGGCCGACGGGACGGTCTGCTGGGCTAGACTACTTGCGAGGGCGAAACCGATGGCACCGCCGATCAATCGAATCGTATTTTTCACGGCGAGGAGCGTATGCCGGCGACCACACGATTGAAAAGACCCTTGCTTGAAAACGTTGCAGCGATTGCCCAAATCAATGCCCGTCCACTCTCGAATCACTTCCGCCATTTTCCGGTTCCCGTTCACGGCATGGTCACAACGAGCCGCCCAAATCTAACTCCGGACGTTGCGACCGGGTCCGTCACCTTGACCCGCTCCCAAATCGCATCGATCGGCGCCACGGTCTCCGTCCCACCCGCCGTCCACGTGGCGGGACTCGCCAGGTTGCTTGTGAACTCCGCCCGATAGCTGATCCCCGGCGCCCCGGCTGCCCGCCGCCGGACGAACTCCGCGGTCAACCGATCCTGCCCAGCGACATTCTCCCGCACGACCCGCGGCAAGCCGCGCACACCACCCACCGGCGCCATCGTCACCCGTTCCCCGTTCTTCGGGTCAAGATTCAGGGCGTATTCGAGGAGGTTGCTCACTCCATTGCGATCCGCATCCGCCACCGGTCCGCTGATCAGCGCGTTGTTCAGTTCCACCGTGGTGAAGTAGCGGCTCCGCCACGTATTCATTGTCTCACCACTCACCACGAAGCTCCGGCTGACATCCAGCGCGGCATTGTAATCGGCGCTGCCCGCCTGCCGCGCCCGCACCGTCACCGTGCCAAAATCCGTCGGGGTAATCGTCGTGCCGTTGACCGTGGCCGGGCCGGAGACGATCTCGAAGGTCACCGGCAGGTTCGAGCTCGCCGTCGCGCTCACGGGGAAAGCCCCATCGGCGATTAACCGATTGGCCAAACTCCCAAACGCAATCGTCTGACTCAGCGGGTTGACCGTCAGCGTCGCGGGGCTGCTGTTGACCGAGCCATTAGACCACGTCACCACCGCTCGGTAGTCCCCTGCGTCGGCAGCGGTGAGGTTGGTTCGGGTGTAAGTGGCCGCCGTCGCACCGGAGATATTCACCCCATTGCGCTGCCAGCGGTAAGCCGTCGGGGTGCCCGAGACCGCGACGCTGAAGGCGGCATTGGCGAAGGCCGTTACGGTCCGGTCTGCCGGGTGGGTGGTGATGCCATTGTAAGTCGCCGTGATCGTGGATAGGACACCTCCCGTGAGCGTGACCGGCGTCGTGGCTGGGGTGAGAAAGGAAGACCCCGCCGAAGTGAAGGCGAGTTGATAGACTGCCGGACTCCTTGAATTGAGCTGCGCGGCGCTGCCATAGGTCGTCGCACTCGGCGAGAGTCGCCAGCGCGCTCCGCCGCTGATGGCCGCCGCCGGTGCGAGGTTCACCTTGATCGAGGCGAGCGAAAACGTGCTGCCGGAGATCGGCGAATTGTTGTGCGTGATCCCGCCGCCGTTATTGTTCCCGCCGCCATTCGCACTCACCTCCGCGCGGGTGAAGAGGTCGATCACCTGGCTGTCGATCGCCCGCACCACGGTCTGCGCCGAGCCGCCGAGAAAGATCGCCGTGGGGTAGTAGGCGCCGCCTTCAAACTGCACACAGAGCGGCCCGCCCGAATTGCCGCCGGTGCTGCGGATCGTCGCCGTGGTGTAGGTCTTCCCAAAGGCCGACGCAAAAGCGACGTTGGCCGGGGCCGTCGCGTGCATCCGCCCCTGATTGGCCGCGGTGATGCCATCCACCGGATAGCCGACCAGCGTCTTGAGGTTCGAGGAGAGCAGAAACTCATTCTGCGCCGCGTCGCTCGCCAGATACCCGCCGAAGCCGCCCCGGCCGGCATCGGCCAGGAAGTAGAGCGCCGCCGCGTCGAGATTCTGCGAGAGCGGGGCGGAGGTCCCCGGCGTGTTCTCCGCCGTGCGCTGCGCCGCATAGCCATCGAAAAGATAGAAGCCCCGCGGCAACTGCGGCACCGGTTCGTAGGTCCCGCGATCCCGTTGAAAGAGCCACTGCACCCCCGGCGTGTAGGTGAGCGTGCCATCGTCGAAGACCACATGCGCCGCCGTGGCCACCACCCGCGGCTTGACCACAAATCCCGTGCTCGCCCCCACCGCACTGCGGAGTTGCCCCACGTAGGCATAGGGCACGTTCGTGCTCGTCGAGACCGTCTCAAAGGGCAGCACCCCCGGCAGCGTCCCGCTCACCGCATCGGCCAGAAAATAAGTCGCCGTGGGCGCACTCGTCTGGGCATCCTGCACCGCCAGGGTGATCGGCGGCGGCGTCCTCCGCCCGGCCACCGGCTTGCACTCCACGAGATAGCTCCCCGGGATGAGGCCCGAGAGCGTCACCCCGCTATCCCGCCACATCTGCTCCGGCGCATCCGGCGCCGCATTCGGATCGCCCTCGCCGAGCAGGCGCCACTGCGCCCGCTGCGCCACCGGCACCGTCCCTGCCGCCAATGCGTCCGGC
>Ga0209181_10004707_pt1 | contig 20108 bp, 13 predicted proteins | sample MAT05_FD_187208 | JGI IMG/M metagenome (GOLD analysis project Ga0209181, IMG submission 187208) | Freshwater microbial communities from Lake Fryxell liftoff mats and glacier meltwater in Antarctica - MAT-05 (SPAdes) (version 2) | ecosystem: Environmental > Aquatic > Freshwater > Ice > Liftoff... | reverse complement strand
AGATCCTTGACGAACTGGAAAACTTCATAGTTCTTGAATCGAGTAGGAACGGCAATCCTTGGACTAAGGTAGCTAAACTCACTGAGTTATTTTATGCAGAATATGGAGTTTCACTTGAAGAAGTTGTAAGACTTCAAGGTTATAACGATGGTTTGAGGAGTCTTTTCGCAAGTAGCAAGAGATTTTCAATCTATAGCACTCAAATACCACAAGAGTTTTACATAGCTCTTTTCCAGGCAGTAATGCCTAGTGTTCACCAGTTTCAAAAAACTTCAATCAAATACAGAATCAGAATCAAGCGACCCTGGAAAGTTGATGGGCGTTTATTGGGAATATTAAAAGCTGAGGAGGCTGAAGAAATCCTGCCTCACCAAGTTCAAAGGACTTCAGAATATCAGCCGCTCCTAGTTCCTGAGATTGAATCAGTAAATGACTTGGAGACTGCTTTAGTAGAAATCATCGGGAGTTTGACAGCAAATCATCTGAAAAAATTTATCACAATTTCAGTATTAAGTAAAAAGTTCTGCGACTGTTATAAAAAACCAATAAGAACTGTAATCCGAAGTGTCTGTCCTGATATGAAATTGATTGAGTTGCTTCAGACCATTCCTGGTCTCCAGATTCAAAAAGTGAATAATGATTGGCAAATTGCTGTAGAGGCTCATTCGATAGAATGATGCGGCACGACCGCATCCGTTGCTATATAAAGGCGAACAAGTACCCTATTGTTGAGCATCCTGATGAACCTAACGCTTCAAGTCCAGTTTTGCAAACGAGTTAAACGGGTGACTGCCCGGATTAGTTTAACTCGACCCTATCTTTAAGTACAAGATTCGTTGTAATACGCTTCTTATGCTTTGTTAAAAACTCAAAAATCTAATTTTCTGACTCAACATCTAGTAACTTTACTGACGACGCACTTCTACAAGTTTCATATCGTGCTTCATATAGATGCTTATGGCATTTGTTAAATTCAGTGTGTTCAATAACTGTGATCGAATCGCCAGATATTGCAGAATTAGTTCGAGATCTGCGGCTGCGACTGGGTTTAACTCAGGAGGAATTCGCCGCCAAGTTAGGAGTGACGTTCCCAACCGTTAGTCGTTGGGAAAATCGACATTCTAAACCCTCCCGCATGGCAATGAAACTGCTGAAGAGTCTGCTCCAACAGACTGGTGAAAGCGCTCAAGATCTATTGCTTAAGTATTTTGTGACGTAAACATTTCGCTCCACTGTTGTTCTCCTTACCCCCCTTATCGCAAATTTATGTCTGATTACAATGGCATGACTCCTACTATCATCGTTGGACTAGGACGCACTGGTAAAGAAGTCCTGCTTAAAATTCGTCGGATGATCATTGAGACCTATGGCGCTCTGGATTAACTTCCTATCGTCTCCTTCCTACACATTGATACAGAACAGAATGCAGAGGTAACAGAGCCGCCAAGTCGTAGAAACACCTATCAACATGATGATGCAGAGCTTCCATAAATGGGGTTTAAGTAGCAGTAGATTAACTCTCTGTTCGGATTTGAAGGCATGGTACTAGGTTCTAATTTGTGGGAATTCTTACAGAGCATTTCTGCCCACGAATTTAACTAGAAAACCAGGATCATGAAGGATCAACCGATGGTCTTAACGCAAGAAAACCTAGATATAGCATAAGCATTCTAATTAGGACAATTTGGATGCTGCAATCGTCAGCAAGCTTCAATCTAGTGTCCTAACCCAATCAAGTAGGGCTATATAAATTAGTACTAATCCTTATCGACTGAGCTATTGAACCTGTAGAGAGAGCCATGACTGCTAACTTTAATTACATCAAATGCCCGAAATGCGAGCACGATCGCAATCCTTCTACTGCCATTAAATGCGAGATCTGTGGCGCTTCTTTACGCAAGACAAAGTCGCCTGTAGTGGCGATTGGGGCAGGGTTAATGACTCTTGGAATTTTAGGCGCTGCTGTCTACTTCTTGAGAGATGCAACACCAGGACTTGATCCTTCACCACTTGAGCCTTTACAGTCAAGTGTATCTTCTTCCAACGTAAAGCCTTCTGCATCTTCTACTTCTGCATCTTCTATTTCTGCATCGTCACAGCCTTTGGAGGCTAAGTCTTTGAGAATTGGTATTCTTGGTGCTCAAAAGTACTACAAGCCTCTGGTGGACTATTTGCATGGTCAGTTTGGTGAGCAAATTCAAATTGTGCTTGATGGCAGTGAAGAGATCTCTTATCCAGATGCTAAAAGCAAGATTTCTAAGCGCGATTGGGATATTGCTTTTACCTTATCTCCTATGCTTTCGGTTGCCGCTAAGGACAACGGCTATACATTTATAGCAAGAATGTTCCCTAAGTTTGAGCCATATTATGAGTCAGCCTTGTTTGTACGGCAAGAGAGTCCGATCCAATCTCTAGAGGACTTGAAGCCGACGACCAGGCTTGCTATGGGCGATTTTAATTCAGCCTCTAGCTTCTACATGCCAGTTTACGATTTATTCGGTAAGACGCTTCGGATCGATATGGGGCATCGAGGTTCTGATATCCAGAAGATGGTGAAGGATGGACGTGCTGATGTCGGGGCTGGTGCTCTCAGTTTTATTCAAGACAAACCAGAGTTTCGGGTCATCCATGTCAGTCGAAAAATTCCTGGTGCTGGCGTATATTTTTCTCCATCTCTCTCAGCATCTGATAGAACAGTGATTCAAAATGTCTTGCTAGGTGCTCCTCAAGAGATTCGAGATGGGGCGAACTATGGCAAAGGTCAAGAAGTAGACTACACGAGCTTTGTAGGTATCTCCCGGAAAGTCGAGAAGCTTTTAGCTTGCGCCAATTTTTCTAACAGTGTCGTCCCCTTGTTTTGCGGAACCTCTGAAAAGCTCTCAACTTTACCAGTAGGTCAAGAAGAACAAACGATTATTGGTCGAATCAATGGGTTTAGTTACTCTAGCGCTGATAGGTTGACCTTGAATCTGTCTGGACAAGATGGAAGGACTTACCAGGTTGTAATGCCTCGGACTTTCCTAAATACGATACCTGATGCTCCACCCCCACCCGGTCTAAATGGCAAGACGGTTCAAATCATCGGAGTAACTCCTACCTCTAAAAATAATGTATTGAAGTTGCAGGTTACTAAGGCAGAGCAGTTTAGGGTTGTCCAAAACCCTTAACGGACAGTTCTCTAAAATTGGGATTGAGGTAGATTATGCAGGTGCAATTGGCAATCATTCTAATACTCTTGGTGATCGCTGGATGTAGTAACACCTCAGCAATTACACCAGAGCTAACGCCTACGAGTTCTCCAACTCCGTCCATCAGTCAATCTTCCCCAACTTTGTCACCTGCTCCTCAAGAGCTAGGCGCGATCGCCACAGTCATTTCAACTGGAGATGGGGATACTTTACGGGTAAGAGATGACGGGAAAGCTCTGACTATTCGGCTGGCTTGTGTCGATGCGCCAGAGAGTGACCAACCGGGGGGACAGGCTGCGGCAGCGCGGCTCAAGGTGCTGTTGCCTGTAGGACAGTCAGTGAAAATGAGAAAAGTTGATACGGATCGTTATGGGCGAACCGTTGCAGAGCTTTACCTGGAAGAACAATCAGTCAACCTGACTCTAGTGCGTGAGGGATTGGTCGTAGTCTATCAACAGTATTTGGATGGATGTGCAGATACGCGGCAGCAATTTCTTCAAGCTGAAGAGATCGCGAAGGCGTCCTTCCATGGCTTTTGGGGAGAGCCTAACGCTGTCATGCCTTGGGACTGGAGAAAAGGAAGTCGACAAGGACAACCTCCTCCTCCTGCTGAAGTTTCTCCTGCGGCTATTCCAGATCCTTCACCTCAGCCAGTCGCAGAACGCTTGCCTACCTGTACCAGCTCAGACTGTGATTGCCGAGATTTTGCGACCCAAGCTGAAGCTCAACGGGTATTTGATGCTGTTCCTGGTGATCCCTATCGGTTAGATGGAGACAACGATGGGCAAGTTTGTGAGAGATTACCTTGAAGATAGAACAAAGGTAGATTTTTTGTCGCCCATATTGTTCTGAGTTCCCTTAATTAGGTTGAGTTTGCTAAGGAAAATGGATGGCAGTCAGCCCAACTTATACGTCCTGACTATGAGCACCCTGATAGTAGCCTAGATCTGTGAATCGAAATCATAGAATGCCGCGATCGCCAACTTTAAAAAGCTCAGTATCCACAGGTCTAGACAACCGAATTTCTAATCAAGCAATACAAGCCCTTTTGATGCGAGAGACAGATATTCTCCTTACTGTTAAAGAAATATTTCCCTTGGGAACCTTAACGGAAGGCATCTAATTAATCACTCTCTACACCCAATTATCCTGGTGTGGCTTCGACACTTCTATATGTCGTGCCTATAGAAAGGAACAGATGTAAGCAAAGATATGAGGGGAGTTGTGCAAAATCATTCAGTAGATTGGCTTCTTGGCGGTTCAGTAACGTTTGTCGCAGGAACAGCCGTAACATTACTTTTAGGACAGTCTGTTCAGAAAGCGGTGATCGCTGGAATCGCAACAGCCGGATCTGGAGTTGGAATTGCGGCGCTCCAAGGATCTCGAATTCGTTCGTCTCAGGAAAAAGAAATTTACGCATTGCAAGAAAAACAAAATTCGCTGCAAGAGAAGATAGAAGAGAAAGCGGCAGCGATTCGTTTGATAGGTCAGCTAGAGGAACTGCAACAAAAAGTAGACTGGCAGCGCGGTGAAGAGGGAAAACTTGAAGAGGAAGTCCGTCAATCAAGATTGCATCTGAGCCAAAGTCAGGGTGAATTTGCAGAACTGCAAAAACGGGGAGAGTTGGTTCGAGCAGAACAGCAAGAGATTGCCGGACGAATCGGAGCAGAAAATCGATTATTAGCTACTGTTACAGCCAACCTTTTGCCCAAACAGGCAGAGTTGAACCAGCTAACAGCTCAGTTGAGTCAGTTAGAACAAAAATGCCGCCAACTACAGGAACAATCAACTCGCTTGGAATTTGAACGATCGACGTTTGATGCGCTGCTCCAAGAACGCGATCGTCTGGAATCTAAAGTCCAACAGTTGAAACCGGAGAAACAACATTTAGAAGAAGAACTACAGCGTCTCTTACGAGAAATTCGAGACAATGTACCAGAACACAATCGCATCTCGGAACTTCGTCAAGAGATTAACGCTCTAGAGCAACAGCGACGAGGTTTACGGCGGGAATCGGGTGCGCTGGAGGGGCGAATTGCTCAAATGATTGATGAGCAAACTAGCTTGGAAGCTAAAGTTCGTGAACTTAATGAAAAACTGAAGGGTCTAGAAGGAGACTCGCAGCAGTTGATAGAGTTTGCCTTGCAAGCTTTGAAAGAACCGCTTTGGAAAGCCCAAGAATTAGCGACTACGCAGCTATCATTTGCTGACGAAGAAGGATTTATTCACAGCTTTGAGAACTATGTTGCTAGTCGTGGCTTTAGTTTCCCTAGTCGTGTGCTTCGAGCCTTCCATACCGCGTTAAAAGTACAGGGTATTTCTGCGTTGGTGGTGTTAGCAGGCATTAGTGGAACAGGTAAAAGCGAGCTGCCCCAGATCTATGCTGACTACATTGGAGCACAATTTTTGGCTTTGCCTGTACAGCCCCGGTGGGATTCTCCACAGGATTTGTCTGGCTTCTATAACTACATGGAGAATAAGTTTAAGCCTACGTCGCTGCTGCGTGGAATTTATCAATATCCAAACCTGGGCGGCGATCGCATCGTCATTGTTTTATTAGATGAGATGAACTTGGCGCGGGTAGAGTATTACTTCAGCGATTTTCTATCAAAACTGGAGAGCCGTCGGAACCATCCTGAAAATGCCAATCTAGAGATCGATCTCGGTAGTTTGCCCGTCTCAGAAAAAGCCCGGAAGTTTCCAATTCCTCAACAGTTTTTGTTCGTCGGAACCATGAACGAAGATGAAACCACCCAGACTTTATCGGATAAAGTGCTAGACCGGGCAAACATTCTAACGTTCGGTAAACCCAAAGCGTTAAAGCTCAGTAATAAAAACCAGACCAAAGAACCTCGTGCAGCCTATCTCACCTATTCACATTTTAACCAATGGTTTGTTTCGCCGGATGCGAACTCTGAAGTGATTAGAAAAGTTACCGAAATACTAGATAAAGCTAACGTTGCAATGGAAGCGATGGGACATCCCTTTGCCCATCGAGTTTACCAGGCGATCGCTGCCTATGTCGTCAACTATCCGGGAGCACAAGACCCCAATTCAGAAGCATTTCGCTCGGCGATCGCCGATCAGTTTGCTCAGAAACTACTTCCGAAGTTGCGAGGCGTTGTGGTCCACGAAGAACAGAACCAGCAAGCGCTCAAACATCTGGGCGACATCATTACTGCTGAAATTAACGATGCTGCTCTACAAGAGGCGTTTAATAAAGCGAAAGAGGGACAGTATGGACAGTTCCATTGGAAGGGTTTAGTTTATCCAGAAGCATAGGGGGAATAGATTAAATGCAATACTATTCCAGCCTATTTGCCTATCTCAATGGAACCGTGGAAGAATCTACGCTGCTTCGATTGCAATGCCGCGATCGCCCGATTTTAAGACTCTCGCAGCCTGTCGATGAACCATTTCTGATACCCGTCTCAGCCAGCGAAGGTCACTTATACGAAGCGGCTTTTGCCTACTTAAAACCAGAAGACTTGCAGGAAGACTGCGATCGTTTAGAACAGGTGAAAGAACTGCAACTTGCAGGAGCAACTTGGACGCTGATTCTCAATGATGAAGTCATCGATCGCCATGCCGTTGAGGAAGACCATCTGAAAAATTGGGATGCTTGTCTCGATGCGCAGGATAGCATTTATCAATCGCTGCTCGTCTTAATAGGGTTATGGGGCAACGCAATGCGGGAGCCTCGTAGTCAACAACTGCAAATTATGCGGCTACCAGAACGACTCAAGCAATTCGACGCTGAAGCTGCTAGACAGCCTTTGATTATTAGCTTAGAGGAGCAGTTTCAACTTAAAAAGAAGCTAGAGCTGATTGCTTCTAAACTCCGCAGCCAATTGAATCGTCAAACAGAGTTGATGCCTGTTGGACGAATTCAGGAAATGGATGCCTATTGTCTACGGGACTATGTTCGCCGTCCAGGACGAACAGCGGCAGAAAAAGCCGGGTCACGACAGGAGCTGATGGGTATCCAGCGGTATCAGGACTACAACACGGCTGAGAACAAATTCCTGATTTATTTTGCTCATAAGGTGTTGCATCTGGAGTGTACGTTGTATTTATCAGATAACAATCAACATAGTGGGATTGTGTCGCAGTTTCGTCAACTCGTCGATCGCTTTTTGAAGCAACCCGAGGTGCAATCTATTCAAGCGCAGCATTATCAGCCGACACGCCCTAACTATGTGCTTCAGCAGAACCCCATTTACAGCACCTTCTACCGAGCATTTTTATATTACATCCAACGCAAAGCAGAAAGAGCGCAGCTTTGGTCATTTCGCCATCCTTTATTAGCCGATACGGTGGCGGCATTTTTGTTGACGGCATTGATGCAATGGCAGGGCAGTTATGTTCACCCACTCGAAACTCTCAAAAGCCGGTTTAGTCCTGACTATGGACGGTATCTGGATCTAGGGAAGATTCCCATCCAGGTTTTTCTGAGCGATCGCGTTTATTGCTTTACGGTTGAGCGACCCCTTGCGGGTATCTCGAAGAGCGCGCCTCACGATTCAAGCCTGTGCGATATTCGGATATCTCTGGCGACCCATCCTTTGCATAGCCAAACGCTAGAGCCGCCAGAAACACAAGAATTATTACTCTGGGTGTTTTGGTATCGTCCAACTGAAGCGGCGATCGTCCAAGCTGAGACCTACTTACACGCTCTATCCCAAACAGGAAATCGTCAAGGGCGAGTCCTATATCTGCAATCTTCCCCCCGAGATGCGACACCAGCAGTTGATCCTCCCTGGCTGTGTCAACTGCCTGATATCAACACTGCCGCTAACTGCCTAGATCATGTAGGAACAATTGGACATCTCATTCGCGCTTGGATAGAGGAATTGCATGGATAGTGTTCATTTTTGGTCACAAGTACAACAGGGTTTGCAAGCTTATCCGGCGGATCGGATTGCCTCGTTGCAGGAACAATTGTCTGCGCTAGAAAAACAACCCACTCTTGCCGTAGAGGTCATGGTGCAAACCATCTGTGGCGGTGGGATTTATCTGGATCAACGAGTTGATTTGAACCTGACAGAATCTACTCTAAACTTATCTTTTAGCCCCAGTCAGCAAGATGCATTGGGCTTAGGTTTGTCTAACAATCCCCTAGCTGTGATTGCTGGCGTACCGGGTAGTGGCAAGACTCGAATTGCTAAAGCGATCGCCCAAACTGCAATTCAGCAAAACAAGCAAGTTTTAATTGTTACTAAAACCCAGGAATCCCTCACCGCATTCGCCGACTTATCTAACCATCCCTTCCAACGGAACATCAATCAGTCTTACGAAGCCGAGCAAATTCAACAATTACGGCACGCTTTTAGTAATGCGACAATGGACTATTTACCCCTTTATTTGTTGCCTGACCTACTATTGTCAAAGTTAAGAAGCCGTACTGAACTTGAAACCTGGTTGCCGTTGCTGCAAACAACGCCTCATTCACAACTCGCTCAACAACTGCAACAACAGTTTCCAGAGCAACCACGGGTTAGAATTCAGTTGCTTGCCTATAGGCTGCATCAACTTCAGCCCATGCTCCGACAACAGTTAAAGCTCCACCAGCTTTATGAGGAATTATCGGATCAAGACATTCAGTCACTAGCGATAGAGCAAAAGAATACAACTCGTACAATCCTGGCTACTATTGCAGATGTATTATCCTCACCCACCTTATGGCAACGTTCATTTGATTGGGTCATTGTTGATGATGTTGGTCTGCTGAGTTGGGCAGGATTGCTGCTGCTGGCTGGACTTGCTAAAAAACTGGTGTTGTTAGGAACGCCTCCTCTGCCAGAATCATTCGCTAAGTCAGCTAATAGTAAAGTACTAACTTGCCCTTTCCATTCTCTGCTCAACCAATTATTACCGACCTATCGCTGTCATCTAAACGAGCAGTTTCGGCTACACACTGCACTGGCGAAACCTGTTTATGAGACCATTAGCGATCGCTGGATTCATACCTATCCTCGCTCCATTTCTACACGTTTGCCAGATCATCCTAGCCGTCTGATCTGGCAAGATATTCCGGGTAATGCGATCGCTCACGACAATAGCTACCTCAATGAACTAGAAGGACGACGGCTCCTAGAATTTTTACAGCAGAATTTGTTGATTCCTGCGTCTAAGATTGGCATCATTACCTTTTACACGGCTCAACGGGATTGGTTGCAGGCACACTGCCCACCCCGATTGAGTAACATCAAAATTGGCACGATCGCTGAATGGGTTGGACAGGAGCGATCCCTTGTATTGCTGAGTTGCGTCGGACAGGCAACACAGGTCACTCCCGAAGACATTGCCACTGCCCTCACCCGTGGACAAGATTACCTGATGATCTTTGGTCAAGTCGATCACTGGCGGCAGCATTCTTCTCTAATGCAATCGCTCTTGTCACAGCCCTCTCTCCATAAAGAACGTTTGGCGGTTCTCACATGAAAGCACAATGGACATTAACTGGACAGTTTCGACGGATTTCTCTTCCACAAGGCAGGGAAATGCCTCCGAATGAGGCAACAGGCGACTCGGTTGACCTCCTAGCTATAATGCGTGAAGTACAAGCGATTGCCACTCATCATTACGGGCGATCGCCGCGTGATCTTAAACAATCTTATGGGCTAGCAGCACTCTCTGAATCGACGATTGTCCAATTGCTCCAGCAAGCAAATCCTAACCAAACTGAGGCACAACTTTACCAAGTACCAGCGTTGCGCTGGCTGCGTCCTACTCAGCCTCAGCGATCGCTCCAGCCTGTCTGCTCTTATGGCTACCAGTTCATCAGCCAACAGCCAGCTTGCCAACTTAATCTTTTGCCTAACGATCTACAGTTACCGTCAACTTGGCAGGAGATGACGATAACAGGCAGCTATACCATCACGCTGGTAAACGACAATCATTCGGATTTACCGTCTGAAGTGGCAACCGCTTTATGGCACCGAGCGCAGACCCAGTGGTCAAATTGTGCTTCACTCGATCGCTTACATTGGGCAATTCAGTCATCAGATATCCAGACTTTCTCAGTTAGACTTTTGCCTCAGCTAAGGGTTTGGCTGACGAGTGCAGACTTAAGCGAGGTAGAACAAGTGGCGCTTACAACGCTGCGTCAATGGACAACCCAACCCGTCGATCTCAATTTGCTATCACAGTCCGCGAAAGATTTGGTCAGTCAATTTCAAATGAAGGGTAGGGTTGAGAACGACGCTGTTCTACGTCAAATTGCGATTCAAACTACTGTTGCACCGTTGCAATGGATTGTAGGGCGGGGCGATCGTCATAATCGAGCAACTTTAGAAGGAATCATCACCGAGGCTCAACGATTTCTGCTCATTTCTAGCTACGTGATTGAGGATGAGCGCATCACTCGCTTAATTTGTGATAAAGCTGCAACGCTACCCGAAGGAGTTTGGGTTTTGACTGACTTACGGAACGAGGTTGTTAACTTTCTCGATCAGCAAGTTGAGAACGGTCAGCCTAGTCAATTTGAACGCTCTCACGAATTTAAACGTCATTGCCTCATAGAGTTGCTCAATGCTGGAGTACACATGCGAAGCGGCAAATTTCACCTCAAGACTATGATCTCTGATCAGTCAGCCTATCTAGGTTCGTGCAACTTGACAGGCGGTAGCCTTGCACTCAACCTAGAAGCTGGACTCCGAGTTCAGCAAAATGCTCTTCATGCTGAATTGCTTCAAAAATTCCAGCAGTGTTGGACTGTCTACAGTCAGGATGTGATTTATCAAACTCAACAACAGGATGGATTGATCTTGCACTCTGCACCACAGTCTGATTCTCAAGTGGATCGATCGCCCCATCTCCTCTCTCCCAAACAATATTATCAGGATCTTCAGCAAGAATTAGATACGTTTCGCGGAAAAGTTGCCATCTATAGCCGTAGCTTCAAGCCAGGAAGCGTCTTAGAACAGCGTTTATCAAGTTCGCTGTATGAAACGCGTCTGTTCTTGGAAACTGATCATTTACCCCATGTGCAATCTAAGTTTCACGTTACATCTATTTGTAAATTGCACGCAAAAGTCACGCTACTGGGCGATCGCATTGCCTATGTCGGCGGGGTCAACTTCAACTTTGAGCCACAATCCTATGGCTTAGTTGATTTGATGTATAAGACAAGTCAGCCCACTGAAATTCAGCAGCTTCATCACGCTCTTGCCCGCTTCTCCTAGTTCTAAATCGATCCTATGACACGCCTACTTAACTTAGAATCTTGTCCAGATGCCTATCGATACGCTCACCTGAACCGTTCGTTGGCTGCCTCTACATCGGCTGCCTCTACACCAGAATCAGCCCTGAGGCTTTGGTATAAACAATGGCTGCAAGAGCCAACTGCATTTTTTCATCCAGAATCACCTCTCTGGCAAAGCGATCGCCCATCGCATCTGCAGTTTGAAGGTCAGAACTTAGTTTGTCCAGAAATTGAGTTGGGTGGACAAGACGAGCGGCTATACCTCGTAGCGGATTCGTTGAGTACATTTCGTCTCAGCCAGGAGTTGCCGGGGCAAAAATATTTATACTCTAGCGCGTACCATTATTGGAATCAGATTGAATTTTTTAGGAAAAATTTACAAAAATCTGTGGTATTTGTTGATCTCGATCGGTTCTTAGAAGCTGGAGATTTTCTAGTACCGTTGAGCTTTGAGCAGCATCCAAACTGCCTTGACCAAATTCCGATCATCGACACAAAAGGCAATCGCTCTATTCCAGTTGAATACAATACTGCGACCCTTTATCAAGCGATTCACCATAGCATTGCTGCCGCCATTCTCCAGCAGAATTTCAATTTAACGGATGCGGCTGCGATTGAACATTTAAGTCACTATTTACAGCGAGTCGCTTTTCTCAGTCGCATCAAAGCTCACCTATCGCAACCGATCATTCCGTTTGTGATTGAAGTTGTTTCCCAAGGAACTATTCTTTATCGAGAAATTACCCTTCAATGCTCACAAATTGAGGCAATTCTCCAGAGACATTTGTCAAGCATTGTGGCACCACTTCAAAAAATCAGACAACATCATTTTGTTGCCGTGGTGTCTCAATATAATTACTTCCCAGCCATTCGTCAGCTTTTTGCCAATGCTGGATTAATGCCCTTTGATGCAGAAACTCAAGACTTTTCAAAAGTTTGGCAACAAAAGCAAAATTACGTTAGTCAGGGTAAATCTTTTCCACTTTTTGGCTTTTACCTGGACAAAATCGAGTTTATGATTCGGCTAAATGGTCGAGATGAATGGCTAGAAATTTCGGCAGAAGGGCAACATCCCATTTCCTACGAAGGCGAACAAAAAATACTGATCGGTAAGATTCCTAGCACCGGAAAAGAATCCTTTACGATTAAACAAGGGCAGTCCTTTGCTCGGTTGCCTATTCGCGTTAATGGGCAGAACTATGAGAGCCAACATGGGACTGTTCAAGAGTTTCGCGTTGATTTAGCCGAGAAGGTCGTAACCGAGGATACTGAAATTTCTCTGGCATTTTGTCTTTATCCCGATCGCCCTCCAGAGCTTCTTGTTAACGATATTAAGACACAGAAGCGGTTATTATCTCAGTTGCAAGATAAGCCACCTTTGTCTGAAAAATATGGCTATTTACCACCAGACAAGATTTTAAGCGATCGGCAGGCTAAGTCTGAAAAGCGGATTCAGCGTTTAGCATCTCGTTCTGACTTATTAGGTACTTATTCATCACTATCTCAACTTTCACAGTTCATTCAGCAGTATATTAATCAAGCTCGCACACCAGAGAAAACTTTGCAGTTGAAATCATTGCTAGGCAGAGCTAAGTTAAAAGACGAAGCCAAGCTAAATGATAATTCGACGGGCTTCCTTCATTATATCGATGCAACTTCTAACAATCCGATTGTGTCAGAATTCCGCTCGATTTTCAGCTCAGATCCTTTTATAGATTTAGTGCAGGAAGTTTCTAATTATCTGGAGAGGCATGATCAAATTAGCAATCAAAGCTTAAGGCGTGCTGAAGATAAAAAGCTTTTAGAAATATTGCCTGCCACTTTATGCTCACTGCTTACTTTCATTGGTAGAACATATCAGTTCTCAGACTTTTTCTCAACAGACTCTTTGTGGATTAATTTACAGCAAAAAATTATGTGGGCAAAAACAGCGGGAGTTGCTGATAGCTATTTTCATTGTCTATCTAGGACGGCTACAAGCTCGTCGTTACAGAATCAGTATTTTAACTGTTTTAACTCGTACTATCGAGATGACAAAGCCAGAGAATATCTCTGGGGCTATGGTCGAATTTTGATGTGGTATTTTGATTTTTCAGAGATAACGCAACAGAAAACATCTCTCGGTCTAGAGTATGGAAATCATTTCAAACAGATTATTCAATATCTTGATGAAAACTTCTCAGGTAGAAATTTTCAACCAAAACAGAACGGTTTTCTGGCACTCATCTATCTTCTAACCTTTCGCAAGATTAACTCTGCATTTTGTCAACCTGGAACTTCTGAGAGGCAGATGGCTGACCAACTCATTAACCGCTATAAAGATACTCCTGTAAAATTTGCCCAGATGGACACAGATAAGCCACTCAATCAGATGTTTCGGGAACTACTCGAAGAAAGTGCATCTGAAGCTGATGTTGATGCAATTATTCATGGTAGTTAGTTTTAGGATGAGAGTCGCGGCGATGAGGGCATAGAACTACTGGTAGTGCTGTAATGGATCGGTGCAAAACCGGGAATCCTAAACCGAGTTATTTAGAGTCTTTCAATGCAGCTTCAATCTGATTGGAAAACGATACGCTGGACTAGGATCGCCCTGATTGTCATTCCGATCGCCCTCTTCCTCACCGTCCCGCTCTGGCATCGCCTCATCAATCCAACCGCCTATGCTGAAGTGAGGTGCGTGATTCAAGATTTAGAGGGCAGTGTGACCAGGGTAGGGCAACCGCATAAAAACTGGATGGCTTACTAGGCAATGCTTTTGAGACTGAGTATTTTTGCCTATCAATTTCTAGGTTCCTTGTCTACCAACATTTCCAAATTTTTCATGCGGTTGCCCTATGTGACCAGGGGAGTTGGTCGATCTGAATGTTTAAATAATGGTAAGCACACCCTGGTGTTGCGAGTAAAGCAAAATCAAGGACAAATAGCTCCAGCTACAGCACTTTCCATTTTCATGAAGTACACCTGAAATTGTTCAATTCATTGCTGGAAAAGGGCTTTGGACGTATCAAGAGGTGCAATCAAGCCTAAAAGTGCTGTATATGAGCAATCCATCTGAATGCCAGAACTGTCTGAACAACACTCATAACTCTCTTCTACCGTGCGCGATTCATCCCTATGGCCCCACTGGGGACTGCCCCGACTTTGAGCCAGAACCTCACAGAGAAGCCGGAGAATTTTGGGAACCTAGGGGCGCTTCCTACTATGGGGATGAGTTGATTATCACCCCCGTTACTCGTTGGACACAGGCACAGCGACTAGAACTTCTGATGTGGCATCCGATCTTTACAGGGCTATGTCCCGATTGTCGCCATCAGTTTTTCAAAGAACTTCTACCCCAAGTGCATTGGGACTGTCCTGCTTGTACCTGGAGAGATGATTCTTTGTAGGCAGCCATGCTAGCGATCGCCCATTTGTGGGGCTGCACAGTACCAAATTAAATGACATCGAGACAAATTCGTGTCGTTGAGCAGAACCCTATCTGTTGTGGGGTTGCAGAGAGAGTTCGCCCAGTAGCTTAGCCTCAGGTCAGCAGGATTGACAAGCTGGCTTTAGGCGGAAAAGCAAGCTAGATTTAGCCTTGCTTCTTTAACGACACTAATGTGTCTTTACGACAAATAAAAAGTCACTGTACAGATGTCGTATTGTTTCAGATTCTGAAAACAATGTAGACATTATGCTGCTTAGAAGCCTTTCATTAAACCTAAATCAGATTTCTCCTTTGTAGAAACAGCTTTACTTTGAGCCATCTCATGGTAGCGTTGCGCTTTTTCTGAATCCGGAACTGAAGAATCATCAGCCTTTGGACGCTTAAACGTCATGTAATGAAAAGTAACAGCATCTGAACGCCCATCTTGATTCACAACGTGACTAACAAGATCCCAACCGTCTTCACCGAAAAACGTCAAAAGCTCAGGAAGTGTAGTAACCTTTCGATTGTTCTTTCCACTAAACCAACCCTTGAGACGTTCACCATCAATATCTAAAATATTGAACTCTTGTGTGATACCTCGTCCAACGTAATCGAAGCGAATATGTTTGTATTCCCATTGCATGATTATTTCCTCATGTTAATTGAGTTGCTTTAGTTAAGATGCCCTCAGCGGAGAAAAGGTTAACTTGGGGTATGGTTAAACTCAGCGGAGCAGTCACCCACTCACTCCTCTGAGTTTAACCATACCCGAAAATAGTGTGAATGTTGATTGTAATGCTATTGAACAACAGCTTGGATCAGTGAGGTGCGGGTGCTAAACCGCGATCGCTTAACCGATCATCCTACTCAGGTCGTGAATGAGTTGCAATGGCTCGCTACTCATGATTTACTACCTAAATTACAACGATAATTTACCAGAAGCGTGATAAGCGCAAAGCTAGAAGATTTTCATTAAACATCGCTTGTTAGAACGAAGCGCCAGTCACTTTCCATGCCAGCACTAATAACGCTAGCTGCGGCTTGAGGAATGATCCCTCGCGCTGCTAATGCGATCGCCAGTTCATCTTCAGCAGGGACACAAAACATGTGAGTATAGCCTGTTTGAGGCATAAGAATTTCACTTGTGATAGCTGTGCCCCATTGCACGTGAAGTAAGGGTAAAACTTGACCATTACTTTGTAATCGCAGTTCTTTTTTGCCCTGTAGCGATAGATAGGAGAGTGAACCCCGATGTTCGATGATCAGAGGGGCTAGGCGGTGCATTTCATCTGTGCTAAGACTGTAGATTCCTAGCGTCGTCGTCCAATGAAATTGAATGGGAGCGAACTTTTCTAGAACGCGGACTAGAGGATTAGAAGAACGGCTAAAGAGACGATCGCCAGAAGGATTAAGATCGCTAGGATTCATTGAAATGGCATAGCCGTGCGCACAACGCCGTACTTGAGTCACCAAGGCTTGATTCAACAATCTGATGGAGAGACGGCGGCGTTGATAACTAGGATGAACTTTCAAGTCACAGAGATACCAAGCTGGACGTGAGGCTTCACCTTGATGATAGGGAACTTGGCGCAAGATGCCTGCTCCGACTGCCGCTACGGTTTCTTGATCGATCGCAATGTGGTAGTTTAACTCACCCAGGCGATCGAAAAAAGCAAAGTAGTCCGAGCCATGATCGATCTGGAAAAAGTCATTGCCCAAGGGATAAGTAGCGCTTTGCTCGATTTCAACAATTCCAGGCTGAAAGTGGAGGCGATCGGTTTCCGTAAGCAAGTGAAACTTCATAAGCGATGGACTCCGACCACAACTTCTTGATAGAAAAAGGAACGATCTGAGGCAAGAAGTTGTGCACTCAGCGATCGCTCAATTGCCAAATGTTCAGCCATGACAGAGGCTAAACGATGGTCGCCATTCAGTCGCCGCCCAATGAGGGCACCCCCTGGCTTCAGGGACTCTACAGCTTGAGCTAGCATTTGATGCAAATCGGGCAAGGGCATCCAGTCTGAAATATTGGAGAACTGAATCAGGTCAAACTTTTCTACCTGGGCCAATTGCACCATCACTTCCGCAAAGTGCCCCTGATGGAGTTGGAGGCGATCGCTCCCGTACTGATGAATCTTAGCCTGAAATGGGGCTTGTAAATAAAGTGGCAATCCCTCTAAACCCTCAGCATAGCGATCTCGCCAAACCTGAGTTAGAAAATAGTTTTGAGTCGGCACAAATCGTTGAAGCGCCTCTGCAAACACAGCCGCGAAATGGGTTCCAAAACTGCGATCCATTGAATAGTTAACGGCTGCTGCTCCAAACGTGTGAATGAGTTTGTCACGATTGAAGACGGTTTCAAACACTTCGCGCCACTGAGGATGATTCAGTGCTGCGACAGGATCGTGCAACGGATTGAGTCCAGCGTGGGTGAACTGCTGAGCCAGTTCTCGAAACAGAGACTCAAATTTTCCAATCTGGTTAACGCCATAAGCAATTTGATCAAGACGTTCATCCCAGTGATTGCGAGTTGCATCAGGTAGATGTTGCCGTAGGCTTTCATAGAACTTGACTTTGGAGCTTTCACCCGCTTTGTCTCCAATGAGCTGAAGTTGTTCAACCTGCGATAAGTGTTGCAATGCCTGACGGCGTAATTCAACCAGGTGGAGCTGCGCTGGATTGAGGTCAACTGCCGCGATCGAGGCAACTGAGGGCAGTGCCAGTAGGCTCAGTGCGGTACAACCGCCGGAGGCAACTAACAGAACTCGTAGGTCTTGCCGATGGGCTAGACGTTGGATGACCTGCCACTCCACTCTAGGATCTTCGCGTACCTGAGAAAAAGCGAGTTCAGAATTGGGGCTATAAGTCACGATACAAGCTCCAAAAGTAATGCCCGCCGAGTGCTAGCCCCTGAGCGACCTGAAGACGACTGCGAGGCTCACTCCAAGCGGGTTCTGCTAAGCTGAGTAAATCTCTAGCGTGTTGTGTATCCAGGTGTTCATGCACTGCGTAATGAGATTGGCTGCCTGGAGTCACCCATTCTCGCCGTTTGAGTGTAGAAGCGATCGTGCTGCTAATCCCCACATACAAATGCTCGATCATGCCCAACATCGCTGAGCCAGTTTCCCCAGACTGAGAGAGACAATAAGTGAGAATAGACTGATTAAAGGCTAAAACAGCCGTTGAACAAGGGGTGTTAAGAGTAGATTCTGTTGCTCCCAACGCTTGTAAATATTGCCGAAATGTCTGTTTGTGAGAACACAGATAATGACCATGACCATGCTCTTCAGCGATGTTCTCAACTAGTGGCAAGCGATCGTCTACTCTCGGTATTCGCGCCAGGACAGCCGCTAAAGCTTGCGAGAATGATTCCACTGCGAAGCAAAACGGTGCTTGGCTGTTTAGAAAATCAGTGCGCTGAGTAGCGTCTGCCTGCATCCAAATTAAATAAGGATGATGGCGAAAATCATAAGCTTCTGCCACCTTGGACACAGCAGCGTCTAATGTGGGTAGATAAGTTAAATCTTGCAAAACTAACATGGGCTGAATAGCGCAGTCTACAATAGAGCGGTTTAAAGTCTGCATGATCTCAAAGTTAGGAATGAATTGTAATAGTGCCCACTGTTTTACTTTGAAAACTGGCAGCTACGAAGTCTTGCACAAAGCTCCAGTAAGACCGAATGTAGGGAGCTTCTTGCGATATTAATTCTGTGTAAATGGCTTGATGTAAGCGCGGTAAATTGTACCAGGGGACACCTGGATAAAGATGATGTTCCAGGTGATAGTTCTCGTTGCACATGAAGAAGCGCGTCAACGGGTTTGTCAAAATAGTCCGTGTCCCTCGAATGGTATCTGCCTCATGCTCAAGCAAGGTATGTTGACTCATGCCGCGAATGTTAACCATGACGTTAATCAGCAACATGGGAACGAGCCAACTCTGAACTAGAAACATTTTGGGCAAAGGCAATAGCAAAACGAATGCTATGAACAGTCCCAGGCACATCCCTTCACCAACAATCCAAGTCCGCTCGGCTCGATTGCCTTGCTGAAATCCTAAAATTGGAATGGCTGTAATGTAAATTGGGTAGCCAATGAGCAGTCTGCCCCAATACATCAGAAATAGCAATCCATTCCAGGATGTGTAGTTTTTGTAGTGGTCGGGGTCGCCAGACGCGCCTAAATTCTGATGGTGCTGGAGGTGAAGAACTCGATAAGCTGAGTAGTTTTGCAGGACTGGCAGCGTACAGAGGATACTGAGAATCCTATTCCAACTGGCGTTCCGAGACAAGGTTCCATGAACTCCTTCATGAGCAAATAAACTAATACCATGTAAGGAAGCCGCCGCGAGTAAGTAGAACGGAAAACAAGCAATATAACCCCAAGGTGTGGCGATCGCCTGACTGAGTTCAAAGGCTGCTATTGCCGCAGCACCATACAACATGATGAAGAACATCAACCGCCGGGGATGGCGATCGAGACGATGTAGCTCCTGGAGAAGCTCCGGATTCAATTGGGGTTTTTCTGCGAGTTGTTGCGTCGTTATCATCACTGTTGGTTACTCTATGGAAATATCAGTCGCATCCACAACCCTTCAAATACCCTCTAATACTCTTTCAACGCAACCTCTCCAATGGATAAGGTGTGTAGCTTTTCAAAGTGGAAGTTTCACAGGAAGCCTTTTACAGAACTTATAAATATTCGGCAACGAGTTTACTGTCACAGCCACTCGACTGATTCAGCGTTTCAGGCTGTTGATTGGGATTGTTGGTAGATGTATGGTTCCCAGTTTGTCGGGCATCCTTGAAATCGCCTTCACTGATTGAGTAAGGAATGACTTCTCAATGAGAGGGTGTGTCCCGCCGAAGAATCCTAATGGTTTGCGCCTCACTAATCGCCATTTGCTGCCCATCAGGGCTGAACAATACTGCCTTTTGCTCATGTGTCGGGCTTAGCTCATCAGGAAAGTCCCAGCTTTGGCGGGTTTGTGAATTACCGATATGATATCCAGTGACATCTCCTCCATAAACATACGTTTAGGCATCGGAACTGATTGCTACAGTACTTTTCAACTATCTGTAGTACAGTAACAGCAATTGGCGAACTATACTGCCCCGGGTCATAGACTTTTGTTTTTTAAGGGGTAAAATAAGTAGCGTTCTCTCCGTGGTTCGCCCCTTGATTAAACTAACCTTCAGTGCCGAAGACATTGAACAATTACATTATGAGCGCTTTCACCATCCGCATCCGCGCGTGCAACGGAAAATGGAAGCCCTGTATCTTAAAAGTCAGGGGTATTTGCATC
>Ga0209181_10004703_pt1 | contig 20117 bp, 22 predicted proteins | sample MAT05_FD_187208 | JGI IMG/M metagenome (GOLD analysis project Ga0209181, IMG submission 187208) | Freshwater microbial communities from Lake Fryxell liftoff mats and glacier meltwater in Antarctica - MAT-05 (SPAdes) (version 2) | ecosystem: Environmental > Aquatic > Freshwater > Ice > Liftoff... | reverse complement strand
AGCTGGAATTTTTCCGTCGAAAACTGGAAGATTACCAACCCTCAACCGGAAAATTTCAGAGCTTTGAAAATCCACCCTGCTACGCTGTAACCATAAATAGTTGACTCGGAGTGTTCCAGTGGATAAGACCTATTCTCAAAACGAAATAACGCTCGATTGCCTTCACCCGTCGCTACGCGAGACCTTCGTCAGCCTGCCCGGTGGCGACTCGATGCTGACCCCGGAGCAGCTCGATTCCCTCTTCGGCGGCGACCGACGCGCGCTGCGCGACATGGCACAGTTGATTTTCAAAACCGACAAAACGGATGACAATAAAGTTAGGTGATTGCCATTTGAGAGCAATCATTGTATACTCGGAGGTATACGCGCACATGGTTCAGTTAGGTGTCTTTATGTCGTCTCCCCCACTCACTCCAAATCCGCTCACGCCGCAAGCGCAGCAGTTGCTCGACGCCTTGCATCAAGCTGGGGACTGGATCAACCGGACGGAGCTTGCCCGACGGATGGAAAAGTCCGCCCTCAACAAATGGGATGTGATTCTGCTTGCCAAGCTGGTTGATTCTGGCTTGATCGAAACCATGCAGATACCGCGTCATGGACCCATCGGCTACGAATGGAAGTATCGCGCCATTCCGCCGAAAACGGAGGGTGTGTGATGGCTCAACCGCGCGCGGTGATTTGGTGTGCGGTTTCCACCCACGCCCAGCACGAACCAGAGAAGGTCAGTTTGCCAGAGCAGGAAACTGAAGCCCGATTGTATGCCAAGCGCAGCGGGTGGCAAGTCGTGGACTTGTTGACAGTGCCGGGGCACAGCCGCCGTTACATTGATTTTCACGAAGTGGCTGCTGCTGCCGTCATTGAGAACATTGACGCCTTCTATCGACTCAAAGCGCACTGGGAAGCCAAAGACTTTGATGTCCTCATCACCCGTGATGGGGATCGCTTCGCTCGGACACAGGCGCTTCATGCCTACATCACCGAGCAAGTCATCAAGTGCGGCGCGACGATCTTTTCGTTGCAAGATGGCATGGTCGATGACCGAAATTACCGCATGTGGATTGCCATGTCCGGTTTCAAGGCAGCGAGCGAAATTGATCGACTCGTGAAGGCACGCGACACCGCCATGACCGGACTCGCCAAGCGTGGGATGCCGATCACCAGCCGTATTCCGATCTCGCATCGGATCATTCGGGATGAAAAAACGGGGAAAGCCATTCGCATGGAAGTGGACGAGCGCAAGCGCCGCCTCTGGGATGATCTTGCCCTACTCGTTCTCGAAGGCGTCGCGTGGGAACGAATTGATCGCGAGTTGTACCACCGATTTGGTCATGTCGATAGCAAAGGAGACATTTTCTATCCCAATCAAATGTATCATTTGATCATGAAGCCGATGTTTTGGGGACACATGGCGCGTTTCCACAACAGCAAAGACAGCAAAAATGGCTACAAAAAAGGACGTTGGATTTACGACGAAAGTGAAGCCATACCCGAAGGCTGTATGGTTTTCCGAGATACCCATGATGCAGTCTGGACGGGTGAATTCGCCGATAGAGTTCGCCAAGAATTGGATCGGCGTTCGGAGCATATTCGCGGACGCGCCCAACCTGCGCGGACTCATCTCCTCAGCGGTTTGGTTATCTGCGGTGAATGTGGTTCTTTTATGAGTACCCATGCCGAAGGCAACTACCGAGGGGTGTTCTGCCCCGCCTCCAAAGGCAAGGGGACCATACAGCACGCTTGTAACAATCGTGGCTTGACCAATCAAAAAAAGGTTGTGCAGCGGCTCAGCGTGCATCTTGAACAGATGTTGTGCGAAAACACGACGGATGTCTTTACCGATCAGATTTCCGATTTACCGGGACTCCAGCAACGGATCACCCGGTTAGAGGGGGATATCTGCAAAGTCGAAGATCAGGTCAGGGTGGTGATTCGTAAACAAATGACCGCCCCCGATGAGGTACAACACATCTTCGATGAGGAAATCAACAAAATCAGTGAGCAATTGAAAGTGCTGCGCGAGAACCGCAATCGCTTACAGGGAGAGGCGCTTGCCACACAGCAGAAATCGGCTGTCCAACAAGCGACCCTCAAAGAACTCACAGACTTGACGCTCGAACGCTTTTGGCAGCAAGAAAGCCGCCCCATCAACCAGCTTCTTCACCGACTGATGGGCAAACGCCGCTTGGTTATTCTCGGCGGATCAGTCGTCGGCTCCGTTGAAGTCAAGCGGCGGCAAATCCGGCACGCCTAGTACTTTACCAACCACGTTTCCCTAAGATCACCTGGTCTGGCGTTATGTTGATGCCCACCATCGCCTCGCCCAAATTGCGACTTACGCTCGCCAAAACCGTCGCATCATTGAAGTGCGTGACGGCTTCGACAATCGCCTTCGCCCGTTTCGCCGGATCACCACTCTTAAAGATGCCACTACCGACGAACACGCCATCCATACCCAACTGCATCATCAATGCCGCATCCGCTGGCGTCGCCAAACCACCCGCCGCAAAATTCACAACGGGCAGTTTACCCGTCGTCGCGGTCTCCACAACCAGATCATACGGCGCTTGGATGTTCTTGGCATACGTGAATAGCTCATCCTCATCCATTGCGGTCAAGCGCCGAATTTCACCCTGAATAGTGCGGGCATGGCGCACAGCTTCCACCACATCCCCCGTCCCTGCCTCGCCTTTGGTGCGGATCATCGCTGCCCCTTCGTTGATGCGACGGAGCGCTTCGCCCAAATTACGCGCCCCGCACACAAACGGAGTCGTGAACTTATGCTTATTGACATGATTTTCTTCATCGGCAGGGGTCAGCACTTCACTCTCATCGATATAATCAATGCCGAGCGTCTGCAAGATTTGCGCCTCTACAAAATGTCCGATACGGCACTTCGCCATCACCGGAATCGTCACCGCGCTGATAATGCCCTCGATCATGTCGGGGTCACTCATGCGGGCAACACCGCCATGTACGCGAATATCAGCCGGGATACGTTCCAGCGCCATAACAGCAATCGCACCCGCATCCTCGGCAATTTTCGCTTGTTCCGGCGTCACCACATCCATAATCACGCCGCCCTTCAGCATTTGGGCGAGACCCCGCTTCAAGCTCACCGTACCAGTTTGGGCGTGCTTGCCATTTTCGTACTGTCCGTTGCTTGTCATGCTCTGCTCCATTGAAAAATGAGGAACTAAATGTCATCGATCGAAACATCACCCTGATGCTGCCCAAATTTTCATCACCATCAGATGAAGATTACCCTGAGCATAATAAACCCGCGCTCAAGACAACATGTCCATGTAAGACCATTATAACCAATCCAATGCCGCTACCGGGCAAAAATTTCCTGAAATAGCCTGTGTTGGTGTGCCACTGCATAGGTTAAAATAAACACCCTGTGTAAGGTTATCTCCACCACTGCGTAAAGGAACAAGTTCATGGCAGACATGCCATTGCTGATCATTCTCGCCGGGGGTGCATCATCGCGCATGTGGCCCCTGCGCGAAAAATCACTCCTCCGTTTTGGCGAAGAACCGCTCCTGTTGCGCCAATTGAAGCGTTACGCACAATTGGGGCTTCAAGATGTGATCATCGTCGCCAATCCTGACAACGAAACCGAACTCCGCACCTTTGCCGCCGAATTCCCCGAAATTTCGGTACAAATTGTCGTACAACCCATCGCCAAAGGGATGGGTGACGCGCTTTTGCAAGCCGCCCTCCTCATCCAGCAAGATCGCGCTATTTACGTGGTGCAGGTTCATGATGTGGTCGAGGATCAATTGCATGTCGATCTGCTGACTGCGCATCAAGCCGACCCTAGCGCCACCTATCTAGCGGGCTATGAACAGGAAGCATATTTCCCCGGCGGCTACCTAATTGTCGGCGCGGACAACGTGATCACGGGCATCATCGAAAAACCCGGTGCCGAAAACCGCCCCAGTAACCTCGTCAATATCGTTGCCCACATCCACAGCAGTTCGACGAATTTGTTTGAAACCCTGCGGCAAGAATACGCCAGCACCAACCCCGCCGATGATCATTATGAACGGGCGATGGATCGTCTAATGAAAGAACAGGTCTATCGCGTCGTCGCCTATCGGGGCGCATGGAATGCCCTCAAATTTCCGTGGCATGTCCTTGACGTGATGAATTATTTCCTCGCTCAAATCGACGGGCAGCACGTCGCCGACAATGCCTTTATCGCCAAAACCGCTACCTTGATCGGCAACGTGTTTATCGGTGAAGGCGCAAAGGTGTTCCCCGGTGCCTCCATCGTTGGACCAGCATACATTGGGGCGCATACCATCGTCGGCAATAATGCGCTGGTGCGTAACTCAATGGTCTTGGATCATTCCAATGTCGGCTTCACCACCGAGGTCGCCCGCAGTTATGTCGCTGCCCATTGTGATATGCACGCCTGTCGTGTGTTAGACTCCGTCTTTGCGCCCTACGTCAACTTTTCGGCGGGCTGCACTACCGCCAATTTACGCATTGATCGAGGCTTGGTCTCCAGCAGCGTGAAGGGCAGCAAACTGAACACCGGACGCGACAAATTGGGGGCGATCATCGGGCAGGGCGCATTTCTTTCGGTTGATGTCATGACCATGCCAGGCGTCAAAATTGGCGAACGCGCCCAAGTCGGTCCAGGCGTACATGTTCAGCGCGATGTCAAGAATGGCGTGCGAACCTATCTTAAACAAGAATTGATCGTCATTGACGACAATGACGTTCTCACCTAATCCGTCCCCGCTTTCGACAGTGGGATAGATGATTGCAGACTCACCGAGCAAATTTGCGCCCTCACCCACCTAACGAGACAGAGAGCAATTTTTATGGCACCAATTGACGCGAAGCTATTCAAAAAATACGATATACGCGGACGCGCGCAAGGCGATAATGTCCAATTGACCCCCGAAAGCGCCTATTTGATCGGACGCGCCTTCGGTACCACGCTATTTCGGGTCGAAGGCAAACGACAGGTTATCGTCGGACGCGATAACCGTCATTCCTCACCCGCGCTAGAAAATGCCCTCGTTGAAGGCTTAAGCGCCAGCGGTTGCAACGTATTGCGTATCGGCATGGCGTCTACGCCGATCTTGTATTGGTATGCCGTCCAACATGACAATGCCGGCGGCGTCATGATCACAGGGAGCCACCTGCCGCCGGAGCAAAACGGGGTAAAGCTTTGCGTCGGGGCGCGCAACCTCTACGGTGATGGACTGCAAGGGCTGTTAAAACTCATCCAAACCGATGATTTTGATGGCGATTTGGGCACCATCAAGATCAAGAACAACCCGATTGTCGATTATATGGTAGATGTCGTGCCACGCCTCCGGATGCCCCGCTCACTGCATGTCGTCGTCGATGCCGGTAACGGCACCGGGGGCTATTTTGGTCCGCGCTTGTTACGCGCATGGGGGCACCGAGTCACCGAGTTATTCTGCGACTCCGATGGCAACTATCCTAATCACCAGCCCGATCCCCAAGTGCCAGAAAATATGGCGGCACTTGCGAAAAAAACCGTTGAAGTCCACGCCGATCTTGGCATTGCTTTCGATGGCGATGCGGATCGTATAGGAGTCGTCGATGAAAATGGGGAGATCATCACCGCTGACCGCATTTTGGCATTGTTGGCGCGCGATCTTTTGATGCGTCAGCCGGGGGCATCCATCGTCGCCGATGTCTTGACCAGCCAAGTCTTTTTCGATGAGGTCGCCCGTGCGGGGGGAGTTCCCATTATGTGGGCAAGCGGTCATGCCCTCGTCAAGGCAAAAATGGTCGAAACCGGAGCGCTCCTCGGTGGCGAAATGAGCGGGCACATCTTCCTCGGCGAAAACTATTATGGCTTTGACGATGCCTATTTTGCCGCTGCCCGCCTGTTACGCCTTCTAGGTGCGGTGCAAATTCCGTTGTCCAAACTGAATGGGCAAATCGCCACCCTCTTCAGCACACCCGAATATCGCCCGCACTGCCCCGATGATATCAAGCAAAAGGTCATTGATCGCGCCCGGCAAACGCTCGAAGGACAAGGCGAAACGATCAGCGTGGACGGTTTGCGCGTGCGTTTTGAACGGGGTTGGGGGCTGCTACGCGCCAGCAATACCGAACCCGTGTTGAGCCTGCGCTTTGAAGGCGTTACCGAAGCAGATGCCTACGCCTATCGCAATCTTTTCTTCTCCGTGTTGCGCCAATTTCCCGAGGTCGAGTCACTTCAATAAAATGTCCCTAAAGGGGGTTTCATCATGCTTCAACTAGAACCAACACTCACTCAACCATTCCGTATCCTCATTGTCGTCGCACACCCTGATGACGTTGAATTTGGCGCTGGCGGCAGCGTCGCGCATTGGACAGCCTCCGGTGCACAGGTCGTATACTGCATCGTCACCGATGGATCGGCGGGCAGCAACGACCCGAATGTCAATATTGCTGAGTTGATCGAGCGGCGCAAAGCCGAGCAGATCGAGGCGGCGGCAGTGGTCGGCGTGCAAGATGTGCGCTTTTTGGGCTATCCCGATGGTGCCCTCGAAGCCACTATCGACCTGCGGCGTCAATTAACACGCATCATTCGCGATGTCCGCCCCAACCGCGTGGTGTTGATGGATCCAACTTCGGTCTTGCTGTCGTCAGAACAATTCGATTACATCAATCACCCCGATCATCGCGCGACCGGAGAAGCGACACTCTACGCCGTTTTCCCCAGTGCCGAAACCCGCCCGATCTTCCCAGAACTGCTGGCGGAAGGGTTGGAGCCGCATCATGTCACCGAACTTTATGTGACTCTGAGCGAAAAGCCCAACATCGCCGTCAATGTCACGCCCTATATCGAGCAAAAAATCCAATCACTGCTTTTACACAGTTCCCAATTGGATGCCAGCGTCAGTGACATGATTCGAGGGTGGGATGCTGCCAATGGCAAGGAAGCCGGCGTCGAATTTGCGGAAGTGTTTCGCGTGCTGCGCTTCCCTGTCAACGAACCAGCGGGCACTATCGAAACAATCGTTTAAGCGCAAAGTAGGGACGTGCAACGGCGCGTCCGGCGGGAAAAACATCCGTAGGAGCATAACCATCGTGCCCCTACGGATGAGCCATGCCCTTTAATGACGATATTCATCCCCACAATCGCCGATCAATTGGAACAAATCTTTTCCCTGATCGGTGATAGCACGCAACGATGCGATATCGTCAGCGCTCAAGTTAAAGTCAAACACGCGCGCATTCTCTGCCCGATGTTGGCGTTCCCCTAAGCGCGCCCCCACAATGACCCCCGCGACACTAGGTTGATCCAGAATATAGCGTGCTGACACGTTGGCAATACTCACCTGATGCTTTTGGGCAAGGTTGTGAAGTTGCATCAGCAGTTGTTGAAACAGCGCCCACCCGCCCCAAGAGTCGATCATGTATTTGTACTTGCGCAAGCTGGCGGTCGTCAACATGCCCGCCGAGGGTTCGCGCTCATGCAGGTAATCGGCGGACAACATGCCCCCGCAAAAAGTGCCATAGGTTAACAGGGCAATATCATGCGCGGCGCAAAACGCCGCCATTTTAACAAGCGGGCGTTGATCAATGATCGAGAACTGGACTTGATTCGAGACGATCTGGATGCCCTGCCCAACGATCTGTTCGAGACGTTCGGTGTCAAAATTAGTCAGCCCCAAATGCCGTATCTTGCCCTCGGCTTGCAAATCAGACAAATACTTCAAAGCATCAAGATACGCGGGATTGCTATAATCCCACCAATGAAATTGCACCATATCCAACGTCGTAACTTTCATGCGGCTTAAAGCGGCGTTGATCGCTTCTTCCGCCATTTGGCGCGTAATGCGGGTTGGACGGGGCACCCACTTGGTGAAGGCTTGAGTCTCGACTAATGCAGCGTCGCCTTGTTCCACCTGTAATTTATGCCGAAACATGCCGATGAAATCTTCGGCAGGACCATAGTGATCCGCCAAATCCCACGTTGTGAAACCATCCAGATGATAATTCATCATATCTTGCAAAGCAGCAACGGGGTTGATCGCTCCATGAGCGCCCGAAACCTGCCACATCCCATTAAGCAGGCGGCAGATCCGCAAATCAGGCGCAATGGACACATAGGCATTCTCAGAAAGCATCACTCATCCTATCCAAGCTCATTATCTAACGCACAAAAAATATTGTTTCCTAAAATTTCGTCAGGCAATGCTCAGGTTTATGGGGCATGACGGTTCATGCCCCATAACTCACGGCAACCGCTGATTTATTCGAAACTGATCAGTTCGACCTCAAATAATAGCGGTGCATCTGCCGGGATGACCCCCGGCACGCCGCGCGCGCCATATGCCAATTTCGACGGGATGTAAAACAAATAGTGCGCCCCCGGTGCCATCAACTGCAAGCCTTCCGTCCAACCTGCAATGACGGCACGCAACGGAAATGAGATCGTTTCATCGCGATCATACGAGCTATCGAACTGAGTGCCGTTCAACAGCACCCCCCGATAATGTACGGTCACGGTGTTGTTGGCGCTCGGTTTCGCCCCGCTGCCTTCCCGAAAAGCTTTGTATTGTAACCCGCTGGCAGTAGTTGTCATGCCACCAGCATTGTATTGCACAACCGCATTTGCGGCTGGATTTCCTTGAGTCATCGTTTCCATCCCCTTTTGAAAAAGCATGATCTATACCATCAGAGTGCATTGGATCGGTGTCTAAAAGTCGAGCAATTGCACCTCAAACAACAAGGGTGCATTGGCGGGAATATCGGGCGTGGGCGGATTCGCACCGTATGCCAATTCTGTGGGGATATAGAAGATAAAGTTCGACCCCTTCCCCATCAATTGCAACCCTTCCGTCCAACCCCGAATGACCCCATTGAGGGAAAAACTAATCGACTGTCCACGATCGTAGGAACTGTCAAATTGACGCCCATTGAGCAAACAACCACGATAATGCACTGTCACTCGGCTGGTTGGGGTCGGTTTTTCGCCGCCTGTTTCCACCAATGCCCGATACTGCAAGCCACTGGCGGTGGTGGTCATATCCCCCGCCTGATAAGTTTCGAGGAGTGCTGCACAACTACCGGTGCCTCCCGATGAAGCGATACTCTCATTGGTGGCAACCGGCGGGGTGTTGCTTGATTGCACGATGATCACCACAATGATGATCAAAGCGGCAACCGCTGCACCAATGACCAGCAAGTTGTTCGTTGTCAAACCAGCAAGGGTTTTGGGCTGCTCAGCCTTGGGCGATGGTCTGTTATTCATGGCAGGACTCGCTTTCGGACTCGTCCGGGCATTTGCTCTCGGTTTCGTTCTCGATTTTGCTTTTTGCTTCGTCATTCCTAAAATCCTTCGTCTCTGTGGCGGCACAGCCGGTCGCCACCCAATATCGCCATCAGTTTACCTGATTTCAAGCACAGTGTGATCCCTAGACCCAAGGATCGCCAACCACCATCAATCATCATCATTCAGTGCCTCAGGATGGAGTAATTCGAGCGTTTGTTGTTCCAGTTCCCACATTTCCATCGTGTGGCGCGCCCGCTGCATTTGCCGTAAGCGCGGATAATCCGCTTCGTATTCACGCGCCCATTCTTGCGCAAATTTGCCTGTGCGGATTTCTTCCAGCGATATCTCCATCAAGCGTTCCAATTGGGCACTATTCAAGCGCTCATAACGGCTGAGCGTGCCATATTGGGCGGGCAATGATTGCAGATCAAGCGCCGTATTCAGTCCATGCTGGGACGCCAATCGTAAATAATCCGAGGTTTCGCCTGATAAATACAATTCTGTAAACACGGCTTCAGCGGGATACCCCGCCGACAACAATAATTGCGCAGCCGATATCACTACCCGATGAAATAACGGCAACACCGCTTGTTGGAGAAACAAATCGAGTTCGGTTTCTTGCTCAAACCGGACTTCGACTGCCCCACCGCGTAATGCGCCAATCGCCTTCGCCACCGCCAACACCACCGCCCACGCCTGACGTGTGGAATCTTGAGCAACAGCGACAAAACTGGTATAGCCGACCCCCTCCACAAAACGTTCGCGCACTGCCGTACCAAACGTTCGCGCCGAAACCAACCCCACATCAATGAACGGTGGCGCTTCAATAAATCCAAAGGTCAGGTTATAGGCACTGCTGAACAAAAGCGCTTGCCCACGTTGCAAATGGGGGGAGATTGAATCGAGATACACACGCGGCATCGCCTCGTCGCGCAGCAGCAGCATGATGATCGCAGCTTGGCGCACCGCATCCGCGATTTCCCAACATGCAAACCCGTCCGCACTGGCAAGGACACGCTTTTCGGCATTAGGTTCGCTAATCAAGACTTCGACCCCACTATCGCGCAGGTTTAGAGCAACAGGTCGCCCCATATTGCCATAACCGATGATTGCCACCCGTTTGCCGGACAAGACACTCAGATCGCCGTGCTCATCGTGATATATTACAGTCATGATCACTTACCCTTTTTCGCGCTGTGTGCTGCGGGAACCTGTCGGGAATGTATAAGATGAACAAACGATACCTTGTGCTGCTCGTTCTGGCAATCTTTTTAACTGCTTGCGATTCACTAAATCCGCCCCAACCGACGCCATTGCCCTACAATCGCTTTAAGGTAGAAGATGTATTTAACGCCTTCGCGCGGGCAGGTTTAGCCGTGAGCGGTTTCGAGCAAGATCGAACCGTCGCCCGTGAAGCCCCGCGCGACTTCCAAGATCGCTATTTGTTTGAAATTCAGCGCATCGCCCCTGCCGGCGGACAAGTCATTATTTTTGCGACTCCAGAACAACGCGCCGCGTGGGAAGCCTATATTGAACAACTACTGGGTAATTCCGATACCCGTCGCAATGTCGTTTACACCTATTTCCACGAAAACATCATGATTCAATTAAATACTGGACTCTTGACCCAAGAGGCATCCGCGTACCGCGACGCCCTACTGACCGTGCGCTGATTCTTGCCCTAGCCGCGCCCTCATAAATCCAACATCCATACGGGGAGATCGTAGCCATTGCGGGCAAAACCATAGCGCAAATACAACCGTTGCGATCTCACATTGGTGCCTTGTGTATTCACAGACATTCTCAAGATACTGCGCCGCATAAACCGCTGTAAGGCATCAACGAGGATGAGGCTGGCGACCCCACGCCCTTGAAACGCTGGCAAAACTGCCAACCGTGCCAAATGGGCACCTTCCATCGTGATGGTATAGAGCGAATAGCCGACAATCTCATGCTCATACAATGCCACCGTCGCCAAGGCAGATATTTTTTCCGCTTGGCGTAGTTCGCTGACATCCATCTGCCACGGCGGGGCGAAGGCATACTGATCCACAGCGGTGATCGCCGCCACTTCTTCGCGGCGCATCAAGCGTAGGGAGATGCCTTCCACCAAGGGCATATCAGGGATCGCAATTTGGGGGCGAATCAGCGTGATGATCTCTTCCGCTGGCTTGAACTGGAATGAGCGCAGATAGCTGAGGATCCAATCGGGGTTGATCAAGATGGCGACTTTCGTCACGCCGTACTGCCGCAATTCACGGGTGATCTCCGCCCACAATCCCCCCAAGACGGTGGTGCCATCGGCTTGATCACTCAACACTGCCAGCCGCACCCACGAAGTGCCCCCCAACGGCTTGGACATGGCGATAAAGCCGACCAAACGGTCACCATAAAATGCCAATTGAATCGGGTATTGATCGGTTTCTAGCCATTCCTCACTTTCATGCCAATCCAAATGACTGTGAACACGATAGCTACGGAACATTAAATCGCGAACTGCGTGGCGATAACGCCGTGCGTAGGGAGCAATGGTAAGCGGGGCGGCATCACGCGCATTCATGATCTCGTAAATCCTCAGAAAGTCCTGTTATAGATACGGCTGGCATAATCCCGCGCAATAATGCGTCGGATCGTACATTGACGCTGATCCATCAAGCGCGTGACCAAGCGCGCATCCAAATCGGATGGCTCTTTCACACCTGTCGTGATCACGGTCGGGCGGGCGGTGACATACCGATAATTGAGGAGTTGAAATAATTTTTCCCGCGCCCAATTGGTCTCATTCTGTGCGCCCAAATCATCCAAGACCAATAATTCGCAATCGCGCACTAAGCGAAAAATATCATCCGATGGATTCGCAGCCGACGAGGAATAGGATCGCCGCAATTTATCCAGCAAATCAGCCGCCGTGACGAAAATGACACTCCCCCCCTGATCATGCACAGTATTGGCAATGGCAGCGGCGAGATGTGTTTTACCACACCCATAATGCTTGCCCATCAGCACCAGCCAACGCTGGGGACGCTGGGCATAGACGCGCGCGGCTTCCAGCGTTTCTAATAAATTGCGCTGCTCTTCGGCAGTGGCGTGGGTGCGCACATCGAAATTTTCAAAACGCATTTCAGTATAGATCATCAGATCGGAAATTTGGTTTTGATAGCTCACCTGCCCGTTACGATAATCGGGCACCGCGATGGACACCTGCCGTACCAACGTGATATCCATCAAGCGACTGCGCAGTCGTGCGTCCATTACATCCAATTCCACATTGGTGGTGACGATGGTCGGCAAGGCAAGGCTGTAACGGTGATTAAACAGTTGATATAGTTTTTCGCGCGCCCATGCGCTCGGATTTTCGGACCCCAAATCGTCAATGATCAGCAGCGGCACCTGCCGCAACCGGTCGAACAAGTCATCATATTCGAGTTCGGATGTGGGACCATACGTACTGCGCAGGTGATCCAATAAATCAGGCGCGGTGATGAAGATTACGGGGTCGCCCCGCTCCACACGCACATGCCCAATCGCGGCGGCGAGATGCGTTTTGCCGCTTCCCATCCCGCCGGTAATCAACAACCAGCCCTCACAAGACTCGGCAAAATCGTAGGCGGCTTGCAGCGCGACCACTAATGAACTGCGTTGCGTTGGGGTCAAGCCCGGCAAATCCGCGCGAAAGTTTTCGAGCCGCTTGCCCTCGTGGGTCGAAAGATGGCTAAGGTCGCGCAATTTCTGAATCCGCGCCTCGTCCGCCGTCACACGATAATTTTGACACCGGACGGGCTTGCCAAAACGAGGGTCTTCGACCGGCACCTCAAGGCGCACAAACCCCAAGCCACCACAAAAAGATGGGGACAGCCCACACAGCGCGCAGGGGTCATCTTGGAAGTCCATCGCGTCAAAATTACTCGATGATGAAATCAGAGGGGTCACGCGCGACTCGTCGTTCTTGGGCAGCAGGTCTCGCAGAGGTCTCATACTGTTTACCTTCTTTTTGCCAGCGGTCAAGGATGGCGCGAATATAACGCCAGCTTCGCTTATTGCTGGCGGTCGCAATCCGCATAGCTTCTTCTAGCCATAATTCTGGAAATTCGTTTTGAGCAGCGGTCAATTCTTCACTGATCATCGGCGTGAGCGCGCCGATATTTTGCTCGTACAGCCGATAAATATTGGGACGCGGGGGCAATATTTCCACCGGACGTTCCCCATAGATCAGTTTCCATTGCAAGGTGCGTACCTGTGCCGCCGCTGTGCGTCCGTCGTGGTCATTGAGGAAGTAGAGGGCTTGTTTGCGCCCCGCCACCTCAACAACCTCCATCAAGAACGTCTGACGCGCAAGGGCGCGCAGCAAACCGCGCTCTACGCGCCCTTGCCCATCCTCGGCATCAGGGAATAGCGCCGCTGTCGAAAAATCGCTGAGCAGCAAATACCGCATCAAGCCTTCACGCTGGTGCAACGCTCGGAAAGCGTGGAGCGTGACTTTCAGTTCATCGGTATCCTCAATGAAAGGCAACACCTCCGTGAAAAAGGCTTCATAGAGTGCAATTGTCGTCGTCAACGTGGGATGAAATCCAGAAAAAGTACCGGTCATGACGATGATTACCCTCGCGCGCCGAGATCGACAGTTTGCGTTTTATAATCCGAGAAGCGCGTGAGCGAATCTTCAAAATAAAGCGAGATCGTGCCGGTCGGACCATTACGATGTTTGGCGACAATGACATCGGCTTTATTGGGCGACTCGCTCAATTCATTGTAGACCGAATCGCGATACAAAAATGCCACAATATCAGCATCCTGCTCCAAAGAACCGGACTCGCGCAGATCCGACAATTGCGGGCGCTTGTCTTGACGCTGTTCAACCGCGCGCGATAACTGCGCCGCCGTGAACAACGGCACATTTAATTCCCGCGCCAATTCTTTTAAGCTACGGCTGATGTAGCTGATTTCTTGAACACGGTTGTTTTCAAAGGTGCCGCCGCCGTTCATGAGCTGAATATAATCGAGGATCACCAAATCTAGCCCGTGTTCATGGGCGATACGGCGACATTTCGTGCGCATCTGGATCGGCGTCAGCGACGGAGTATCATCGATGAAGATATTCAAATTGCCGAGCTGTCCAGTGGCATGGACAAATTTCGTCCATTCTTGCGGGGTCAGTTGCCCAGTACGCATTTTCTGGGTGTTGATGCCCGTTTCCATCGACAACAAGCGTTGCACAATTTGTTCATAGCCCATTTCGAGCGTGAAGATGAGGATACGGGCGTTATAGCGGGCGGCAGAATTAAGCGCCATGGACAGCAAGAAGCTACTTTTACCCATGCCCGGACGCCCCGCAAAAATCAGCAAATCACTGCGTTGCAAGCCACCCATCATCTTATCAAAATCCTTGAAACCGGTCGGCAGCCCCATCGGTTCATCGGGATGCTGATATAGATATTCTATCCGCTCAAAGGTGGTGTTGATGGCAGTCCGCATCGGGATGATATCGCGCTGAGTATTCAGTTCGGTGACTTTGAACAGCCGCCGTTCTGCCTCTGCCACCACTTGATCGGTGGCGAGTTGTTCATCACGGGCAATTGCCTTGATCTCGTCGGCAGCCGTCAGCAAACGACGCCGAATGGCAGACCGTTCCACCAAACGGGCGTAAGACTCGGCATGATAAGCGCTGGGGGTATTGTTTGCCAGCATCAGCAGATAATTTGTGCCGCCGATCTCGTCCAGCACGCTAAACGCCCGCAATTCATCAACAACGGTCACATAATCAATACGTTCGTTGCGGTCGCTGATGCGTCGGTAGGCGTCCCAGACGTAGCCATTCCGTAGAAAATAAAAATCCTCGCTCCGCAAAAACGAGGCAAGTGTCAAAAAGATATCCGCATTCACCAAAACAGCGCCGATCACGGCTTGTTCTGCTTCTTGGCTAAACGGTGCCAATCCCTCAGCAAGCGGTTGTTGACGGTCAGTCATCGCTGGTTCGCACCACTTCTAGTATCGACAAAAAACGGCGCATTGATGGTGCTAGTGCGCCGTATCACATGATCGCGTTCGCTGGGGTCGTGGTTACGACAGCAAAACGCAAAACGAATTCAATTGGTGGTGGACTCGGCGCGGCTGGTAGGCTACTCTTCTTCGTCGTCGAGATCATCCAAATCGAGCGTATTCACAAAATCCTTGAAGGCGCTCAACCGATCTTCTTCGGCTTCGGGTTTCGCCCGGCTGATCAACTGCTCAACATCTTCTTCAGGCTCAATCGCGTGACGTTCCATCACCACGTCAGCCACAAATATAGGCACTTTTGCGCGCACCGCGACATTGATGGCATCACTAGGACGCGCATCAATTTCGATCTGCCGACCGTTGACATCGACCACGATCCGGGCATAGTACACATCTTGCCGCAAATCACTGATCAAAATATGGACAATGCGCCCGCCCAATTCTTGAATGGCACCATTCAACAAGTCATGCGTCAAAGGGCGCTGGGGCACCCCGTCTTGGAGGTGCATCGTGAGCGCATCTGCTTCACATGGACCAATCCAGATGGGTAAATAACGGTCGCTGTTAATATCTTTGAGAATGACGACGCGATACTGCGACATCAAGCTGGCACGAATGGTATCGATTATAACTTCTATCATGGAAAAAAACGCCTTCGCTTGTTTACTACGGGCGGTTTATCTCGCTACAAGGATTACTGGATTATACAACGAAGCGTCGATAGGGCAACTGCCTTTACAGCTAGACAACTGCCCAAAATTAGGGAATAGGGCTGCCCGTCGCATCACCCCAGAGTAGGATGTGAAACCACTTGAAGACCCGACCACTGTCCATCATGATCGTTTGCCTTGCCCTATTCTTTAGCGGCTGCCGTGCCGATGCTCCCCCGCCGTTCACATTGATTGAAGTCCTCCAGCGGGAAGATTTTTCGGAGTCCTACATTTGGCAAAATTATGTCAGCCCAGAGCAAAAAGTGGATTTTCAAATCGTCAACAACGTCTATCGCGCCCTGGCATGGGATGGTGGCTTCGTTTGGGTGCTAAACCGGACTATCCATACCGATGTCGTGATCGAGATCGAGACGGCGCAACTAAGTACCTTTCGCGATAACGCCTACGGTATTCTGTGCCGCGCCGCGCCTACCGACAATGGCAACGGCTATTATTTCTTGATTAGTGGCGACGGACATTACACCATTCGGCGCGGTGCCGCTGATGAAATCGATGCCCTTATCCCGTGGACGGCGACAAGCGCCATCCGCCCCAATCAGGCGATCAACCGAATGCGCGCCGTCTGTATCGGCGATTATTTAGCACTGTACATCAATGGCGAATTCATCGCCGAAACCCACGACTCGCGCTATTTACGCGGATATGCGGGGTTAGCAGCTGGCGTAGTCGCAGACGGCGATCTCGAAGTCACTTTTGATGACCTGACGATCTGGGCAGCGTCGATCCCATAAACACGCATAAAAAGAGGAACCGAAATCGGGAGTGACCAGCACAAAACCACCCCCTAGCGCGAACAGCATTTCACGCTAGGGGGTGGCGTTTATACGCTAATTACGCGGCGGAATGATCAACTCTTGACCGATGCTCAACTGATCAGGATTAGTCAAATCATTAACTTGGATGATGGCATTGATCGACACCCCATAACGGCTGGCAATCGCCCCCAACACATCCCCAGAACGCACAATATAAATCTCTCCGCCTTCGGGCGCGGTCAAAGTGGCTTCCTCTGTCGCTTCGGGGTCGTCGGTATCCTCGCCGATCAATTCCGGCACACACGCTGGCAATTGCAATTCTTCACCAATCTGCAAAATAGGCGGGTCTCCGACCAAATCAGGATTGGCTAAGCGCAAGTCAGAAACGGTCGTGTCCTCTTTGACTGCGATGCCATACAAGCTATCGCCAGAAACCACGATATACACGCACTCCTCGGTCAAGACGCTCACCCCTTCTGGGTCGCTGCTCACGGTCGAACCGCCAAGTTCATCCGTCCCCTCTGCTTCGGGGGTGCGGGTCGGAAGTTGTGTTGCATCGGGGGTTAGCAAGCCTAACGATATGCCCGGCGTGATCACCTGTAAGGCAACCGTCGCGGAGGGGATTTGCGTCGGCGGTTCGGGGGTTACGGTCGCCGGGGCGAGGGTCACTAACGTCATGATCGGCTCTGGACTGCCATTAAGATTAGCGGGCAGATTCGGATCATTCGTGGGCAATAGAACCGGATTACCGGGATCAACCGTTGCGCCCATGTCCGTAGGGGCAATTAAAGTGATTGGCGGCAAAGCGTCGCCCGCAGTCGTCGGCGCAGATTCCGCCGAAATACCAGTATCGGCGGGCGTTGCGGACGGCTCGTCACTCGCCGAACGAAAACACCCCGCCAGCATGAGCAGCAAGGCAACATTCAGCAGGGAATAAAGCCACAAGGGACGCCGCTTAAAAGGATGATGAATCAAGGAACCCACTCCTAAAAAGTTGCCGAGAACAATAACCGAGAATACACCTATTAAACTAGATGCGCAATCCAGAGAGCGCGTCCTAGGTTACAATTTTCGTTGGAATTGCGCTACAATTTAGTTTGTATTTCATGAATGCGGTATCATTAATGAGAGTATGTGACGGCGAAAAAGGTGAAGTCTGTGGGTAACGAAAAAAGAACCATTCTCGTCGTTGATGATGACTTAGAACTCCTCCAATTGGTACGGGTCATCCTTGCGCGTTTAGGAACCGACATAAAAACTGCTGTAGACATCAAATCAGCAGATCGCATTTTAAGGGCACACCCGACACCAGACTTGCTGATCCTTGATGTGATGCTGCCCGAAGTCAGCGGGATTGATTTTTTGCGCCAGATCCGCAATCAACCCATCTATGATCATATCCCTGTGCTGGTGCTGTCGGCACAAATTGACGCAGATCAAATCAATATCGCCTTAAGCGCTGGGGCGGATCGTTATCTGACCAAGCCCTATATTGCCAATAATTTAGTATCGATTGTGCAGGAACTGCTGCGGGTAGGCAGACCGCATAGCTAGGACGATCAATCCGATAGAGGACAATTTCGTCGAATATCATTTCGACTTCAAGGCAGTGCCCAAACTGAGCCAATGCCGCCGCCCACAGCGCCACTGGCTCAGTTTGGGGCGCGATAAAATAACGCGGCGCTGAGTCTTGTAAGGCGTCTACCCCCTCTGCCAACATCTGGGGCGTGGGGTAGTACACCCGTCGCTTATCCGTCCATGCCCCTAAATAAAAACCGAGTTCCCACCCCAACCAGCGATCATAAATGACCGTCGCGACGGGTTGCTCATTCAAATACTGCGCCGTTTCGCGCAAGCCAGCCCACCCCACAAGCCGATCATTCGACTGGGGGAACGAGACCCCCTGTCCATAAACTGCCACCCACACCACAACGCCCAATATACCCATTTGCAAGACGCGGGTGACACCCTTTTGCCGATCCTGTGACAACCGACCTAGGATCGGCATCATCAACAGGGGGGCAACGACAAAGGAACGGGATACCCATAATGCCAACGGCAGCACCAAGGGCAGCGCATAACGGCTATAGGTGTTGAAGGCAAACAACCCATGTAGGCTGATATAACCGATGCCATAGAGCAGTAAAACGCGCTCTTGGAGTCGTTGGCGTACCGACTGGCGGATTCTATGACTCAGCATCACAGAAATAAACAGCAGCGGCAAGGTCGCTATGCCCCAAAAAGCGGCGATAAACCCCACCCATGCTTCGCTATGCGGCACCAGCTCATCATCGCGAAGCAATCGGGCGGGATCGTTATGCGCAGCCACCAACGCCAATAACGAAGTCGGTTGCTGACGTGCCGCATCCCATAAAAGCAAGGCGATGAACGATGCCCCCATTGCCATCGCGAAACGCATCCCCTGTGCAACGCGGATCGATCCGCTCAGCCATAAGAACAGCAAGATGAGCGGCAGCAGAAACAGCGCTTGAGGTTTGGCAAGCAGTGCCAAGCCACACCAACCCCCTGCCCATCCCCAGTATCCACCTGCTGCCGCCCGCAACGCCAACGCGCCCAAACACAGCATCATCCCATCGGTGAACGCTGTCGCGCTGTAGACGATCAAGAGCGGTGAACAGGCGACCAACAATGCGGTCACCCATGCCCGATAGCGATTCTGAAACAGCCGCCGGGCGATGCTATAGGCACAGGCGATCAGGATCACATGGGCAAAAAATGAGGGGAGCCGAACGGCAAATTCCCCCGTCGCGGCACTGAAGTCCAACACGCCGTTGATCGGTTGGGCGGCAAAGAACATCATCGACAAGGCGATGCCATAGATCGCCAACGGTGGCTTATCGAGATCACCGTGCAGCAACCAATCGCCTTGCAACGCCGCATTGCGGGCAAAGGTGCTAAAAAATGCCTCATCGGGATGTAGTGTGTTGGGGGACACTAATGCCCCACTCCGCAATGCCGTGCCGAGCAAAAGTAGGCACGCAACCCCGACCATCCGCCACCATCGAATCATGGCTGTGGAGCGCGCCCTGCGCGTAAGCAATTTCAGCAGCGCGTTCACGCTTGCGGGAATCGCTGCCTCAGATATGCCAAAGCCACCCGATCAAAAACACGCGGATTTTGACCACGCCAGCGTTCTTCGAGGTTCTCGTTGCCGATGAAGGCATCAAAAGTTTGGATCGTGTCCTCATCCCACACCCCATCCGGTTCTCGTTGGGTATACCCCTGTGAGCGCAAAACCGCTTGCAATTCGCGTGCCAACGCCTCATCAATCGGCACTTGATCTGCTGGGTGCGGGGAGCCAAAAAACAAGTGGTGCGCCGTCACCAAGCCGGACAAACGCCGTACTGGTTCTGG
>Ga0209181_10004700_pt1 | contig 20125 bp, 15 predicted proteins | sample MAT05_FD_187208 | JGI IMG/M metagenome (GOLD analysis project Ga0209181, IMG submission 187208) | Freshwater microbial communities from Lake Fryxell liftoff mats and glacier meltwater in Antarctica - MAT-05 (SPAdes) (version 2) | ecosystem: Environmental > Aquatic > Freshwater > Ice > Liftoff... | reverse complement strand
CAGTCGCCTACCCCTTTCCGGTGCTGGCAGAAGCCATCGTTATCAATGACACGGTGGGCGGGATCGACGTAGTGGCATTCTGGCAGCCGGGCGCGACCAGCGCGCTTGACCAGAGCAATATCGACGCCTCCCGCGATGTCGGGATGGCAGCTTTGTACAGCCGTGAACTCGATGGGCAAACGCTCATCTTCAACGTCGATGCCGACGGCGTGATCCGCGATGATCAAACGGGCAGCGCATGGAACATTTTTGGCACGGCGACTGACGGCGAATTGAGCGGCAGTCAGCTTCAGCAGGAGCTGGCGTTCCCCCATTTCTGGTTTGCGTGGGCAGCGTTCCGCCCTGAAACGAGCATCTACGAGTCTTAATGGCTGCACCCATACAAATCCACAACTCACCTTACGCAGATCGCTATTTCTGACCCCACCCCCGACCGTCCCCGAATTCGAGGAGGGGAGCAAGCGCAGCGAGCGGGGAGGGGTCAAACTGACATCCTGCGTAAGGTGAGTTTATAACATATAGCAGACCTTAACGCTGAGCTAGGAAGACGATATGACAGAGCAGCATGACCCGTGCGGCGATCATCCGCTGAACGCGAATCTCGTCTCGTTCATCCTGATCATCAACTTTATCGTCATTGGGGGTTTGATCTTAGCCAATATGCCCCCCCGTTCGCTACAGACCAACCAAGAAGCAGAAGCTGTTGCGGCACCAGCTACAGCTTCAAGGACACCGATGCCGCGCTGTGGGCGATGATCGTCCTGATGATGATAATCATGTTGTTGCTAGCCGGGTAAAGCGCTGCGGGCGGCGCGGGCGATCACCGTCAGCGCCTGCATTCGTCGCTCGATTATCTCAGTCCCGCTGCTTTCGAGCGCCTGCACGCAGCGTGACAGGCTCTCTGTCCACCAAACCCTTGCCAGATCACGATTTGCACGCGCTCTTTAGCGGACAGCAGCAGGGCGGCATCAGCACAACAGCCAAACACCCATTCATCACGATTTTCGTCGCGGACAGCGGTGAGCAATTTGGCTACCAGGATGGCTGGATGGACGATGGCTTTCTGTATACGGGTGAAGGTCAATCCGGGGACATGACCTTTATTCCTGGCAATCGCGCCATCCGTGACCATGCCGGGGACGGCAAGAAACTTCACTTATTTGAATATGTACGTATGGGGCATGTGCGCTATTTTGGTGAAATCTATCGCACGCACAGGATAATCCAGGCGCCGGACATCAACGGTGCCTTACGGGATGGGATCGTGTTTGTGCTGGATATAGTCAGCGGCAGTCAACCCGCACCAATTGATCCCCGCGCACCGTGACCTGCGGCGGATCGTTGCGCAAGCACGCCGTCACGATGCGCCTGGAATTTAAGCCAATGTGAGTCCGTTTTTCGTGTATCCGCCGAAGCCCTCTTCTCCGAAAAATGCGGAACCGAAGGCAAAATATGTTTGAAAGTCCATTCGCTCGTATGCGCGCCGTGCCCGTTCATTGCTATTGGCGATCGTAATGGACATCAGTTTTCATAGTGGGGTCAGATTTCTGTAGCGGAGCATAACATGCGCAAATAGCTGACGCAAAATGACACTACTCGTACTGAATATCGTCAATGAACATGCGTACTCATCTTGCACATAAAAACGACCTCCGTTGCTTGCGGCATACGGAGGTCGTTTTTATGTCGGGCTGTTAAGCGTAGTGTCTTTCTGAGTTAGGCGTTAAGCCTCATCGTCGCTAGAAGTTAGCGCCTAGTCCTTAAAAAGACTGATAACCTGCGAGTACGCTGTTAAATTACGCTTCAGTGTAGGGTAAGTGACCCAACCGCGTTTCATAGATGAAGAGCACCAGGAACACAACCCCTAGTACCGCAATGAATACGCCACCTGCTATAACCCCTGTGGCAACATTATCCCAGCCGTATGCGGAGAGCAGAGTTCCCCGAAGGGTACTACCCGTCAACATCGTGGTGCGAAGGTTTGAGACTGTTGCTAACCTAGCTTGTGCGTCGTCAATTAAAGTTTGATCACCAGCTTCCGTGGCTGTGGCAACTTCGGCACGCAATCCGCGCTGTATTCCGCCTAATGTTGCGTAGACAGCCCCTGGATAGCCCGCCTCATCGGCGGACTCGCGCATGTGTAAACCTATATACGCTGCGTAAGCTTGGGCTTGGTTGCCAGTACTGAGGGCTTGCCCAGCATTCTCGACGAGACCGGGGAGCGCTCGTTCTTCGTCAGAAAGCTGGTCTTCTGCCGAAAAATTGATCTGCTGAGCGACCAGTTCGTTGCGAATGTTATCTTGGATGAACCGTCCGAATAAAAGTGCGCCGCCACCGGCTACAAGACCTCCGATACCGAGAATGAGCCAGAGTAATAGTACTCTAGACCACATTGCCGCTGAAAGACGTTTGTTCAGGTATTTCATGATGTGACTCCTTTGGGTGATAGTTTGAGGATGGCGCAAATTTCTAAATCCTCTCAGCGCCATATCCGAGTACTAGATTAAAAGCGTGCATGAACAAGGAATACCTATGCTCCTCTCACCATATCGCATTACAGCATAAAGAGCCCTATGACATTTCAGTCACCCTCTTAGACGCTTCGGATCAAGTGAGTTGACTTAAACCTAAGTCGCATCTTCAAGCAGGCATTTTTGAAAGCCTTCTACATTATCTATTAAGACAAGAGTACGCTGTAGTGCCATTCATCATAGGTATAGATTACAACTATCACATCGCCAAATGACATTTTCTGTTGGGCGACATGACATTTGCAGTAGGTGACAAAAAGAGCATGTAAATTTTGGGTAGAGGTTCTAAACATGAGCTGCGCTGAGTAGGAATGGGAGCGCTCATTGTATCTGCCTTATGCTAGTCAGTAGAATCGGTAGGCAGATACCAAGGATTGGGCAGATGTTTGCCGGATTCTGCGTGGAGGCTCGCGGAACGTCAGCGACATCGGTTTTAGACAATGCGATCATCCGCAATTTCCTTTGACTATTTAGTATTTTAAAATATTATAGTATGGGTTCACTTCCTTTGTCTGAAATATTTACATCACCTTGAAGCTTATTGAGTTTCCTGTGGAACTGAGAAAGCGCCTATTTTGTCTTAGAGAGGGCATTGATGATTGAATTACAGGCAGCCGATTTTTATAAAGTACGTTCCTTGTTTGAACCGCTCATGGCTCCAAACCTTCGTGATCGACAACCACTCTTTCAACGACATGGCGCAGCAGTTCTTTTTGATCCTTGCGCTGCAAGCCGTTATACAGCGTTCGGATACGCGCGATAATTTGCAGTGCCGTCCCAGGATTTCTTGCCCGCGTTCCAATAACGAAAGCACAGTATGCCAGTAACTTGCCCGACCTAGCGCAGAGCATTCGCCCCGACATTATTCTGATAGGCGACCAGTTTGACCCGCTCATGGATACGTTGGCGCTCGTCGAGCTGCTGCGCCCGGATCATTATGATGGGAAAACTGAGCGATGGACTGCTCATCCGCGATCTGTTCGCGGTGGGCGTATGCGGGTATCTGGCGGTTAGAGATGATCTGCCCGCTTGCCTGCTGACGGCAGTCGAGACGGTCTCCGTGAGCGCTCGTATCTCTCGTCGACGGCGAATTCGGAATACCTGATCCTAATGCATAACGGCGACAAGGACTGAAAACTCGATGCGGAAGCGCGCGCAGTGCTGCGTCTGCTGGCGCAGGGATGCACTATCGGTAAGATCGCAGTGCAATTACGGGTGAAACCGCGCCGTGTCTACTGGGTGCGAGAAGAGCTGCGCTATCGGTTCGGCGCGACCACCAACGAGCATTTGATCACCCGCGCTGTTGAAGAAGGCTTCCACATCCTCGATACCTGACCAAAATGGCTTCCCGGAAGATTCCCAAAGTCGTAGACTCCTCTTTTGTTACGCTAATCACAGCGTTCACAAATTGGAGTAACCACATGCGACGACCTAAGCCAAGCGCAGCGCGGCGACTGCTGCCCGTGCTGGCTGGCGCTTTGCTTCACCGTATGGGCAACCACCTTCTTTTTGATCTGCGCTCAGACGAGGGCGGACGATACCGTGATCCCGACCCTGATGGTGCTGCCGTCGGCTACCCCGACGCTTACACCGTCCCTGACCGTGCCACACACGCTCACGCCAACCGTCACTGCGACACCGACGGTCGCGCCGACGGAATCCGAATCGCCAACAACTATCCCGACATGGCAAGAGCGGGTGCTGACGTTCACCGTCGTCATGCCGGGTGTGGTGCCGCCGCAACCAACCGACTACCCGTTCGGGACGATGATTCTGCACGAGCGCGATGTGGACGACACGGCGAATTATAGCGTGTCCTAGCGCACGACCATACGCACGCGATTCGATAGGGCGCTGGTAGCGCCATTCTCGCCCAGCGTGCTTGCTACAAGGGTATAGATGCCTGGTTGATCCAGGGTGATGGGCAGGACGGCACTGCCGTTCGCGTTCAGCCTGAGATCGAAGGATTGCAATCCCTCGATGCTGTTGATCGCGTAGACATCGGTGGGCTGCTGCAACTGCGCGTCGGTGTGGAACAGACCGCGCGTCACCAGCAGGCGAACAATGCTGTCGGCTGCGCCTGAAAGCTGTATGGTTGCCTGTGTCGGGCTGATCATGTCATCCATAGGGATGGTGTGTCTTTCCGCCTGCACCACCAGCGTCGGCACGGTCTCTGGCGTTTCAAGGCTGTTGACAGCACCGTTATCGCTGTTCAGCAAATGACCCAGCGTGACCGTGCGCTCGGAGCCATCGCTGAAGGTGATGCGCACGGTGGTGCCGATCAGCTCGCGCCCATCGATACTGCCAGAGTCGCCGGGTCCAGGCGCGGGTAACCCTTGCAGCTCGGACGGATCGACATCGATGGAGAACGCGAATTCATCCCCTGCGTCAAACGACTCGAACGCAACTTCAAGCACGGTTACATCCACCTGATGATCGATGACGGTCACGCCATCCGCTCGGTCTATCGTGAACGGCTTACCGACGACATCACCCAGTACGCCGTTTTCGTCGAACACCGCAGACCCCACCAGCGCATCGTCGATATTGAAGCGAGCGCTCGTGATCTGCTGATCGCCTGACGAGAGGTTGACGATGCGGAACGACCCCGATTCATACGTGCTGTTCCGTTCAAAGCCTGGATTGATCTCAATCCAGGCTTCGGCTGCTCCGGCGTTTTGCACCGCCAGGCTGGGCAGCGGGGTAGTCAGGTTCAGCGAGGCGCACGCCATACCAGGCGTCCCACGCCACAACGTATCGTACACATACACCAGATCGACCGCACCCATTGCGATCACATATTCATTGCCATACACCCCTGCGTAGTGCCCAAAGCGGCGCGCTGGCAGATAGCCTGCGACAGTCCAATTATCGGTATCGCGGTCGTAGGCGAGAATGCGCGGAGTACTGACAAATCCAGCAGAAACGGTGCGCCCACCGAACAGCAGGATGTGGTCGTCATGCACGAATGTCCCGGTCTCCAGATGAGAGATCGAAGTCGGCATTTCCGCGACAAATGCCCAGATGTCGCTGGCGAGATCGTAGCGTTCTGCAGTGAACGATTCGACCGGAGCCGTGTCATGCTTGAATTGACCGCCGATCATATAGATCGCGTCATCCCAGTACACGCCCATCACATGATTACGCGCTTCCAGCATCGGCGTACTCGTTTGCCAGGCGGCTGTCGGATCGTCCATGTCCAACGTCCAGTGATCGGTGACGGTGGTATTGCGATCGATACCCACCCCGCCGATGTAATGTAAGGTTCGCTGTATCTGGATCATCGCGCCACCCGCGCGGAATTGCGGCAAGGACGGGGCAGGAGACCAGGTATCGAGGGCGATGTCGTAACGCCAGACATGATCGGTCGCAACACCGGGGTGATTCCCGACGAAGCCGCCAGCCAGCCACATCGAATCGGTCTGCGCATCGACAATCGCAATGGCATGACTGACGGGTTCCGGCAGGGTTGCGCCTCTCGTCCAGCTATCGCTGACGAGATCGTATATATAGAAGGCATCGGTTGCCAGCAGACCCACGTAAAAGCCACCTGCGGCGTATATTTTGCCATCGTGCTGAACATACGTCCCTTCATAAGTTGCCTGTGGCGCGGACGTGCCGCTGCGAAACGCGCACACATTAGGAAAGTCGAGCGCGTTAGCAGCGCGCTGCGAGGGCGGCAGTACGCTGGCGACAGGGACGGCAACGATCGGCTGGCGTGCGGCTTCGAGCAGATCGAGATTAGAGCTGACCGTCATCTGCGAAGTATCGACCGCTGTCTGCGGGGCAGGTGTCGGCTGCAAGGGCACCTCGATTACCTGGGTCATGGCATCTTCGGTGAACGCGGGCACATATTCCGCCGTCACTTCCAGAAAATCCCAGATGGCGGTGAAGGGGGTTGCTTCCTTCGAGGTCGACATAATGCCGACTGCCAGTACTTCGGCACGGGTCAACCATTCCGGCGCGATCGGCTGACCCAGATCACCTGCCTGTCCGCCGCTGGTGCGATAGCGCGACGAAACCGCGCCCGTCTCATCGACCGTCATAAACAGATCGACCCATTCCTCGGTCAGCAGGCTGGCAGGGTAATCGATCCAGGTGGCTGCCCCTTCGCTTTCAATCAGCACCTGTAAGCCCTGGAAATTGACGATCAGCTTCAGGTAATTATCCTGGTCGCCCGTGCCGATGAACGCGCCCAGCGCCTGATTCCGCTGTGGCTGCTGACCGCTGAAGAACGGCGAGCGCACCCGCGTGGTCACGGTGAAGGGCAGTTCGCTGACAAAACCGATCTGGAAGGCGTTATCCTGATGATTTTCAGCGGCAAACGCATCGCCACCGCTGATATTTTCAATATTGAGATAGCCGAATGCCGCGCCCGCGATGATGTCTTCCGCCACAAACTGATCGAGATAATCCTCGATGCCGTTGGTCATCATTCCGGTGAAACCTGTACCGAGAATCCCGACTCCGGCGGTACTGCCGCTGTCCCAGTCGATGCTGAGGGGGAGGATGGTGCCACGCCCGTTTTGCGGGTCTAACGCGAAAGCGTCGTCGGCATCCTTGATCCCGTCGCTGTCGTCGTCGTCGTCGGTGCCGTCGCTGATCTGATCGTCGTCACGGTCGGCTGGCAGATTGGCGGCATTCGATGGATCGGTCTGGTTGAGAATTTCATCGGCATTGCTGAAGCCATCCCCATCGGCGTCTATGGCGAAACTGAATTCGGCGCTGATCGCGTCTGTGACCGCCCCTCTGTAATCGACGGGTTCGTACACCAGAATCTGACTCTGCCCGTAATCGCCGAGCCAGATGGTGCCGGGGAAGGGCGAGTCATCCCCTAAGGCGGTCAGGTCGATCGGATACCCGCCAGTATTGTTGAACAGGGTTTCGGTGGAGAGGGCGTGTTCGCCGGTGGCGTCCAATTTAATCCGTTCGACCATGCCGTATACGCTGGCAGTCAGCAGATCGCCCTGCATCGCGCCGTCAAAGTTGGAGGCGATGTATTCTGTCAGACCGTTGACAGAGCCGTTCCACTGCGCGATCGCGTTCACTTCTTGCGGGCTTAAAAAAGTACATTCGCGCGGATCGGGTTGTGGCACGACAAACTGACCGTTGAACAGCGCTACGCTGCTGCCACGCGCAGGGTTGGGATGCCCTGCATAATACCCTTCATAGACAAGATGCAGACTGGTATCGATGGTGGCATAGCTTTCGACCGAAGGCTGATTGGAGCAGTCTATCGGGGGAGCACCCCATCCGGTATTGCCGCCATTATTGGTAGCATAGATTTTGCCGGTCGATGCGATGATCACGTCATAGGCATTGCGATAGCCGGGCGAATACACCTGCACAGGCGAATCGGGCAGCAGGATCGCCTGATTCAAGCCACCATTGCCCCCAAACGGATCGTTATCGTCGGGGTTGCCGGGGCGAGTGGGATCGTCGAGCGTGGGTAAATCATACGTGGTCTCGCCAATCGCAGACAGATCGACCGACAGGATCGCGCTGCTGTAGGCAAATTCCGGCGACGGGTCTGCTATCGCAAAGGGCGCACCCATATTGGTCAGCCCGCCAATGGCGACGTACAACCGGTTCGTTTCAGGGTCTAAGACCAAGCCATTGGGCGCGTGATTGGTGACACCGCGTGGCAAGCCGCGCACCAGATCGAGCCGCTGCCACGCTGCGCCGTCCCAGGTGATACGCGAGATCACGCCACTGTTGGTATCGACGCCTGAATCAAAATCGTGAACCTCAATGTGAAAAGAATCGCGCCAATCGCCGGACGTGGTGAAGATAACGGGGTTTTGCGCAGTGCCGGCGACGAACATCCCAGTCACCTGCCGCTGCGGATGAGCCTGAACCGTTCCGTCGTCGTTGTGATTGCCAATGTCCAGCAGATTATTGAGTATTTCGGTGCCGATTACGCGATAAACATTGGGCGCGATGCGGGTGACAGCGTAGATATAGAGTCGTCCATCACGATCGGCGGCGTACAAACGACCATCCGCGCCGAATTGAAGCGCGGTCGGCAAGCCGATATTCGTGCCTTCCAGCACCGAGACGTTGAAGCCTACAGGCGTTTGCTGCGGGGGCTGCGAGGTGATCGCCGTGCCGAAAGCCAACATGCCGATGATCACGATCACGGTGACCATACGTTGTGAAAGGGTTTTCATGTTACGTACTTCCTTCACAAATCAAGCTCGGTAAGTCCACGTTGAATGTGCGCGCACGTTCGCGCAGGTTTGTTTCAAAAACGCATCGCCCTTCAGCGATGTAGAACTGTTGCAGAGCGAGATAGGCTTGTCGGTGCTGTGGGTCAAGATCGAGCGCGCGCATCACCATCGCCTCTGCTATCAATCCCCGATCCTGCGCGATCAGGGACGCCCCTAACCCATAGTAGAGGTCGGCTTCGACCGACGCGCCATACACAATATTATCCTGCGTGAACTGGTCGAGCGCGGCGGTGAACGCCAGTTGTGCATCGGCGTAACTGCCTGAGCCAAAGTGCATCCACCCTTGCGCCAGCAGCACACGAGTACGCGCGCTATACCCCAATGCGGCGGCTTGTGCCAGCGGTGTGGTCGCCTCGTCGTAGCGCCCAAGTGCCACATTTTCCGCGCCCAAGCCGTAGTGCGCCTGCGCTGATGTGGGATCGACCGCCAGCGCCAGCGTGTAATACTGCGCAGCGATCGCGTGATTGCGCATTTCAGCGTTGATATTCGCACGCCACAACAGGACATCCAGCGGACTGGCGACGGCGGCGGCAATCTGATCATCAGCCGACACATGAACCGCGCTGCTGTTGGAAAGCGTCCCGAAATCCGCACTGAAAGGGCGATCCGCACTGATGAACAGGCGGAAATTCATCATGATCATCGGGATTTGCAGGGTTCCGACCGCGCGTAACTGGAGTGCGGGCAGCGGGACAGCCAATTCTTTCAGCACCGATGGCAGGTGAATAGTCAGCTGTGACCAGACTTGCGGCGCTGCCGGGAGGGTCAGGTAGGGCGTGCCGTCGGTCAATGTGCCGCGCGCTGCCCCTGCGCCAAACAGGATCAGGGCGCGCGCACCACTGCTCGTCAGCACCATTTCCAGCCCGTACAGTGGCGAGGTCAACGGATCGATATTCGCGTCCTGTGGCGGCTTCACCCACAGGGTGATCGGGGCTTCCGGCAGCATCACCCAGGTATCCAGTGACGCACTCGTGACTGCTGTGCCGGAGGGCATCACGGTGAAGTGGAGCGCATTGCCGTCGTACCCTGATTCCTGGGATGTGAGCAGGCTCACCTGTGCGTTCGGCTGCACGCCGATAAAACCCCAGCCGATAGGGGCTGACCCGTTGGGAAGCCAGTACGTCCAGCGACTGTTTGGTAAGGCATCCACATAAGCCAGCTGCGCTGGCGGCAAAAATGATGATGCGCGCACCCCAAAGCGATTCGCGTCGTTCACAATCACCTGTGCGCCCACTGCCGGATTAAACACCTCGCTTGGAGCATCGGTGTACAGCACATACGATTCCGTGCCATTCGGCGCAATTTGTTCGGCACCATGCAGCACCTGCCAGAAAGCGGGCTGTTCGCCCCAGCTTTGCACGCTGAAACGCGGGGTCACCGGGGTTTCGCTGTTGTTGCTCACCTGCACCGTGAGGCGGCTGTCGGTGCTGTTGTACAGGACGCGCCCGATGATCTCCAGCTTCAGCGCGTTTGGCGACAGCGCAAAGATGCCAGCGACAACCAGCGCCGCGCCACCAATGGCAAACGGCACCAGTATCAAGCCGCGTGCGCCCCGCGGTGTGGATACTTCCTGCGCTTGAGGCGAGGACATCTCGCGTCGAAGCGCGACCATCATCGCCGTGACAAGTGGAAGCAGATAAAAGTACCAATACGACGATAGACTGCGATGGCTGAACCACAGCGCGATCACAGGGGCGATCCACAGCAGTTCGCGCCAATGCGCGAAGTAGCGCGCGTATAAAGTCAGCAAGACGATCAGAATGCCATAGGTGAAGTACGAAAACACCCACTGCGGCAGAAAAATCACCCCGAACAGCGTCAGGCTCGAATAGCCCTGCCCAAGAATGATCATATTCTGCGTCAGTGGGCGTAAAACGCCATTCAGCCATGCGCCAAAGTCAGCGACCCAGTACGGCACATTCAAGACGGTGAACACCGCTGCGCTGATGAGGATGAACTGCGCGAGCAGTTTCAGCCGCTCTGCGCGGGACTGTCCAATGGTCTCGTGCCACAGGCGCACCACCAGAAACGGCGCAAGAAACCAGGGCTGTTGTTTGTACGCGCACGCCAGCCCGAAGATCAACGCCGCCAGCGCGGTCCTGCGCCAGCACACCACCATGAGGCACAGCATCGTTGCCCACACAATGTCGTTGACCAAACCAAGCGAGTAGAGCGTGTAATTCGGGTTGACCAGAAACGGCACGATCACCAGCGGACGCAGCGGCTCAGGCGCGACCGCGTACACCAGCAGCAGACATGCCAGCAGCGCCAGCGGATAAATCAGCGCGGTGTCGATGCCAAGGGTCTGGAAGGGGACGAACAGTAAAAACGCCAGCGACGGATAACTGACCCCGCCAACAGTATCCCCGTTGAGCAGCGGCGTAGAATACAGCTTGCTCGCCCTGTACACGCGATACGAATCGAGCATGTCGTATTGATACGGGTTTTCGCCCATGCGGGTCAGCGTGGCGGCATAATCGCTGAAAAGATGCACATCGGTGGTGTACACCTGTGCCGACTGTTCGCGGTTGACCGTGTTGACGTGATACAGGCTGCCCCACATCAGCACCACCGCCAGTGGAATCAGCCAGCGTGACCAGCGTGGCATATCATGCAGTATGGTGGCTATGAGCATCACCGCCGCCAGAAAAAAGTTGATGAGCGCCAGCACCAGTGCCGCGCGCTCGATCACCATATTGCCGGCTTCCCACAAACGGGAGGCGCTGTACCAGCAGAGCGCCGCGCCTGAAACGAGTCCCAGTCTTAAAATTGCGACTTTCCACAACGCGGGCATTATCGGCTCAACACGCGCACACTTCCCGGAACAACGGGATACGTCGCGGGCGTCAACTGCATGAACGTAGCTCGTGCCGCACTGATCGCCAGTAACGCAGAATTGTACTCCAGCACGATTTCATCGTTCACCCAATGGAGCGCGGCGCCGGTGATGCCGCTGTCGGTGGTTGAAATCAAGGGTTGCCAGACATCAAAAGCGGGGGCGGTGACGCTGTAGATGACGACCGCGTTAGCGGCACCGACGCCAATGATCGCCAGCCGTGCCTCGTCGGGTGACCACTGCACAGCGACAGGTGAAATACCTGGATTGGACAACGCAAATTTTTCGCCCGTTGCCGTGTCATACGCGAACAGTGCTGGCGCAGCACGCGCCAACTGTGCGGTATACAGCAGGTAACGATCGTCCGCAGACCACGCCAGCGGACTGATCAAGAATCCAGGCTCGGTGAACACCGTTTGGCTGCTGGTGGCGATCTCGGTCAGGGTGTATTGCTGCGCCGCGCCCGATGTCACGATGAAGCGCCCGTATTCGCTCCACAAGCACAGATTGTCATCCACCCCATTCAGCGGGAATTGGGTCGATGCGCCGCCATTGCCGAAATCGATCAGGTTGATGAAGCGGCTGTCGGGCGCGCTGTTCATGCTGGCGATAAACTGCAATTGTTCGCCAGTGGGCGACCATACAGGTTCGCTGAACCCCACATCCGGCAGCGCAAAATCTGCACTCGCCAAATCGGGAACACTGAAGACATCCATCGCCCCGTTGGGGTTATACGCCAGCACCCAGTTGCCCGCATCGTGCAGCGTGAACGAGGTGTCTTCAAAAGCAGCAGCACGCTCGGCAATCAGGGACAACGCTGTGCGGTCGAATACCATCACGGTCGGTTTATCGCTGCTATTGCGCACGGCCGCCAGAATCTCGGTGTCGGTCAGCTTCACGTCGTTCACGCTGACCACGCTCGGCAGGGGCATACTTGTCAGCGGCGCGCCCGCTAACGAAACGACGAACAGCCGCAAGCCACCTTCTATGGGGCGTGTGATATAGGCTGCACCTTCGCTATCCATGTCGTATGCCAGCACACTGCCCTGATCCAACGCGCTGACCGCTTGCGGGATCAACGCGGTGGTGCTGGTACGGAACAATTGACGGATACCGCCTTGTTCCAACAGATAGAAAATGGGGGCGTCCGGGGATTGCGCGAGCGTCGTACCCCCGACGAGAACAATCCATAACAGTATCAACGAACAGGCGCGTCTGACCACGAGGACATTTCTCCACTCACCGACTGCGATCCATACAAAATAGAAGGCAAACGTCGTGCTGACCGTTCGCCTTCTCGTAATCTGCAAAAACGAAGTGACTTAGCGTGCGTTACGCACCCCGGCTCAAAGTGACCCCGGCAGGCGCCGCTGTCTGATCGCCGACCGTGTAGACCAGAATGTGACCGCGTGAATTGGTTCCGGGGATGGTGACGAAGGTCTGCGTGCTGTCGCAGGTCAGGGGCCAACGCTCACGGTTGCCGTTTACTTCCACGCGATAAGCGACCAGGTTATCGCACTGGTCGCTGAAATCGCCTTCCTGGTCGTTGAACAGATTGTTCAGGTCGATGATGTTGTTGCCAAAGCATACGCTCAGGTAAACTGCCACGAGGTCGGCATCATCGGTCGGAGCAGGTAAATTGGTGACGAACGCTACGGCGTCCGCGTCGCTCAAACGGTTGAACAGCGAAGCGGTGTTGTTGCAAGCCGGCACTGCCGGGCTGGGCGACCCGTAACCCGTTTGCGCAGAAATCGCGCTGACACCCAGTGCCATCACAATCACGATGAGAACAAACACAACCGCAGCACGTGATGAACGCATAGCTTTCTCCTTGAATTGGAATCCTGATGGGGAATGTCCGGTGATCCTTAGGATACCTAAGCATCCCTGGACAAAACAAATTTACTATACACCATCTTGCGATTGCGTGACCAGTAGATCAAGCCAATCGAACGAAAATACCAGATGACGGGTATCTCCATTCACCTGAAGATCGATCGGACGCGCGCCCAGGATAGTCGTGAATCGCAGTTCCATCGCTTGTCCACGATGCACCGCCGCCGGAATCCGCGCCAGCACAACCGTGCCGCTGTCTGCGCGGCTGATTTCCAACGGAATCGCCTGATCGTTCAGCGTCAGTGTCAACTGGTTCAGGGCGGCTGCACTGCCTTCATCATGCAGCCGAATACGCATCTCGACGCCTGCGTCCGGTATCATCGGAGGCGTGTTGAAGGTGAAGTCTCCTCCTGCTACCCAATTGTACGTCTCGCCAGTTTCCAGCCGTTCGGGTTGATACCAGTTATCGCCTGGCGCGTATTCGTCGAATTCAAAGTGGAACGACGTGCCCGGTGGCGCGGGCAGCACACGATAAATATCCACCTCATCCAGAGAGGTAACGGCGACAATCTCGTCGGGATACGTGCTGATGCGCTGGCGTATCGCGTCGCGCTGACCGCTGTCCAACAACGGGTTATATACCAGCACATATTCGATCGCATGGCTGCGCATGACCCACAGCGTATACGCGCTCGGAAAGCGATTCCAGTCTCGATTGATATACCACGCGGGGTAAAAGCTGGCTTCCCCGTTGAGCATCGGCTGTCGATGCAGGGGCAGCGCGAACATATAAACCTTGTTGGCGTCATCGTTGGCGGGTAAATTCAGCACTGGGGTTCCGGCAGGCTGCTGACGCAGCCATTCCACCACCGCATCAGGCACAAAGGGACGTGAAAACCCCAGCGCGCGACCTGTAGACGGGTTGTTCGCCAGACGAAATGAACCATCGCCACGCGCCCCGAACGGATGCCCGTTGTACGGGATCAGTTCGATACCCAATAACACGATTCCTATACTGACGATTGCAAACGCACGCATCGGACTGAAGCGGCGAACTATCCATGTGCCTACCAAGCCGCCCATCATCGCCAGTCCCACACACGCTACCAGGATAAAACGTGGGGTGGCGCGCAGCGACGAGATCAGCGGCAGTTGATAAAACAGCATGTAGGGAGACGGGACACCTTGATCAGAAAACGCCAGCGCCTCTCCCTGAGGCAGGTCGAACATGATTTTCGGTCCCAGGGTGAACAGATAGCTCGTCCCGACCAGGATCGCAAAAAACGCGATCAACGGTTCGTGTTTGCGCAATCGCCACGCCATCAATCCCAGTAAAAGAGGGACAAAACCCACAAACAGCATCTTTTCTTCTCGCGCCAGACCGACCAGACCGTAATACAGAAAGCTGCTGCTCTGTATCCAGTTGATGGGACGCGCCGAGTAGTAAATGATCTGGTCAAACGGATGCCCGTCGTTGACCGCTGAAGTCAGACGATAAGCGACGAACGGTACGATCAGCACCCCGGCAATCAGCCCCGCTATCGCCACCTGGTTCAGCAGTCTCGCTGTGAAACCATCGCGGCGCGTGACCAGACAATACAGACCGTATGACAGCGCGTAAAACCCGAAAAACACCAGTAGATAACCGCTGGTGATCGCGTTCATCCACACGGTGATTCCGAGCAGAATCGCCCAACGCCAGCGTGCAGGCTGATCACGGGGGGCATCGAGGATCAGGTGCAGCAGCAGGATATTGAGCAGGAACCAGTGTGTGGACAATGTTTCAGCATGGGCGAACGCCAGATGAAGCACGCGCACGGGCACAAACGTCAAAAATAAACCCACGCCACATGCCACGATGATCGGCGCTTTGACTACCACGCGCGCCAGCCCATACCCTGCCAGGGCGGTCAGAGGGAATGTGGCAATCACGTACCAATTGCTGACCAGAATATGATTGCCGGCGCTCAGAATATAAAAGGGCAGCATGGGCAGCGCAATCCCATAAGGTGCGATGGTGTACGCTGAAGCATGGGCGGTGTTCGGATCGTAGAAGATCAGCCCGTAGCCCAGGTTGAATGGACGATAGAGCAGATTGTCCATCGCCTGAAAAATATGATACGCATAAGTGTAGCCGTCGCCGCTGTCCCCGATGGAATACGTGCTGATTCGGGAGAAGTCATAGCCCTGCCACGCGATCATCGCCAGCGTTAGCGCTGTCACGATCAATGCGAACAGACACAGACGTAAGACGGTCACATTTATTCGGATGATGCGCTCTCCTCGATATGCACCCAATCCACGCTGACCCCCAGAGGACGGTTATCCTGCGATTGCGGATCCTCTTCAGCCGGAGAACGAACGTCAGGCACGCGGAACGTCAGAATTCCCTGCTGATCGGTTTGTGGTGGTACGCTTGCTGTGAATATATGCCGCGAGTCACGATCTTCACGAGTGAGCGGCAGCGGCGCACCGTTTAGCAGCAGCGCAAACGAATCTATGGTCGCATCGCTCATTGCGTCGATCACGCCGACTTCCAGCGTGAAAGCGCGATTCAACGGTAGTTGAATCGTCATATCCGCAGACGGCACGCCAGACCAGCGGAAATCGACCGCGGTGTCGTCGATAATTTCTGGTCCGTACCAGTGATCATCACGGACGGGCGTGGCATCATCGAATTCATAATTGCGCCCTGTTTCCGTCATCGGCTGAATCGTGAGCCAATCGAAGGCTATTCCTAAAGCGCGCGTATCGGATAACAGCGGGTCCAGCCGCTGCGCAACCATCACGTCGGGGGTCGTAAAAATGAGCGTCATCCGGTCGGCGGCACCGCCAAACGCGCTGGACGGGATCACGCCGGAATATAAATGCGTCTCACTTTGCGTGAGTGCGATCGGCGTTTCGCCGACCCGCAATGTCAGCTCGTTATAATAGTCATCGTCGATCGCCTGGGCGAGCGCGAATATCACTTTCAGGTCATTCCGTGCCAGGATGGGCAGATGAAGCAGCGCTTGCGGGCTGCTTGTCCAGGCATAGCTGAGCTGATCGCGGTCGAATTCGGCGCCGTAAAAGCCGTTGGTATAATACGACTGATCGAAGTCCAGACGAAAGCTGCGCGAGGCGGGCAAATACCATTCGACCGTCGTCGGCGGCAAAACCCCGTATAATGCCAGGTTGAGCGCGACCAAAATCAGCACGCCGCTAATGATGGGAATGATGTAAGAAAGAGGGGTGGCGATCTTCATGTTCATAGGGTTCAAAACAATACAGGTTCCACTTCAGACATTTCTGATTTCCCGCGTGACATTCTATCTGCTGATCGCCCTGGCGAACACCACCGTGAACGCGGCGCTGGCGGGCGCGATCGGCTTGCGCTGGGACGCGGGTTGGTACGCCAACATCGCGGAAAACGGATACCGCTATGCGGCTGGCACGCAATCAACGATCGCATTTTTCCCGCTTTTCCCTACGATGATACGGATCATCAGAGTCATCACGGGCGACAGCGTGACGGCTGGTTTGTGGGTGGTCAATATCGCCTTTTTCGTCGCGCTGGTGGTGCTTTACCGCTTGATACGTCTGGAAATACCCGACGATGAGGCAAGCGCCGAACGCTCATTATTATACACAGCCTTTTTTCCCTGCGCGTTATTCTTCTCGATTATGTACACCGAAAGCCTGTTCCTGATGCTGACGGTGTTGTGCTTTTATTGCGCACGCAGGCACATCTGGTGGGGCGCGATTGCGTGCGGGATGCTGGCGAGCGCAACCCGCGTGACCGGGGCGCTGATGTTCGGCGTGGTGGCGCTGGAATGGGCGCGTTCGCACGGCTTCATGCTCTCCACCATCACGCAGCGTGACGCCTGGCGGGGACTGATCACAGGGCTGCGCCGTGAATGGCTGCTGCTGCTGGCGATCGGGTTGATCCCGTTGGGCGTGGTGAGCTATATGGTGTATCTCCAGGTGAATTTTGGCGATCCCTGGCTGTTCCGCACCGTGCAAATAGAATGGGGACGCAGTACCCTGTTGTCGTTTCAATCGGTGGTGAATGAATCCCGCATCGTCATCGAATCGGTGGTGCAAGGCGCACCTGTACGATTGGCTTCCCTGCTCAATCTCAGTGCCGTGCTCGTGAGTCTGGTGCTGGTTGTCCCGATCTGGCGGCGGTTTGGAACGAGTTACGGCGCGTACACCCTTCTCGCTACTGTAATTCCCATATCTACCGGATTGCTCTCCAACCTGCGCTATAGCATGGTGTTATTTCCGCTCACCATGATCATGGGCGTTTGGGGTGGGCGTTCCAAAGGCATTCACTATGCGATTCTGTGTCTGTTTTGCGCGCTCTATGGGATGCTCATCCTGTTGTTCGCCTCGGATGTTTTCTTCGAATGAGGCGCGGTAAGCTGACACATGTCTCCAGACGTGACCGCACAATCGACGGGGAGTTGCTCTCTCAAGCAGCCCTTCCAGATACCGGGGAAGACTGCTTGCGAGGGGATTGGGAAAGAGGGACTGCTTTGTTTCACAAGCGTATATGCTCTCGATCGTCCGCTGCGGGCGCATCAATGAAGCCTTCGACACGTCGCGCTAACCCGCCAACCGTTGGCGTTTCAAACAACGCACGCAGCGATAAAATCACCCCAAAAGTTTGATTGATCCGCATGATGAGACGGGTTCCCAGCAGAGAGTGACCGCCAAGATGGAAGAAGTTGCTGTGAATACCGATGCTGTCCGTGTGTAGCAGATCACGAAAGAGGGTCGCGATCTGCTGCTCCGTCGCCGTGCGGGGCATGACAAAACCTGCCGCGTCGTTCACGTATTCCGGCTTCGGCAGCGCTCGGCGGTCTAATTTGCCGTTGCGCGTCAGGGGCATGGCGGCAATGACGACGAAGGCGGAAGGGATCATGTAATCCGGCACTTTTTCTCCGACGAGTTCCCGTAGACTGTTTATCTCCGCGTCGCCTGTGACATAAGCGGCCAACCGCTTTTCGCCCAGCTCATCCTCGTGGAGCAGGACAACGGCTTCGCGCACATTGGGATGGGCCACCAGGATGCTTTCGATCTCTGCCAACTCGATACGTATACCGCGCAGTTTGACCTGAAAATCCGATCGACCCATATATTCGATGTTGCCATCCGCGAGACGCCGCGCCAAATCGCCCGTTTGGTAGAGGCGTCCGAATACAGGATGCATAATAAACCGTTGGGCAGTCAGATCAGGCAGGTTGAGATACCCCCGCGCCAGCCCCGTACCCCCTAAATACAGCATTCCTGACACCCCGATGGGAAGCGGGTTGAGGCGGAGATCGAGGATATAGAGCCTGGTATTGGCAATCGGATAGCCAATCGTTGAACGTTTTGCTGGGAGCAGCGCATTCTCAAAGCTCACATTGTTGCAGGCTTCGGCGGGACCGTAGGCATTGATCAACATCACATGCGGCAAAACATCATAATGTTGCTGGCGTAGTTTCGGCGTTACCGCTTCGCCCGATAATTCGATGAATCGCAGTGAGGACAGTTTTTGAGGGTCGGCGTGCTGCAAGAAAGCCATCCAGTACGATGGCGTCGAGCGCATCCATGTGACCTGATGCTGGTGGCTGACGTCCTGACGAAAGCCCAAATCACCCTCCCATCCATGTCTGAGGATGACCATCTTCGACCCATTGAGCAGCGGATTGAAAATTTCCTTGAAGATCGCATCAAAACTAACCGCGCTGGCGGTCAATGTGGTATCAGCGGGTGAAAACTGATAGAGTTTTGAGCGGCCAAAAAAATAGTTGTGAACCCCTCTGTGTGTCAGCAATACGCCTTTGGGTCGTCCCGTCGTGCCAGACGTATAAGGTATCCAGACCAAATCATCGGGTGCGTTTACAGGCGTCGGGTTGGTGACGGGATAGTCCGCCAAGGTTTGGTGGGCAGCATCTAAAACGATCACATGACGAGTCAATTCACCGGGCAGTTGCGACTGATGCACGGTCGAGGTGATGATGACCGGGGCGTCCGTGTCGTTCAGCATGAACACCAACCGATCCGTTGGATAGATTGGGTCGATCAGCACAAACGCGCCGCCAGCTTTCAACGTTGCCAGGATCGCGACGATGAGTTCAATAGAGCGTCCCATGAACAGCGCCACCGGTACATCTCGCTGGATGCCGAGCTTTCGCAGGTGGTGCGCCAATTGATTCGCGAGTGCGTTTAATGCGCGATAACTGCGGGAGTTCTCCTCATAAATCAGCGCTATATGCTCCGGCGTGCGCTCAACCTGCTGTTCAAATACCCAATGCAAAGGTTGAATAGGCGATAGGTCCAGTGCTGTATTATTCCAGTCATAAACGATTTGCTGGTACTCGTCTTCGCTGAGCAGCGCCAAACGACCGATGGCTTCCGCAGGGTGATGTAAGGCTTCCTGAAGCAGTTTTTCAAAATTCTCAGCCATACGTTGAACGTGCGCTGTATCAAAAAGAAAGGGGTCATAGCGGAAGAGGCAGGTCAATCCCTTCTGGTCGCGCAATATTTCGAGAGCCAAAGGTAAGAGCGACTGTGGCTTCGCGAAAAAGACGGGAGTGGGTGCATTTCACTTTGGTGCGTCTCTATGATTTCATAACAGGTAAACGGGCGGATATTCGGCGCGGCGACTCTTGGGGTTGGGGATTTTTCCACGAGCGCCTAATCCGCCCCTACATTTACGTTGA